>Ga0163109_10004097_pt1 | contig 11110 bp, 6 predicted proteins | sample CRUFie1St13metaG_FD_108704 | JGI IMG/M metagenome (GOLD analysis project Ga0163109, IMG submission 108704) | Marine microbial communities from the Costa Rica Dome - CRUD Field 142mm St13 metaG | ecosystem: Environmental > Aquatic > Marine > Oceanic > Photic zone | place: Costa Rica: the Eastern... | reverse complement strand
TCCAACAGCGACTGTGGTAGGCCTCATTGCACCGAAGTATTCCAATGGACTCATGTGACCTCCACCGCCGTTTGATAGAGTTACCTGAACGCTAGTTGGAAGGTTGAGGTAGTAAGTTGAAGTTGTCTCTCCTGTTGATGAAGTAGAGTTAGACTGCCTAAATTTAGCAGCATGGACGAAATCTGGTTCGCCATCACCGTTCAACTCAGCGACTGTAACTTCCCATGCAATGTATGGTCCAAAGTAAACAGTCTTGGTCTGACTGAATGTGTGCGTTGATTGGGTAATTGTTGCATAGCTCACGTTCTCAGTGTTTGCGTCATTCATTGCTACAACGTCAATGATGCCGTCTTCATCCATATCCCCGATGTCGAAACCACCGAATTCTACTCCGAGTTGGTGTCTGTGAACAGAACCTGTGTATCCCACTCCCTGAGAAGTTACAGTTGAGGTCTGGGGGTCGTATGTGACAGAATCAGGGAATTTTAAAGAGTTACAATCGAATTCGACAACGGTGATATTGTCTGAATTGCCAGGTGTTGTGCTCGTACCTGTGAGGTAATCTGTGCCTTCTGATCTTACAAGCCACATGTCGACGTCATCACAAGAACCGCTGCTTAGGCTCGTCTGGGACGGCTCGCCCCAGTCGCCTAACTCAAGTTCTCTGTATGCATTCTGTGTTGAATCACCTAGGATAGTTATTTGGCCCTGAGTTGATGAAGTAATTGGGCCCATGTAAGTTACAGCTCTCTGGTTCTTTATGTCTGCAAGTAACTCAAGGGTTACGATGTCGTCGTTTCCATCGCCGTTTAAATCTGCGACTGCTAGGTCCCACATCCAAATTACGTCGTATTGCTCTCCAATGGAGAAAGTTTGCTCGTTACATCCACCGTTTTCGATGATGGTAACGTTTCCTGGCGTGTCAACAACAAGCGCACCCGAAGCATCTTGGGTTAGAGGTCTGTTTCGTGCATAGATGACGATGTCGATTGCATTGTCCCCAGTAAACTCTCCGACCTCAACTTGCTGGGTGTTGGAATGGTCTTCGAAATCTGCATCCTGATTTGGATTAGCAGATGTCCAGATATCGGTCCTTTCTTGGAAATGACCGTTTTCATTCCACAACACCGAAATCTTGGTACTGCGGTCATTTGCTGTTACAATATCCAAATCACCGTCACAATCGAAGTCACCTAAAGCAACGTCCACAGGGTCTGTGTCAGTTGTGTAGGTCCTTGAAGTCGAAGCAGACACAAGGTTTGCGGCGGTCGTTGAAAGTAACATTACTAAAACTAAGAATAACGCTCTACCGCGTCCTTCTACATTCATACTCTTCCAAAGCATCTTCATCACTCATTTCTGCGGACTCTAACTACCACTTTAATCCCTTTGGAATAATGTCTGAATGCAATTTGCACAAATGCCGTGCAGTACGCCGTTTTTACCAAAAATGAAATATTTCGTAAAGATTCACAATCCAGAGGCTAACCAAGCGGGCGATGGACCCCAACCTGTGTTGTCACCGCCGTGAACTTTTACGAGTTTACCAGACCGGAACATAGCCTCCAAAAATAGTTCAAGTTCCATACCTTCTCTATCCCCAAGATAGTCGCTGGCAGCTAATGCGATGGTTTCGGTTGTAATTGCGGTAACTCCATGATTTCTTACTGCAATTCTAAGCAATTCTTTGAGCCATGCTTCGGCCATTGGATCTTTGACCATTGGCCCTTGAGCTGGCTGAGGCTCTTCGATGTCTTGCAGTTGTTCTCTCAATTGATCGGCTGTGGGCCGAAGCGGTTGTTCGAGTCCGACCTCAACCAATTTTGCTGCTAAATTCAATTCTCCAATCGGCCTTCGTATGACAGGAATTCTAGAGGGGTCTGGTTCGGGCCCCATGTCCCTCGGTTTTTCTTCGGGCATCGAAATATCGCTAGCAAACCCGGAGTTCGATAACGAGGTGCTATCCACAGCCATCGGCATAGCCCAACCAACTTTCGACAGGCCGAGTTCTGAGACTATGCTGCGGACCCAATCCGCTTCTCCCTCTAGCAGAACATCGACATCATCATCATCGCTACGGAATCGGTAACGAATGTAACCACGAAGGTCCTGCATAATACACCCCTGATAGTAAGAGGAAATCAAACCACCGGTTACTGGGCTAGATTTCTAAGTACTGTGTGGAGGATTCCACCATTTCGATAATAATCTACCTCAACCGGGGTATCCAAGCGTACATCCACTGTAAATTCGACAGAGGTTCCATCAGATTTGTTAGCCGTGACGCTTAATTCTTGCAAGGCTTGGACATCATCATTGACTGGGATGTCATAAGATTCTGTTCCATCCAATCCTAGCGAATCTGCATCTTGACCTTCCTTGAAAGTCAGAGGGAGCACACCCATTCCGACTAAATTCGACCTATGAATTCTTTCAAATGAAGTTGCAATAACAGCCTTTACACCTAGCAAATAAGTTCCTTTTGCAGCCCAGTCTCTACTACTTCCCGTACCATATTGTGAACCAGCAAGTACGACCATGGGACCTTCGTTATCCATTGCTGCTTCAAAGACCGAAGAAACATCTCCAGTCTTGTGATTGAGAGCATATCCACCTTCTGTCCCTGGAGCCATTTGATTGCGGACTCTCACGTTTGCAAATGTTCCTCGCATCATAATTTCATGATTACCTCTCCTGCTACCGAATGAGTTGAAGTCATCCTGCTCAACACCTCTTTCTGTGAGCCACTTTCCTGCAGGACCATCTGCAGGGAATGCACCCGCTGGAGAAATGTGGTCTGTTGTGATTGAATCACCGAGTTTCAACAGAACTTTTGCACCGTGAATAGATTCTATCGGCTTCGCTTCTTTGGATAATCCTTGGAAAAAAGAAGGAAGGCGGATATAAGTAGAATCATCTTGCCAAGGATACAATGGAGATGGCTCGCTTGGTATTGAATCCCAACGTGGCTCTTGCATTACAGTTGCATATCTTTCACGGAACATTTCAGGTGTTATTTTTGCCATTGCTGCACTCAACTGTTCGTCTGATGGCCAAACATCAGACAACATAACAGCCTCACCCATTCTGTCGAACCCGATTGGTTCAGTTGTCAAATCAACATTGAGGCTACCTGCAATTGCATATGCAACAACCAAAGGAGGGCTTGCCAGGTAAGATGCCTTGACCTTTTGGTGAACCCTACCTTCGAAGTTACGGTTACCAGAGATTACAGACCCTACAATCAAATTAGATTCATCGATTGCTTCCTCAATATCTGAATCGATTGGGCCAGAATTACCGATACAAGTAGTACACCCGTATCCAACATTGTTGAAACCAAGAGCTGCTAAATCCTCATCAAGGCCGTTTGCTTCGTAATACTCTGTTACAACTCTTGAACCAGGTGCCAATGAAGTCTTGACCCAAGGCTTTACCATTAGTCCGCGCTTCCTTGCATTTCTTGCCAATAACCCCGCTGCAAGCATAACACCTGGGTTGGAAGTATTGGTACATGATGTAATCGCAGCGATTACGACATCCCCGTGATTGAGGTCGTAATCATTTCCAACCAAGGATGATTTTGACAAATCTGCCTCTGATAGGCCATGTCCTTGATGTCCTACTTCGTAAGTCAAGGACTCTTCGAAGTGTGATGCCATGTTTGACAAATCGACTCTGTCTTGAGGGCGCTTTGGACCTGCTAGTGCAGGTTCAACCGTGGACAAATCCAGTTCGAGAAGTGCGGTGTAACTCTTTTCTGGAGCACTTGAATCATACCATAGGCCTTGAGCTTTACAATAGGCTTCTACCCCCGAAATATCCTCTTCTGTTCTACCTGTGAGCCTCATGTAGGATAGTGTGTTATCGTCAACCGGGAAGAAACCGCATGTTGCGCCGTATTCCGGGGCCATGTTTGCAATTGTTGCACGGTCTGGAAGTGATAATGCAGCCATTCCTTGGCCAAAGAATTCTACGAATTTGCCAACAACTCCGTGTTCACGAAGCATTTCTACGATTCTAAGCGTCATGTCTGTGGCTGTAACACCGGCGTTGAGAGAGCCGATTAGGCGGAAACCTACCACGTCTGGAGAAAGCATGTAGATTGGCTGACCAAGCATTACAGCTTCAGCCTCAATTCCGCCAACACCCCATCCTAGGACACCAAGTCCGTTGACCATAGTGGTGTGGGAGTCGGTGCCAACCAAGGAATCAGGGAGCCAGACGCCGTTTTCTTGACGTGCAACTGTGGCGATCCACTCTAGGTTAACCTGGTGAACGATTCCTCTTGAGGGAGGTACTGCTCTGAAATTTTCGAGAGATTGTTGACCCCATTTCAAAAATGTGTATCTTTCCATATTTCTGTGATATTCGATATCTAAGTTGAGGTCGAGAGCCTCTGGATTTGCTCCTGAGATGTCAACCTGTACAGAATGGTCGATAACAAGGTCAACTGGTACCTGAGGATTCACTTTCTCAGGGTCTCCGCCCATCTCTACCATGGCGTCTCTTAGCGCTGCCAAATCAACTACTGCAGGCACGCCTGTGAAATCTTGAAGAATTACTCTTGAAGGGCGGAACGGAATCTCTCCCCTCTCGCCGTTTGCGCTCCAAGATGCAATATTCCTCACGTCTTGTTCAGTAATTAGGAAACCATCGCAGTTTCTGAGTGCTCCCTCCAATAGAACACGAATTGAGTATGGCAGGCTTGAGGTGTCAAGCCCGGATGCATCAAGTGAATCAAGCGCGTGATAGTGCCCGCCTAGTGAGAAATCTTTCTTCGACAGGAAGGGGTCTGTCCCGCTCATAATAATACTGCGATAGAGCCAATCATATCAACATGCCTTTCGTAGGCTTAATCACCAAAATTGGTACCAAGGTGTGCTGTCCTTAATTCCATCATCTGTGATTGTAACCGAAACGATTGTTACGTCGTTGTTTGGCTTGTCATTTTGTCCAGTTGGCACTTCTGCAATTGCATCAACGTGTTCCTGTCCATCAGTTACAGTTCCGTACACGGTGTGACAGGAAGACTGGGCACAATTCTTGTTTGCAACTTCTCTGCATCCGCCCGTTCCATCAGATTCTTGGTCACCATCTAACCAGCAGGGTGTTGAACCGCTAGGTACGATGTAGAACTGGGATCCATCGGTGTTTAATCCTGCGTGTGCTGCTGCTAAGGAACCTCCTTTGTGACGTAGACCATTCGTGTGCTCGCTTGGTAATGACCATTGATTTTGTGCACAAGTATCCTCTGAGTAAGCGACACCCTCGCTGTTTGTCTGCTTACCATTACAGTACCCGTACCACTTTGCAGTATATCCACCGCTGCCACTGTTCATCTCAAAGTCTCCGCCTTGAATCATAAATCCTTTAATCACTCTGTGATAGATGACGTTGTTGTACTTGCCAGATTCTGCAAGTAAGATGAAATTCTCTACGTGTAGCGGTGCTTCAGCTCTGTGTAGAGCAATTGTGATTTTCTCATCGTGGAAAACACCATCACTATCTGTCCAAGTGACCCTCATCACAGCCTCTCCATCTTCATACTCGTCGTTAGACTGCAAAAGTTGGAATGCTGCAAGAACCAACAGAAGCGATGCGACTACAGCAAATAGTCCAGCAGGAGTTGGAGTACCGTCGTTGATCAGGCGTGGGAAAGCAGTCTGTGAGATTCTTTTATCTTGCATTTCGTTCAGCAACTGATTGTATTGGGCATTTGCCTGCTTGTCTCTGGGGTTAACTTTTACAGAGTCTCTTAGCAAACTAGCAGCCTTCCTATAGTCTGCTGCGGAATCAGTCTTCTGCGCTTTGATGTGCATTGCTTTACCAGCAAGTCTTAGCGTAGTTGCCTCTTTACCATCAGCATCTGCTTGTCTAAGAAGCGAAAGCGCTTCGTCATACTTACCCTTGTCTAGAAGTTTCTCTGCTTCCTTCCAAGTGCTAGCGATATCCTCATCGGCCATAAATACCCGAAACCCGGATTGGTTTTGAGGACTACCCTAGAGAAATACGAATTTTGGCGCCAACACATTCAAAGGTCGTGGGCCAACGCAGGGATGCAGTGGAAAACCCTCTGCAGGGGGGCCATCACAGGGGACAACCCGAAATGGACAGAATTGTAAACGATTTTACCATCAATATAGCAACGGCAAATGGTACTGGTTCACAGTCCGCAAACCTCATTCTCCTGCAGACATTATTCGACATGGGTATACCTGTTAGTGGCAAGAATTTATTCCCATCAAACATCTCAGGATTGCCAACTTGGTATATCGTTAGATTATCTGAAAACGGATACCAAGCCCCCGGCGACAGAACGCACATTCAGATTCTTGTAAATCCAGCCACTTGGGAAGACGACCTTGCATCTGTAGAGCCAGGTACGGTAGTCATCTGGAATACTGATTCAAAGATGTCTATGGAAAGGGAAGACGTAATTTCCTATCCAGTCCCAATGACAAAAATTGCTCGCAAACTAAACCCAAAGTTAGCAAGAATGATTGCGAACGTGGTTTATGTCGGCGTACTAGCTGAACTTTTAGGCATGGACCAAGAGGTCCTTGAGGCGGCCATAGCAAAGCAATTCGGTGGCAAAGAAAAAGCAATCGAATTAAATGCGGAAGCTGCAAGACTTGGCAGAGCCTATTGCTCTGAAGAATTAACAAAGAGTGACGCATATGCTGTTGAAGCACGTGATATAGAAGAAGGCGGATTCTTCATTGAAGGGAACGAAGCCGTTGCACTTGGCTCTATTTTCGGTGGTGTGCAGATGCTTTCCTGGTATCCAATTACCCCGTCTTCTAGCCTTGCAGAAGGAATCATTGCATGGCTACCACAGCTGAGAACTCACGAAGGTAAGGCCACCTATGCGGTCCTACAAGCAGAAGACGAACTTGCAGCCGCCGGAATGGTCATCGGTGCAGGGTGGGCAGGTGCTCGGGGATTGACTGCAACCTCCGGACCGGGTATCTCGTTAATGCAGGAATTCATCGGTCTAGCATACTTCGCAGAAGTCCCTTCCGTATTCTGGGATGTTAACCGGGTCGGACCTTCAACCGGGCTACCAACAAGAACCCAGCAAGGTGACCTAACCATGCTGTATGAGGGAAGCCATGGTGACACACAACACATCGTTTTCATCCCGGGCACTGTCGAAGAGTGTTTTGAATTTGGATGGAGAATTTTCGATGCTGCTGAGAGGTATCAAACACCTGTCTTCGGATTCTCAGACCTTGATTTGGGCATGAACAAATGGGCAATGCGTGACTTTGAATATCCAACAGAAGCAATGGATAGAGGAAAAGTTGTTCTAACAAAGGAACAAATGGACTCTATCGAGAACTACGGTCGCTATCGTGATGTAGATGGCGATGGTATCCCTTACAGGACACTACCAGGATCTGGTCTAGATCCAATTTTGTACCGAGGAACTGGTCATGATGAAGATGGAGCCTATTCAGAGAAGCCTGACGTTTACTTCAAACTCATGAGCCGCTTGAAGAGAAAGATTGACGGTGCAAGAGACTATCTTCCTGCACCAATCGTTCGCGAGGAAGATGGAAATGATATCGGAGTTATATTCTATGGTTCAATGGAAAATACAATCGAAGAAATCGATGACATACTCGAGGAAATGTCAGGTAAGAAAGTCAGCACCCTCAGAGTTAGAGCACTTCCGTTGCACAGCGAAGTAGAGGTGTTTGTTGAGAAACACGACAAGGTAATCGTTCTCGAAATCAACCGTGATGCGCAACTCTACGGAATCATGCGTAAAGAGTATCCAAATCACTTACTAGACAAGATGTGCAGTGTAGCATACAGCGACGGAATGCCGCCAAGAGCACGCTTGTATGCTAAAAGAATAATGGATGTATTGAACGAGGTGGGCGCATGAGTGATAGGCCAGTTAGAGCGGTTAAATTGAACGTTATCAATGAGCCAAAAGACTCCTACACCGGTGGGAAGTCTTCACTATGTCCTGGTTGTGGACACGACCAAATTTCAAGCGTTATTGTAAACGCTGCATGGGACAATGGAATTGAGCCGCATAAAATCGCAAAGATGAGTGGTATAGGATGTTCGTCTAAAACACCAGCATACTACCTAGGACAATCACATGGCTTCAACACTGTACATGGTAGAATGCCGTCTGTAACCACGGGTGCAAACGTTGTCAACAACGACTTAACATACCTCGGAGTTTCAGGAGATGGAGACTCCGCCTCCATCGGAATAGGACAATTGATTCACGCAATTAGAAGGAATGTCGACATGGTTTATATCGTCGAAAACAACGGTGTATACGGACTAACAAAAGGTCAATATTCTGCAACAGCAGACGTTGGCTCAAAGAAGAAGAAAGGTGCGGTCAATGAAACCCAGCCAATTGATTTGTGTGCAATGGCAATCAACCTAGGTTGCTCTTTCGTAGCTCGCTCATTTAGTGGTTCAAAAAAGCAATTGACTGCGATCATAAAGGCTGCGATGTCCCACAAAGGGTTTGCATTAATCGACGTTATCAGCCCGTGTGTTACATTCAACAACAACGATGAATCTCTGCGCTCTTATGGATACGTTAAGGACAATACCGCAGAGTTGCACTCGGTTGGATACATCCCCCACTTCTCACCTCTAGAGCAAGTCGAAGTTCCGGCTGGATCTTTTAGAGATATCACCCTTCACGATGGCTCAACTATGAGACTAGAGACTATATCCGAGGATCACGATATCTCTGATGCTGTGGCCGCATTAGGAGCACTTCACCGTGCTGATGCTGAGAAAAAGCACGTCATGGGTCTACTCTACTTCGATGGTGAAAAGCCATCCCTTGATACAGAACTTAACCTGCACGACACGCCAATCACTGAGATGGGTGAAGACATACTTCGGCCATCCCGTGAGCAATTAGCAGAGGTTGTAGCCGCTCTACGTGGTTGAAAACTAGACCGCTTAATTGAAGAATGAGAGGTCTTTGGCGGTACTTGCCAGTCTCTTAGTGTAGTGGTCCATCATGGTGGGTTCTGGTCCCGCCGACCTCGGTTCGAATCCGAGAGAGACTATCTTTCTAGAAACAATACGAAGAGGTTTGTATCTTCGAAACAGTGAGTTGATTTTCAATAACCTGTATTCAAACAACCAGTTCCGGGAGAGGGTATTTATCCGTCCGATGCTAAATATGCACACCATGGAAAAGGAGAAGCAACTGCCAATCGTTGGATTTGTAACCGCTGCATATACGATTTTACTCCTCATTAGCATAATGACTGGAAATGATGACATTGGTGAATTGTGGTTTGGTATTTTCCCTATTTTCTTGATTTTCGTCATTGTCAATCTTTTGCTAAGAAAGGAATCAGCCAATGCAATGAGCGGTTTTGTCCTATCCATTTTACTGTCACTCGTCACATGGATCATAATATTCGGTTTGTTTGGAGACCCTTGGGGTTGGGAAGAGTATGATTTCTTTGGGATGTTCGCAGTAATTATTATTCCAGCAATTTTACTATACGATTCAGCGGATAAAATAGTAAAAGATGCTGAGAAGGTTAAAGCCTACAAAAGAGGAATTCTCATATCAATTCCATTTTGTATTGTGTCTTTTGTTCCTGCAGGAATGATTTATTTCTAATGTGGAACGTACGCTGCTATTCATCAATCTAAAACTATGATCAAGTAAATAGTACGCAAATATTGATACTATGTCGCTGTATAATTCATCCCGGTGAGCAGATTTGGTATTGCTGAACGTCTGGTCGCTTGGTCACTTCATTCAGTGGACGTTTGTTGGTCGATTTCTGTTTAGGAATTGGTGGATTTTCTTCATTTTATCAATAGGTTGGGAAATTCTAGAGTTGTACCTGCCATATGAATTTGTAAAGGAAACCTTGGACAACAAAATATCCGACCTTATGGTTAACACAATTGGATTCGTAATCGGAATTCGATTACGCCACGACACCCAGAGTTTGTGAATCACTCGAAGTCGTCTCTACGGGTTCTAATCAGAGCAAAGAACACGAGAAGAACGACCACTAGGGCAACAATTTGAACATTTGTTGAAGACAACATTGAGGCTTTATCATCGGTTGATGACTTACCGCCACTTCCACTGTCTGAACACTTTTTGCCATCTCCTTCAGTAGTGAAAGAAACGCTTTGCGTTGCAGTATTTCCTGATGGGTCTATTGCCGTAATTTCACCCTCATGGTCACCAACACAGAGAGCATATGAGGCCTCGTGATTCTTGCCGAAATCTGTCTCATCATCTGAATTTCCTAGGCTTATTTCGCCAAACGTATCCTCATCAGTGAACCAAGATACTACTGTTAGGCCTGTATCATCAGTTGTAGTTCTAATGTTGAGTATTTGAGGAGCAGTGGTGTCAACGTCTGCAGATGTCATAACCATAATTTCTCCAGTAATGTCTCCTGAAGCAGTCATGACACAGGTGTAATTTGTAGCGGCGGTTAAGCCTGTTACTTCAAGCTGGTGAGAGATTGTCAGTGTATCTGAGGACTCAGTGATCGCTCCACCAGCATCTGCTGAACAGGTTATTTCAGAGGTGGATTCTTTGGTTGTCGACCAAGAAACAATTACTGAAGAATCGGTTGATGTAACCATGGATGCAGCGTAAATCTGCTGGGAAATCTCCGGCATTTCAAAACCTGTGATTTGTGCATATTCGCCCGCTGACACATCGTAGCCAGCCAAGATTGATTCTTGCTGGTCATCTGTTCTGACAATATCGAGAACGTTAGGGTCATACTCAATTCCATCCTCTGTAGAAGCATCGCTACCGCCTCCAAGAGTCCAAGTCTTTGAGGTAGAGTCGACATCTCTCCACTTTCCTGTTCCAAATCCGTCTTGTGAACCGGATACGACTACATAGCGATAGGATGCAACATCTTTACCGATTACGTCCTTTGATACAGTAAATACGATTGAATTGGTATCTTTGTCACCCCCAACTTCAACTCCTCTGGAAGAGGTCGCACCAGTGTTTGATTGGACAGAATAAACCGCACCTGGCTCACCGGTTCCACTGATTACTACCTCCCAAGCCCAGTCGGGGTGAATCTCCGCATTTGCCCCGGGAAGCATGTCAGTC
>Ga0163109_10004096_pt1 | contig 11111 bp, 10 predicted proteins | sample CRUFie1St13metaG_FD_108704 | JGI IMG/M metagenome (GOLD analysis project Ga0163109, IMG submission 108704) | Marine microbial communities from the Costa Rica Dome - CRUD Field 142mm St13 metaG | ecosystem: Environmental > Aquatic > Marine > Oceanic > Photic zone | place: Costa Rica: the Eastern... | reverse complement strand
CCCATTGCCAAATTGTGCAAATCGCAGTTGTAGAACATAGCAACATCCTTTGATACAAAGTTATGTACACTGTCCTTTGGACGTGGTCCAAGAAAACTGCAACCGTTGGAAAATATTATCATATAATTACTTTTATAACATAATTATTACTGTGCAAACAGTTCAAAATATTAGTGATATCAAATATTTTACAAATCAATGGGACATCATTGATCCCTCATACGAATACAGTTTGAATTACAAGACGTATGGGTTCACACACTCGTACAGCACTTTACCAACTTTCGTAGCAGACTTCAGTAATTGCAGTGTGAATTGTTTACCAGTGTTGGTCACAGAAGACAGAAAACTGATCACAAATCATGCCTGGCCTTTGATATCCAAATACAGACAAAAGCCACACAAGGTGCACGACATATTTGAAGAATGGGGAGACAAAGTTGATATTCATATGCCGCCAATCACACAGCAGTTCAATGGCACTTGGAAATATGTTTGGTTACCCATAGACGAATACAGTGCTGAAAATCCATGGCACATCTGGATTGATGTTGTTTCAAAATTTAGATTGATTGAAAAACGTTGGAGCACAAATTTTGAAAAATATATTTTTATATTGAGTAATCCAAGCAAATACTTTGACAAAATATGCAAGGAATTTTTTCCAGACGTGCAGTATCTTGTGATGCCAAAAAATGAAACTTGGCGCTTTGCACATTTAATTGTGCCCAGTATGAGCAATCATCAAGACGGAATACTGACTCCACATATGCCTGTGTGGATCAGACATTTGGCAAATCTTGTGGTAGGAGAAAACGTCAAACCACATCGTAAAATTTTTGTCACAAGAAAAGATGCTGAAAATAGGAATATTAAAAATCAAGATGAACTTATTATGGCGTTAAAAGGTTGGGAAACTGTGACACTAGAAGATTTGTCAATTAAAGAACAGGTAAAAACTTTTGCTGAGGCCACACACATTGTGGCGCCACACGGTGCAGGTTTAACAAATCTATTATGGTGTAGACCAAAAACCAAAGTGTATGAACTCACACACGAGGCATTCTTTGGCAAAAAAGTTTATCCCACACTGTCACACCATTTGGCTCTTGAACATCAAGTGCTGTTGTGTGACACAGAACAACTAAACATCAAAAAACCCAAAAATAAAAAATCCAAAGACATGGTCAATTTAAAAATTGATGTGTCTAAATTAATAAAATTATTAGATTAGCGTTTTAAATGAGTCAAGTCAACTTTGACTAAGGGAAAAATTCCTTTTAACTTGGGCCAAATCTTAACATCACGTTTGTGTTTTTTTCCACCAGCACAATGTAGGAAGTAAACATTTTTGTAATCAAAACGTTCACCGTTGTTTTTGTGATTGTACATACGGTGCATATCCAACAAAGGAATATTGCTGTCTACAATACAAGAATTTAAAAACATTCCGTCGTCAATTCTGTCATCTTTGACCTGTTTATATTTGCTGATCCAGGGCAACATAAACTCTGTGCTGATTTTGTTCAACATCATAACACCTGGTTGTACAAATCTTTTACAAATAGTTTCGCCTGAATAATTGTCTGCTAATGGATTCACACGTTGATTGTTTTTGGCACCCTGTGGTGTGGCACCTCTAAATTTTGGATAATAGCAGGTTTTAAGTTTGTTATCTATGTCTGGATAGTCAGCAAATATGTTTGGTGCGTGTGGTAACGCAATAACATCACTGTCCACATACATTATCTGATCATACTTGTCCCACCAACTCCTATCAATCCACAAATCAAATCTTTCCCAGGTAGGATGCTTGAATGCTAATTTTGGTTCGGTAATTCTTAGATATTCAATATCAAATTTTTTACAGTATTGTTGAAAACTGTGCCTACTGTATTCTTCCATTGGACTGGGTTTGAGATTATTAAAACCAGGTTGCGAATATTTTTGAATGTCTATATAATATTGAATAACCAAGTTTCTCATCGATAACTATTTACTGATATGTTTTATTGTGTACGAACAGAAAGAGCCAACACTGAAAAATACATTGAGTCAATTGCCAGAGGTGCTAAAGCACAAATTGTAAATTACCAACAAGTCTTAGACTCCAAAAATTGTGATAAGGTTGCGTTCATGGGTGTGTTGCGAGGCACCAACATTGTGTATCGTTGGGCCAACGATAACAAAAAAGATTTTTACTACATAGACAGACCTTACTGGGGTGAAAGCAGAGGCACGCCTTACTGGATGAGATGTGTGAAAAATGAACACGTGAAAACTAAACACGAATCTAGACCTGACGACAGGTATAAGAAATATTACAAAGGTGATCAAATCAAACCCTATCACAAAAACGGCAAATACATATTGGTAGTACCGCCCAGTCACAGCATGGCACTGCATTTCAATGCACCCAACTGGCTAGAAGACACCTTAGCAATATTGAAACAGAACACAGACAGAGAAATTATTGTAAGAGAAAAACCTTACAATCCAAAAAGTTATATTGACGAACAGGGCAGAATGATGCCAGGACCCAGTGAAAACAAACAACCAGAAAAACCTTTTGAATGGGAACAGGTACACGCTGTTGTCACATTCAACAGTTCAATTACTATAAAGGCACTGCATAATGGCGTACCGTGCTTCAGTAATTTTGAGAATCCTTGTGCGCCAATATGTGAATCAGATTTCACAAAGATAGAAACTCCATTGTATGCTGACAGAGAACCTGTGTTCCACAGTTTGGCATATGGACAATTCACACAGGAAGAGTTTCGCAACGGATGGGCATTAAGTATACTAGATGGACGTTGAGATATTTAGAAGGACGGTAAAAGACCGTAGGCGTGGAGCCAGTTGGGAACTGCTACAACACATGGCAGAAGGAATACGTGCCTGTGGCGACAATCCCATAATGGTCAACGAACACAAAACTGGTGACTGGACAGCCAACGAAATGGAACCAACTGCCAAAATAGGTTGTATGTTTGGCTATGGTGGATCCAATCAAATGCATCACACCAAAGGACGCAGAAGAGACCTTGTGGAACGTGCAAAGAAAAAAGGCATCTACATTATCACGTTTGATGGTGGTATCTTATCAAGTTTTGGCAACACAATCACTCATCCCAAACATCATTGGCGTGTGAGTTTGTATTCTCCAATGAACAACGGCAACTTTCTCAGTGACAATTCGCCCAGCGATCGTTGGGAGATGATGAAAAAATTGTGGAACGTGAAACACGAACCATGGAGAAAATCCAATCAACAAGATCCTTTACTGTTTGTGCTACAACCCAAAGACAACTGGAGTATGAACGAGTTGGATCCTATTGAATGGTTCAAAGGAGTGTATGACAAACTGCGACCTGCCACCAGCAGACCTTTTTTGATACGTCCACACCCAAATCACATGGCACACATCGAGGAACGTATAAATGAATTCCCCAATGACTGCAAAGTGATTATAGGACAAAAGTTTTTCAGTGGTGACGAAAAAAAATATTATAGATTTAATTTTCAAGAAGCCATTGCCAATTGTCACGCAGTGGTCACACACAACAGCACTGCCAGTATAGATAGTTGTGTGAGAGGTATTCCCACTTTTGTGACCAGTGACCTTGCCATATGTTGGGACGTGGCCAACAAAGATCTCAACAACATTGAAACACCTGAATATCCTGACAGAACACAGTGGTTGAATGATCTTGGCTACAAGCAATGGACAGAACAGGAAATCAGAGACGGCACAGTGTTCAAACGTTTCAAACAGAAGTTGGGTTTATAATGTGTGGCATATACGGCATCACTGATCACAATCCCACATTGATACAAAACTATATTCGCACTTGCAGTCACAGAGGCCCTGACGGTGAAAAAGTATGGTGGGATCCAGAACACAAACTCACACTTGGACACAATCTACTCAGCATAATGAGTGATCCCAAACTGTCAGTACAGCCTTGGAAAACACCCGCAGGCAATTGGTTGATCTACAACGGTGAAATATTCAACTACTATGAACTCAAAGAAAAATATTCAGACTTTGCTGGCATCACAGGTTGCGACACAGAATTATTGGCTTGGGGTTTAGATACGTATGGTTTGGATTTCTTGAACGAAATTGATTCCATGCACGCCTTTGCCTACTACAAAGTGAACGACAACGAACTATGGATCAGCAGAGATCATGCTGGCATCAAACCATTGTACTATGCTGAAATCAAAGAGGGTTTGATATTTGGCAGTGAGATAAAAGGAATGTTAGACCATGTTCCGCAGTCTAGAGTGATTGATCCACTGGCATTCAGTTGTATGGCTCACGTGGGTGTGAACGTCACAGCAAACACATTTTACACAAACATCAAAAAATTATTGAGCGGCGAAACAATAGTGTATGATCTACACAACAAAAAAATCAAAAACAAAAAACGTAATCTCATTGTGCCCACTAACAATCATTATTTTAATACTGAAGAATTCAGAGATGTCACAAGACAGAGTGTGAAAATGTGCAGTATTGGCAGAAGAAAGATTGGCATATTCTTAAGTGGTGGATTGGACAGTGGAATGGTGGCCTACGAACACAGTCAACTACACAATGTCACAAACACCTATACCAACAAAATGAAACCCAATGTGATATGGAGAGAAGACGATCACAATGATGATCACAACAAAGCATTGCAACTGGCAACCAAATTCAAATTCAATCACCAGGTTGTCACAATGACTCCTGAACTGCTTAAACAGTTTTGGGAGGACAGCATTTATTTTATGGAACAACCTGTGTACAATCCGTCAATGGTCATGTACTATTACACCAATAAAGTTTTGTCAGATGATGGCATAGTGGTCACACTGGCAGGTGACATGGGAGATGAAGTATTGGGTGGCTATCCCAAATATTGGAAACTGAGACAAAAGGGTGTCACTACCTGGCAAGGACTGGTGGAAGCATGGATGAACAGAATCAAAAGACCAATCACAGTCACAAAAAATCCGCTCAATAGATCAGAACTTGCTGATTACTTGATAAAAAATTTACCTGAAGAATTGTACGATTCCAAAGATCCTGTGAACAGTTATATGGCTTTGGATTGTGTAACACAGGTGCCTGAAGAATTTTTTATTAGAAACGACACCTACGGTATGGCATTTAGTATGGAAGGACGTTTTCCGTTGGCAACTAAAAAATTTATGCAGTATGCTTTGAGTATACCCAGCAGTGAAAAAATAGGCAGAGACAAATCAGACACAAAACTGATGAGTAAAAAAGCATATGCAGATATTTTTCCCACAGAAGTTGTGAAAAAACACAAGACAGGTTGGACAGCACCTGTGAAAGGTTGGATACAAGATCAAACGGTTACCAAAGACTATTACCAAAATAGAATTGTGCAAAATGATTGTTTAAAAGACATCGTGGTAAGGTCCAATGAAACCACAAAGGCGGCCATACCTGCTTGGATCATGCGTGAATGGGCAAATAAATTCAATATGACTTTTTAAATTAAATACTGGAGTATTATGAAAATCAAAGTCATCACATCATACAAGCCTGGCAGTTGGGACATATACGGCAAAAAAGGCATAGAGTCCATGGCAAAAAATTTTCCCAAAGAAATTGACATTGTAGTGTATGCTGAAGAACCAAAACCTGCGTGTGCCTATGACAGGATCAAATGGGTTGATCTCAATACAGCAGAGCCAGAACTTTTCAAATTCAAAAATAAACACAAAGACGATCCTGTGGCCAATGGTGAACTACAGGAGATACCAGGAGGTGTGAGAAGACCTGCTGAACTGCAAGTAAAAGGTGGTAAAGACAAAAACAAAGGATCATATCTATGGGCGGCTGTGAGGTTTGCCAACAAAGTTTTTTGTGTGGTCAACGGTGTGCGAGACAGCAAGGACTACGATTACGTGGTATGGATAGATGCTGACACATACACATTCAGACCAGTGCCAATGGATTTCTTTGAAAAACTTTTGCCGTCAGACACAATGGTCACATACCTTGGCAGAGAAAATCCCACACTCAACGACGGAGGCAAATATCCAGAGTGCGGTTTCGTGGGTTATAATATGAGACATCCTGAAATACAAAATTTTGTAAATGAATGGGAACAACTGTACGTCACAGATGAAGTTTTCAAATTGTTAGAATGGCATGACAGTTATGTGTTTTGGCACCTGACTAAAAAATACAGAACAGAAAAAAATGTCACTGTGAATGACATTGGCTATTGGATTGGAGTCAAAGGACACCACGTGTTTGTGAACAGTGAACTGGGTCTATACATGGATCACATGAAAGGCAAACGTAAGAAAATTGGATCCAGTGGACGCAACGACTTACGTGCCAATCCCAACGCACCCGCTGACATTATGAGTGTGGATTATTGGAAAAAAGTTCCGCCCTCAATATGAAGATAGAGATACATCCACAGTTTGGACCGTTGAACAGCAAACCTATTTTTGATGCTTTCATCAAAAGTTTACGAGACGCAGGTGAGACTTTGTACATAAACAAGTCTGTGGACAATGCCGATGTGGCAGTGATATGGAGTGTGTTGTGGCGTGGTAGAATGGAACAGTACAGACGTATTTGGAATCATTATAGGTCACAGGGCAAACCTGTTGTGGTGATAGAAGTGGGTGGACTCATAAGAAACACCACATTCAAAATTGGCATCAACGGTATCAACAGATCTGCTGATTTTGCCAATCAAGAATTTGATGACCAACGTTGGAAAAAATTCAATATTGATCTCAAACCCTGGAACCCAAGCGGAGAAATAATTGTGATCTGTGGACAGCACGACACCAGTGAACAGTGGAAAGGTATGCCACGTATGCAGAACTGGATTGAAAAACAGATACACGAAATAAGACAATACACCACAAGACCAATTTTGGTTAGGCCACATCCTAGAAACATAATTTCCTTAGACGAGAACAAATTTAAAAATGTAAAAGTGAGACTGCCAAAAAGAGATTATAGAACATACGACGACACTGACTTCAAAGCATTGTTGGATAGAACTTGGGTAGTGGTAAATCACAGCAGTAATCCAGCAATGGAATCTGTGTTTCACGGCATTCCTGTTTTTGTCAGCGAAAGAAGTCTGTGTTATGAAGTTGGTAATGACAAACTGTCTGACATCAATACACCTGCCATGCCAAACAGGTTGCAATGGGCACACAAACTGTCGTATACTGAATGGTGGCAAGACGAAATCAGACAAGGTTTACCATGGCAAAGGATTAAAAAGAGGCTGGAAGAAAAATATATCAAATGAAAACCATAAACATCAACAGAAGCAATGTTATTGAGCCAATCGAGTGGAAACAGTACGAAGGTGAAACTGTCATTGTTAACACAGTGATCAGACAAGGCAAACGCATACAAGAAACTGCTTTTTACGAAGACAAGGTCAAAGCAGTGCCTAAAGGCAATGCCTACATCATAGGAAATGGTCCTTCACGTAAAGGATTTAATTTGGAGTCTTTGAAAGGATCAGGACAAGTTTATGGGTGCAATGCTTTGTACAGAGACTTCTTACCTGATTATATTTTCAGCGTTGACACAAAGATGACTCAACAGATGGTCACTGATGAAGTTGGTTTGCGTACTGTTCATTACGCACCAAGTCTTGAAGTGAACAGAAAACAATCCAAAGGTATGCTTCATCTTATTCCTCACAATCCACATTGGATATCAGGAAATGCCGCCATGTGGACAGCCTGTATACACGGACATAAAAATTTGTACCTGATTGGATTTGATTTCAGAGAATACGGCAAGGGTGCCTTAAACAATATCTATCAAAACACAGCCTGCTATGGACCAAGAAACAATGGCGACATATTTGAAGGTTGGTTATTAACTTTTAGAAAATTAATCAAACAAAGACCTTACTGTAATTTCACAATAGTTCATGACAATCCGCCAGACTTTTTACATCATTTACAGACTGGTACTGATTTAGGAAATACTAAAGTGATTTCTTACAAACAGTTTAACGATGAAGTTTTAGACCCACAGAGTTAAACTTAGGCACAAATTTATAAAAGTTTGCGTTGTGATTGCTGTATGGATCTTTTATGATAGTCATTTGATACAAATGCACCATTTCGTGTGCTAGGGTTTCAACAAAATCTTTCCAACTAGGAAACTTGCTGTGTAATTGTATGTAATAGTGGCAAGGCACGTGATAAGGTATCACACGTTGGTCAAACTTGCCTTTGGGTGTCTTTCTATTGTCCCAATCCACTACACATCTCCCCCAATCATGATGTAACTTTCTCACCATAATTGTTACTCTGCCTAATTTATTACCAAATAATAAAGTGTTCAATTTAGTGAACCAGTATGCGGCCACTCTTGGAGTTGGATAAAATTCGCCTGTTTTTATAGACTCAGACAGTTTGGTTTTCAACTGTCTTTTCAATGATTTACGTTGACTGTGTATGCTCCGCTTCATAGGTTGACAATATTACCATATAGTGTATAATATACTAATAATTATCAAAAAACAGTTGGGCATTATGCAGGCAGATTTACCAAAAACTATTAACGAAGCGATTAAAATACTAGCATATAACGATTTTTTATGGCCAGGAACTCCAATTCCGCCGCAATCCAAGATCAATCCACATCACAAAGATCAAGAAACTGTGAGATCACTAGCCGAGGCACAGTACGCCTGGACAGAGAAACAGGCACGATTAGCAGTGGTTATACTGAAAAGATATCTCACAAAATTCCAAGCACACAACATGGACATCAAATCTTTGCTGGACAATCCGCAGTATGATGAACCATTCCGTGTTATCAGTTTTGAAAAGAGCATTGAAAAATTCATAGACGAAGACGAAGTGGCCAAAATAGAACTGCGGTTTCCTTATCATAAAAAAATTATACAGTTGGTCAGAATGCTCAAAGACAATAGATGTTTGCCGGCAGGCTATGCCAGATATGACGGTGAATCAAAAAAATGGACATTCTTACAGACAGATGTCACAACTTATTATCTCACACTGATTGCCATAAGATATGATTTTAAATTTATTGATAAAAGTTTGTTGGATGATTATTACGAAGTGAGAAAAGAAATAGCAGGTTACCGCAAACCCAATGCTAGACTGATAGGCAATGATATTGTGTTGGACAATGCTCCTGAAAGTCTACAAAATTATTGGGACGAACATATCAAACACTTGCCAATGATACAGCAGTTGGACACATTTAAGAATTTAGGACTCAGTACCAAAGGCATCAAAGTAAAAAGTTGGTCAGGCTTAGGTGGACAGATTGCTCGTAATGAATCAGATCGTATGTGGATCAATTCACAAGAGTATACTAGGGATCAAGTGATCAGTGCTCTCACAGAACTCAATTGTTTTCCTTTAATAATGCCTGTGAGTGGCGACCCTTACACTGTGTCAGATGCCAAAGACTGGCAGGAGTGGTTGAATGTTTTTGAAAGACACGGCATTGAAAATAAAAATTTGGCATTTGGTTTTGAAATGAAACAACCAGTAAGACCAACAGAACAGGAAAATCCTTTAATAGAAAAATGGACAGAACAAATGGAAGAAGACAAATTTCAAACTCTGTTTGAATTGAGTCAACTTACCAAACAGTTTAAATATGTGGATAACGAAACCAAAATTCTTTTTGTAAGGAATAGAATACCAAAAACTTTAATCAGATCAGGAGTGAAACCAAAAGCCAGTTTGGTAGCCTTGGGCGGTGGTTATTACGCGGCGGGCACAGACAATCTAAAAAGATATCTTGATTCTTTACCTAAAACGTTGTATTATAATGATCATCAGCCTTCAAGTTATGATTGGCACGATAAAATTATAATAAAACTATGAGCAGTTGTAAACTAGTAATCAAAGACCAAGTGAATGTGAAATTTGAGAATTTGGATCTCAAGTGGCGTCAACGCCTACATCAAAAATTCAAATATCAAATTCCATATGCGTATCATTTGCCCGCGGTGAAACTGGGCAGATGGGATGGCAAGATTGCTTTCTTTGGTCTGGGCGGCACAACTTATCTATACCTAGTGGATCAAATACTGCCAATACTGGAAGACGGTGGCGTGTATGTGGAACTGGATGATCAAAGACCCAAACAAGATTTAGAATTCAAAGCAGTGGACAAAAACTATCTGAGCCATATCACGTGGCCAGACAAACATCCGTGTGCTGGACAACCAATAGAATTGCGAGACTATCAAGTGGAAACCATTAACAAGTTTATTGAGAATCCACAGTCGATACAAGAGATCGCCACTGGCGCAGGTAAGACCATTATTACAGCGGCACTGTGCCAGTTGGTCGAACCCTATGGCAGAACACTGACCATAGTGCCAAACAAAAGTCTTGTGACACAGACAGAAGAAGATTTCCTTGCCTGTAATTTGGACACAGGTGTCTACTACGGTGATCGCAAAGAAGTGGGCAGATACAACACCATCGCCACTTGGCAGAGTTTGAATGTGTTGGAGAAGCGAAGCAAAGACGAACACAGCACTGAGTTCAAAGAATTCATAGAAGGTATCAACACAGTGATAGTGGACGAGGTACATATGGCCAAAGCAGATGTGCTCAAAAGAATGCTGACTGGTCCGTTTGCTAATTGTCAGATACGTTGGGGACTCACAGGCACAGTGCCCAAAGCAGAATATGAATATATGGGTATCAAAGTTTCGTTGGGCGAAGTCACAAACAAAATACCTGCCAAAGAATTACAAGACAAAGGCGTGTTGGCCAACTGCAACGTGAATGTATTACAGACCAACGACATACTGGAATTTAGAAGTTATGCTGAAGAACTCAAATGGCTGACCACAGATCCCAAACGTATGAGTTGGGTGGCACAGACCATAAAGGACATTGCCACATCAGGCAACACACTGATACTGGTTGATAGGATCAGTGCAGGAGAAATACTGGAAAAGAAAATCAAAGACAGTGTGTTCATAAGAGGTGCAACCAAGAACACAGAAAGGAAAGAACACTATGATGAGGTATCTACTGCTCAAACTAAAGTTATTATCGCCACATATGGAGTGGCCGCTGTTGGT
>Ga0163109_10004095_pt1 | contig 11112 bp, 10 predicted proteins | sample CRUFie1St13metaG_FD_108704 | JGI IMG/M metagenome (GOLD analysis project Ga0163109, IMG submission 108704) | Marine microbial communities from the Costa Rica Dome - CRUD Field 142mm St13 metaG | ecosystem: Environmental > Aquatic > Marine > Oceanic > Photic zone | place: Costa Rica: the Eastern... | reverse complement strand
TGGGCAAACAAATTAGTTAAAGGTGAAGTACATCCACCACACACACATTCAAATAATATTTTTTCTGGTGTGTATTATCTAGAAGGTGGTTCACAAATACAATTTTTTGACCCAAGACCACAAGCAAGTCTTTTACATCCTAATTTAGAATATACCAATTTTGATAACTCTGGTATGTTGGGGTTTAATTCATCAAAAGGATTTGGATTAATTTTTCCTAGTTGGTTACAACATTGGGTGTCTACAACAGATAAAACTAGAATTAGTATATCATGGAATATATTATTAAGAGGTGACTATGGACAAGCAGGCACATTACAGAATTCACATATCTAAACTTAATGAAGTTTATTTAAAAGTAGAATGCGATAACCCTGGTATCTGCTACGAACTAGTACAATATTTTACTTTTGAAGTACCTGGCCACAAATTTATGCCTGCCTATAGAAATAAAATGTGGGATGGTAAGATAAGATTATTTTCAGATAAAACAGGAAAAATATATGTTGGTCTATTAGACTACATCAAAGAGTTTTGTGATAGAAACGAAATAGGTTATGATATTGATGATAATGTAAATGATACAAAAGATGTTGATAAAAATAATGTAGAAGAGTTTATTAAATCACTCAAACCTAAATCACAAGGTAAAGATTTAACAATTAGAGATTATCAGAGCGAAGCAATTTGTTATGGTATATCAAAAAATCGTGGAATGTTAATATCACCAACTGCAAGTGGTAAATCACTTATTATCTATGCTTTAATTAGATATTATAATTTATTACTAAGAGATAAAAAAATATTAATACTTGTACCCACAACATCATTAGTAGAACAAATGTATTCTGATTTTATTGACTATGGATGGGATGATAAATACTTACATAGAATATATCAAGGTCATGAGAAAGAAACAGATAAACCTGTAATTATTTCAACATGGCAGTCACTCTATAAACTAGATAAAAAATACTTTGAAAATTTTGGATGTGTTGTAGGAGATGAGGCTCATTTATTTAAGTCTAAATCATTAACTACAATTATGACTAAACTGATAAACTGTAAGTATCGTTTTGGTATGACAGGAACATTAGATGGCACACAAACACATAGACTAGTTTTAGAGGGATTATTTGGTAAAGTTAAAAAAGTAACAACCACTAAGGAACTAATTGATAAAGATACACTTGCAAGTTTAAAAATTAAGTGTATCGTTCTTAAACATAAGGAAGAAGACTGTAAAGCAGTTAAAGACTTAAAATATAGTGATGAGATACAGTACATAGTATCCCACAAGACACGGAATGACTTTATTTCAAGACTTTGTGATAACCTAAGTGGTAATACACTATGTTTATATCAGCTAGTAGAAAAACACGGGCTAGTGTTATATAATTTGATGAAAGACTTTAACAGAAAAGTTTTTTTTATACATGGTGGTGTAGATACAGAAGATAGGGAGAAGATTCGTGCAATCACAGAAAAAGAAACAAATGCAATCATTATCGCGTCGTATGGGACATTCTCTACTGGTATTAATATTAGGAACTTGCATAATGTCGTGTTCGCAAGTCCGTCTAAGTCTAGAATACGAGTGCTCCAATCCATCGGCCGTGGGTTGCGTAAATCAGATAAAGGCGACATACACACAACCCTTTTAGATATTGCTGATGATTTTAGTTATAAGGATAGAAAGAATTTTACACTAAATCACTTTCTAGAAAGAATAAATATTTACAATGAGGAACAATTTGAATATCAAATAGACAAAATAAGGATATGAACGAAAACACAACAAAAGTTATAAAACTTGCTAATGGAGAGGACATAGTTTGTACTTGCATGAAAAGTCACAATGTAGATTTAGAATCAAGAGTATTACACATATCTCAACCATTAAAAATGGAAATCAGAAATAAAATCACAAAGACTGGTGTGGTTGAAGCGCTTACACTATCTCGCTGGTTACAACCTTTTACCAATGATGATAATTTTGATTTAGAAAGAAGTAATATAGTTGCTGTTAGTGATGCATCATATGCATTAAATAATTATTATAAATTTATGTTAGATAGTATAGGTAATCAAGATACTAAAAACAGTTTTGATAATGTCAGAATAAAATCAAGATTTAGTGAAGAAACTGATGAAGAGATAGCACTTGCAAACGAACAAGTAAAAGAATTATTCAATAAGTATATTAATAAGATATCAGCATCTGAGGAAACTGAGGAAGAAACAATAACAGATGAGGAAGATACAGAAGTAACAGAGGAAGTTTTAGATAGTTTACCAATATCAGATACTAAACACTAAGCGCTACTCTATAGTATTATTACCCTGGTGGACACAAAGCTATTATAATGGTCACAACAAATATTGTCAACGCATATTTGCAAAAAAATATTTAATAAAAAGTATAGGTAATTCTTGACATATCTTGTTGAACCAAGTACCATGCTATCATGTCAAAAAAGAAACAAGTACACTATGTAGATAATGCAAAATTTCTTCAAGCTATGAAAGATTGGAAAGATGCTTGTAAGGATGCAGAAGAGATGGGAGAAGAGATTCCACCTGTAACAAATTATATTGGAGAGTGTTTTTTAAAGATTGCAAATGGATTATCGTACAGGCCTAATTTTATTAACTACACTTATCGTTCTGAAATGGTCTCTGATGGTATAGAAAACTGTTTACAATACATACATAACTTTGACCCAGAAAAATCAAAAAATCCTTTTGCATATTTTACACAAATTATATACTATGCATTTTTAAGAAGAATTCAAAAAGAGAAAAAACAAACTCATATCAAAAATAAAATGATTGAGAAACAACATTATGAAACCTTTACAACACTAGATGCAGATGACACAGTTTATGATGTAAGAGGATTTGACCCAGACATAATGTTACCAGATGAAGATGTTTATAAAACTAAGAAAAAAGAAACAGAAGTTTTACCTGAAGGTTTAGAGCAGTATATGGAAGAAGATGAAAATAGCACTGATAACTGATACTCATTTTGGTGCAAGAAATGATAATGTAAATTTTAATGAATACTTCTATCAATTTTATGAAGGAGTATTTTTTCCATATTTACAACAACACAATATTAAAACATGTATTCACTTAGGTGATTGTTTTGATAGGCGTAAGTATGTATCCTATCGTACTGCAAAAGATTTTAGAGAAAGATTTATATTACCATTTCAACATTTAGAAATAGAATTACACATGTTAGTAGGTAATCATGATATTTATTATAAAAATACAAGTCAGGTAAATTCACTTACTGAGTTATTAGGAAACAGACATAAAAATATTCATATCTACGAGGATGCAACAGAAGTAGACTTTGGTGGATTACCTATATTACTTATGCCATGGATAAATTCTACAAATGAATTATATGCAGAGGGAATGATAGATGAAACTAAAGCTGATGTATGTATGGGTCATCTAGAAATAAATGGTTTTCAAATGAACAAAAGTGTGATTCACTCACATGGTGGTCGTGAAAAAGAATTTTTTAGAAAGTTTGATACAGTCATGAGTGGTCACTTTCATCATAAGTCAGATGATGGTCAGATATATTATCTTGGTACACCTTATGAAATTTATTGGGGTGATTGGGAAGACCCAAAAGGTTTTCATATCTATGATACAGAAACTAAAACATTAGAAAGAATAGTAAATCCATATACCATATATGAAAAAATATATTATGATGATACTAAAGAAAATTATTCAGAACATGATATTACAAAGTATCAAAATAAATATGTAAAATTAATTGTAGTAAATAAAAAAGACTTATATCAGTTTGACCAGTTTTTAGATAAACTATATCAAGCAGATGCTTTTGATATAAAAATTGTTGAAGATTTTTCAGATTTAGATGCAAGTACGGTATCAGATGATATTGTAAATAATACTGAGGATACTGTAACACTACTAAACAAATATATTGATGATTTATCTATTGACTTAGAAAAGGATAGATTAAAAAATGAAATGAGGTCTCTATATGTAGAGGCACAAGACTTAGACTTAGAATGATACATTTTGAAAAGGTTCGTTGGAAAAATTTTCTTTCCACAGGTAACCAATTTACAGAAATAGAATTAGACCGAAATGAGACAACACTCATTATTGGTGAAAATGGTGCAGGTAAATCTACTGTTCTTGATGCACTATGTTTTAGTTTATTTGGAAAACCATTTAGAACAATTAGTAAATCTCAACTAATTAACACAGTCAATGCTATGGAAACAGTCGTTGAAGTAGAGTTTAGTATTGCAAGTCGTAGATATAAAATTGTTCGTGGTATCAAACCTAATATATTTGAAATATGGCAAAATGATGTTATGTTAAATCAAGAAGCCAATAGTCGCGACTATCAAAAAATTCTAGAACAACAAATACTTAAATTAAATTATCGTTCATTTACACAAGTTGTAATATTAGGTAGTTCTACATTTGTACCATTTATGCAACTGAAAGCTAGATTTAGAAGAGAAGTTGTTGAAGATTTATTAGATATAAAAATATTCTCTATGATGAATACATTGATTAAACAAAGACTAAAAGATTTAGTTGGTGAGTTACAAGAGATAGAATACAAGTATAAATTATCTGGTGAAAAAATCATAATGCAAGAAGCATACATTGAAGATATCAAAAAGAATAAAGATGTCATTGTTAAAGAAAAAGAGAATGATTATGAATTCAATGCAAAAAGTTTAGATGATAAACGAAACAAAAAAACTGAATTAGAAGAAACAAATAAAAAATTATATCAATCTGTAGAAGACCAAATTAATATAGAATCAAAAGATATGAAATTAAAAGACTTGCGTTCTACACTTACAGAAAAACAAAAAGAAAAAGATAAGATGATTGCCTTTTTTGAAAAACATGATGATTGTCCTGTATGTACACAAGATATACCTAAAGATTTTAAATCACAAATGATAACCACAAAAGAAACAGAAAGAAAAGAGATTGCAGATGGTCTTTCAAAAATGGAAGAAGAGTTAATTAAAACTGAAACTAGACTAGGTGAAATCAAAAAAATTACAAGTGATATACAAACTAATTCAATAGAGATTGCAAGTTTAAATACATCTATTCAAGAATTAGAAAAATGGAATATTAGATTAGATTCAGAAATAAAAGAGTTAGAAAAAAGTGCAGTTAATAATACAGATGAAGAAAAATTAAGAATACTCAAAGATGAATATGATTTAGTTGAAAAACAAAGAAAAGATTTAAAGGAAGAAAAAGTTTACAAAGAAGCATCTAAGGCAATGTTACAGGATACAGGTATTAAGACTAAAATTATTAAACAGTATTTACCTATTATGAATCAGTTGATAAACAAGTATTTAGCGTCTATGGAATTTTATGTAAACTTTAGTCTTGATGAAAGTTTTGAAGAAACAATCAAATCAAGATTTCGTGATAATTTTAATTATGAATCATTTAGTGAAGGTGAAAAAATGAGAATAGATTTAGCATTACTATTCACATGGAGAGCCATAGCAAAAATGAAAAATAGTACCAATACCAATCTATTAATATTAGATGAGATATTTGATAGTTCACTAGATAGTGCTGGAACAGATGAGTTTCTAAAAATACTAAACACACTAGAAGGTGAAAATGTATTTGTAATTAGTCACAAACAAGATGTACTAGTTGATAAATTTAAACACACGCTTAAGTTTGAGAAAAATAAAAACTTTAGTAAGATGGCGTCAGTATGAGTAAGATAGAAAATTTAGATGATATCAGAAAAAGTAAGAAAGCAAGAAAAAGACTTAATCAAGAAAAAGAAGTATTAGAGTTAGAGATTTTAATATTACAAAAAAGATTAGAAGTCATAGAGGGTTTTCTAGAGGGTGATATAAAAGATATTGAGTGGCATGAGAAACCACCAATGGCATCACAAGAAATCAAAAATTTATACGCAGAATTCATGAAAAGTGACTATTGGAAGAAAGATGACTAAATGAGAATGATTCTCATTATCACCTAAGTCATTGATTTTGTTCAATTTTTGTACAATTTTATTTCTATAAATATCAAAAATCCTATATAAATCAACAGCATACAACCCTTGACAAAACCTGTTAGACCTGTCATACTTGCCATGTAATCAAAAATGAGAGAGATTATGAAAAACACACAAAATATCAAACTAGAAAATTTTAAGGATAAATCGACATTGGTCAAATTATTGGCCGAAGAAGATTTACAAGTCACATATAAAAAAGTTCCTACTGCGCATTTTGATGTAAATGCCAGAGAAATTGTTTTACCTATATGGAAAGATAAATCAGAATCAGTAATGGACATGATGTCACTTCATGAAGTGGGCCACGCTTTATGGACACCTTTGGATATGATTGAAAAAGGTCAAAAACAAAATATTAAACATTCATTCTTAAATGTTCTAGAAGATGTTAGAATCGAAAAAATGATTCAGGAAAAATATCTTGGTTCTAAAAAGATATTCAAAAAAGCTTATGATGAATTATTAGAGAAAGATTTTTTTGGTATCAATGGAAAAGATTTATCAAAACTTAATTTGATTGATAAAATCAACATGCATTACAAACATGTACCAAACATTCCTTTTGAAGACAACGAATTAGAATGGGTAGAAAAAGCTAATCAAACAAAAACAGTTGATGATGTTATAAATCTTGCTATTGAATTACAAGAATGGATGTACAGTCAAGAGAAAGATAAAACAGATGAAATGTTTGATATAGATTTACCTTTCAATAAAAATGAAAATGATGATATAGAAAATCAAGATGAAAAAAATTCATCTAATATGGATATGGAATCAGATGATACAGAAGATGAATCAGAAGATGAATCAGAAGATGGTAATTCTACTTCAGGTAGTGGTTCTGATAGAAATGATAATTTAAAAGAAGATGAATCATCTCTCAATAAATCAAAAGATGCTGGAGAAAATTTTGATGGTATTGAATCTGTAACAGATAGTAATTATACAAAAAGTCAACATGATGCAGTTTGTGATAAAAGTACAACCGAAACTGAAATATTAAATATACCTAAAATTAATATTGATGAGGCAATAGTTGATTACAAAGAAATCAATAAAGACTTGACTACTTTTTATAAAGAGAAATCTTCACTTTCAGAATCAAACAAAAAATATATGCAGTGGGTTGTTAAATCTCTAAAGAAATTTGAGAATGAACAAAAACCTGTCATATCATATATGGTAAAAGAGTTTGAAATGAGAAAAGCTGCCGATTTATATAAGAGAGCTTCAGTATCAAAAACTGGTAGTTTAAATATGGATAAATTACATAGTTATTCTTATAATGAAGACATATTCTTAAAAATGACTAACTTGCCAGGGGCTACAAATCATGGATTAGTTATGTTTGTAGACTGGTCAGGTTCTATGGCAACCAACTTTCATAATACACTTAAACAGACTATGAATTTAGTATGGTTCTGTAAGAGAGTAAATATTCCTTTTGAAGTTTATGCATTTACAAATAACTATGGTAAAAAGTCAGAGAGAACAAATGCAAATCTTTTGGTTCAGAAACCAAAACAAAATGATATGGTTGTAAATCATTGTACTTTACTAAACATGGTTTCTAGTAGAGCAAACAAAAATGAGTTCAATGAGAGTATGATTAATCTTTGGGCAATCAGTAATTTTTATAATGAAAGAGAAAATTATCAAGGTATCATAGATGGTGATGATTACATCTATCCAATCTACATTCCTAGTGATTATCTGTTAGGTGGTACACCATTAAATAACGCAATAGTTTATGCAATGGACATTTTACCTAAGTACAAAAAAGATAATGGAATACAAAAACTTCATACTGTATTTTTGACAGATGGCGCAAGTCATGAAATCGGCCTCAAATATGAGTGGGGTCATGCTGCATTTATGTCAAAAGAAAATTATGAGGGTGAATTTTTATCAAGGAGTATACTTAACGGTTATGAAAATGATACTATCATAATTGACCCAATCAGTAGAAAAAAATTAAAACTTGATGCAAGAAAAGGTAAAACTAATGCATTAAGTTACAGATATGGTTCAGACCAAACAGAGATTCTGTTATCATTCTTAAAAGAAAGGGTACAAGGTATGAACATTGTAAACTTCTTTATCGCTGGTAGAAACAAAAAAGGCACAGTTTCTAAATATGAAATTGAACATGTCTTTGGATTAAGCTCTTGGAGTGATGCTGAACAAATCAAAAAGATTCAAAAAGAAATTCTAAAAAACAATGTTGCCGTTTGTACAAGTCAAGGCTGGGATGAAATGTATGTTTTACCTGGCGGAGAAAAACTAGATGTTTCAAATGATGACATGTCAGAAGTAAAAGCTGGAGAAGCTACAAAAGGTGAGTTGAAAAAAGCTTTTGTAAAAATGACTTCTGGCAGAAAGAATTCTAGACCTGTGTTAAATAAATTTATCGGAATGATTGCCTAAATGAGAATCATTCTCAATAACTATTTAGCAAAGTCTAGTAAACATAGGGGTGACAGGCCCTTGACAAAACCTGTGCTAACCTGTCATAATGGCACTATAAATAATGAGATATGTGAGGTATCAATATGAAAACAATAAATGACTTGACACCAGCTAAAAAAGAGTTTGTTCTTTTAGCTTCTAAAAAGTTCGGTGAGGGTGCGATTTTGTCAAGATATGACATTAACACTTTTGCAAAAGAGAATGGACTTCCTGCTCCTAGTTGGTTAAAAAAAGATGAATACAGAGTAGGTCATGGTCAGTATCAATTACCAACCATGAGTTCTGGTTCAGATTCAGAAACTATCGTAACTAAAACACCACAGGTTGAAGTTACAGATAATCAACCACAAGCTAAAGTAAATTTAGTTGTGGATACAGAAACACAAAATCTGATACCAGGTCACTTCGAGGGTTTCGTACCTTGGGGTCATTGTTCTACAATTAAAAAGATTATTCAATCTAGAATGTTCTATCCTGTTTTTATTACAGGTCTATCAGGTAATGGTAAGACATTGATGGTTGAAGAATTACACAGTCAATTAAAAAAAGAATTGATTAGAGTAAACATTACAATCGAAACTGATGAAGATGATTTACTTGGTGGATTCAGATTAATTAATGGTGAGACCAAGTTCGTTCCTGGCCCTGTTATTCAGGCAATGGAAAGAGGTTGTACTTTACTTCTTGATGAGTGTGACTTAGGTTCTAACAAGTTACTTGCGTTACAACCAGTTCTAGAAGGTAAGGGTGTCTTCCTTAAAAAGATTAACAAGTGGGTTACACCAAAACCTGGTTTTAATGTGATTGCAACAGCCAATACTAAAGGTAAAGGTTCTGATGATGGTAGATTCGTTGGTACCAATATTCTTAACGAGGCTTTCCTAGAAAGATTTGCAATCACAATCGAACAACCATATCCAAGTGCTAAAGTTGAGAAAAAAATTATTCTCGGTAGTATGACTAAGTATGGTAAAACAGATGACAAGTTTGCTGAGAATCTTACTGTTTGGGCAGAGGTTATCAGAAAGACTTTCTATGATGGCGGAGTTGATGAGATTATCTCTACTAGAAGACTTGACCACATAGTTAAAGCTTTCTCAATCTTCAACGACAAGATGAAAGCGATTGAGTTGTGTGTATCAAGATTTGATGATGACACTAAAGAATCGTTCCTTGACTTGTACACTAAAGTTGATGCTGGAGAAGATATACATGGTATGACTAATTCAGATGAAGACTTAGATGACCCAGAAGAAAACGAGGATAGTGAGGCAGTAAACTACTAATTCAAACTTCATGTTTGATACCTCAGACTGAGGGAGCGAAAGTTCCCTCAGTTTTTTTACAAAATATATTATGTTCACAGAGAAAATAAAAAAATATAGAAAACTAAAAGATAAAGCCAGACTAACTTGGAATTGTTTAAGAGTTAATAGAGACTATTGGACAGAGGAAGTTTCTCATTCTAAAGCTAAAAGTGGTTCAGATATATACCACATAAAATTTGTGATGTCTAGATTTGCATATAATCACCATGATATGATAAGAACAGGTTTTGTATCAGAGACTGCTTCACAATACGAAACAAGTTTTAAAAAAGGTGGTAAAAATACCTTTGACCACATACTAGGTTCATCATTAGTCGGTGAGTGTACATTAGACAATGCTGATTTTTTTCTAAATGATGAAAAAGGTTTTGATGAATTTTTTCAATTATATTTACATAGTATATTGGTGACTTGGATTACTAGAGAGGAAAATAACAAACTTGCACAGTTAAGAGGTAAGTTCTTAACTAAAGATAAGTATAATGAAGTTGGTATTATACTCAGAGACAGAGATAACAATATAGTTGAATTGCCCGCTCCACCAAAAATATTGACAGAGTGGGAAATAAAAAAGTTTGGTTTAAAGGATAGTGGTTATCAACCAAAATATACTAGACCAAAAAAACTTATACAATTTGTTTAAAAGTTGTATAAATAATACTGTGAATGCCTAATGGGTTCACGAAATTAAACTTTGCTTAAATAGGAGGTTATTACAATGGTAAAACTAACACATTTTGATATAAATCAATTCACACCTTTTTCGGTTGGATTTGATAGGGTCTTTGATAGACTAGTAGATTATGGAACAACCTACGAAACAGGTGGATTCCCACCATACAATATCAGGAAGACAGATGACTTTAAACATGTTATTGAAATTGCATTAGCAGGTTTCAGTAAAAATGAGATAGAAGTTGTCTTGACAGATGGTGTCTTAGAAATTAAATCAGTAAATGCAATTACTGATAAAGACCCGAATGATGGTCTAGTTCATAAAGGCATTGCAATGAGAGCTTTTAATAGAAGTTTTACTCTTGCTGATGATGTAGTTGTAAAAGACGCTTCATTAAAAAATGGTCTTTTGAAGGTAGAGCTTGAAAGAGTGGTACCTGAGGAGAAAAAACCAAAAGTTATCAAAATCAAGTAAGGAAAAAATATCGCCTGGACTTGACTTTTCATGTCCAGGCTGATATACTCCTATCTTATGGTTTTAAAAACTCA
>Ga0163109_10004094_pt1 | contig 11112 bp, 21 predicted proteins | sample CRUFie1St13metaG_FD_108704 | JGI IMG/M metagenome (GOLD analysis project Ga0163109, IMG submission 108704) | Marine microbial communities from the Costa Rica Dome - CRUD Field 142mm St13 metaG | ecosystem: Environmental > Aquatic > Marine > Oceanic > Photic zone | place: Costa Rica: the Eastern... | reverse complement strand
ATATCTCTTGTAGAAGATGAGGTGGCATCAGATTGGTATGACGCTTTAAGTCATTCAGAATACGGAATTGTTAGTAAGTTTATCAATAGTGGCTCATTTGCATAAAGAAACGCAAGTCTTTTCTTAAGGTGGTTAGACTTAAGGGACAAAAACCTGTGAAACAAACCACCTTTTTTTTTAAAAATTGAATATTATGAAAGAATGGTACGAATTTAACCGAGACGCAGTAAAAAGTATAATTGAAAACCCAGTAGAGGCAATTGTTTCTACCTTGTTTATAGGTGGACTTTTCGGATTATTATATGTTTCACTATGGATATTTTGCCCATGTTAAACAAGTGGAAGTATAGAGAAATGGGTAGTCGTAACAAAAAGACAGGTAAGTTGTCTTACTACAATGTTACTGTTATTGATTACCACATATCAGATTGTGAATGTAAAGCAAGAGAATTTAGACCTTATTCACCTTGTAAACATATGAAAAGGTTACATGAAAAGTTAGGACATTTAAGTATATGAAAACAAAAATACCAAAAATAATACACCAACTATGGGTTGGTGATAAACCCATACCCGAACAAATCAAAGGGTTTACTGATAAAATGCCTGAAATAAATCAAGGATATGAATGTAAACTTTGGGGTAATGAGGTTTTTGATAGATATAAAGATGACCCATATCTAACCAATTACTTAAAAGAACCTGATTTATATAGATGGGCGTTTATTTGTGATAGAGTTAGATGTTTACTACTAAAAGAATTTGGTGGAATCTATGTTGACGCAGACGCACTACCGATTCAAAGTTTTGACATGATAATGGATAAACTAAATGAAAATATAACATTCTTTACAGGTATGAAACCAACACAACAAAATAATACTTTGTTTGATTGTGCAGTATATGGTTCAGCGCCTAACTCAAGAATGATAAATAATTTAATAGATACTTATGATGATATTAATTGGGCAAATGGTTGTAAGATATTTTCCGATAGAATCATAAAAGTAATGGACTCCGATGTCGCATGTTTTGGATATGAGTATTTCTATGATGATAAAGAAACTGAAAAAACAATTGTCCTACACGATACTGAAGAAACAAGACTATTCAGTTGGACTTGGGATGATGAACAAAAAATAAGAGAAAATTGGTAAAAATTAACAATTATTTAACATTAAAAGCTTGTTTAATTAAAAATAATTTGTTATATTAGTACTGTAAAAATGTGTAAATATGAATAAAACAATTTTTAGTGATATCGATGGGACTTTGGTTCACCAAGTACCTTTCGAAAGTATTGACCCTTTCAAGTCTAAGGCATTGCCTGGTGTAGTTGATAAAATGGTTTCATGGTTCAAAAGTGGACACCATATTGTATTAACTACTGCTAGACCTGAGTCTTTAAGACATGATACTATTCAAGAAATGGATATCTTAGGAATACCATTCCATCAATTAGTGATGGGAATTGGTAGAGCTGAGAGAATCCTAATCAACAACAATAGTGACAAACACCCTAATCAAGTTAGAGCAAAAGGAGTTATTGTTGAAAAGAATGGTGGGTTTGATAGTGTAACGATATAATTATGATAACATGAGTTTAAGAGACGATGTAAAAGATTGGTTAAAAGAAGGTAAAGAAATCAAAGCAAAAAATCCTTTATGTTCAAAAAGATTAGTTGTAGATAATCTTTGGGAAGTATATGGTTTGTTAGAAGATGGTTTTACAGATTTAACTAAAGAAAAAATTGAATCTTTAATTGAAGATATTAATAATACTGATAAGTTAGACGCGGGGAAAATATAATGATGATAACTGAACAAGACCTCATCGAATTAGGTTTCGATAGAGAAGAGGTATCAGTTAATAATGAATATAGTTCTGTGAACATGGATGGTGTATTCGAAGAGTTTGAAACACCAGCATTTTATTCATTATTAATCGATGAGATTGAATTCCAATCAAATACTTCCGATGAATGGGACGATGAGTTAGAAGTAACAATTACGGATAATGCAATAGTATTTCGTGATTCAGAAGATTTAAGACAAGTGATTGATATTCTAAAAAGAAATCAACAATAACACTTGTATATGTTAAAAAAAAGTTGTATATTGTAAACAAATTAGAAAGAAGTTATGGCAAAAACCGAAAAAAAGAAGTGGTATGAATCATACCAACCACTAAATGACTATGTTTTAGTCAAAGTAATCAAAGAAGAAGAAAAGACCAAAGGTGGATTATACAAACCTGAATCTAATAAAGAACAGATGAAGGGTGAAGTACTCGCAGTTGGTAGTGGTATATTCACTACAACAGGTACAGAAATACCTATGAAACTAAAAGTAGGTGATATGGTGATTGTACCAAACACAGGAATTCAACTTAAGTTAGATGGTGAAAAACTAAACCTATTTAGAGAACAAGAAATACTAATGAAAATCAACTGATAATGAACAGGTATGTGTTGTTGGGTTTATTTTGGTTTCTGATAGGACACATCGCAGTGTTCTTTCAACTGAATGGACAATTCAAATGGGAGTGGTTTAAAGAGAATACTTTTTTACTAGCATTATTTGGTATACCAATATCATATTTTTATATATGGGGAACTAAATATTCAGTAGAAGGTTTTGATGGATTACTATGGCCTGCAAGATTCTTAGGTTTTGGAGTTGGTATGGTCGTATACGCAATTATGGTTGCAAGGTTCTTTAATGAAGGGATTACACCAAAAGTAGCAGTATCTTTAGTATTGGCTACTTTATTGTTAGGTGTTCAGGTCTTTTGGAAATGAGTATAAAACTGATAGAACGAGAACTAAGAAGACACTTTCACTTTGTGATGAGTGCAAAAGAAATACTTTATTCGAACCCAAAACATATATTAGGGATTTGGTCGTATAAAGATAAGAAAAAATTGTATGATTTAGAACAAAAAATACAGAAAAAAAGAATAACACTATCTCATAGAGAATTCCAATTTTTAGAGAGTATAGTGGAAAAATATGGGTAATCCATATTTATATATAAATGAAGGATATGAAAAAGGGTTTTAAATTACCGAATGGTTATGTTTTAGGAAAAGGACGAACTCCTTTGAACCTAACTGAGTCTCAGATTCGGTATGCGATGAAGAACTCCAAGTCAAACTCAGGCGCAGCAAGATTCTTAAATGTGTCGTTGACTACATATCAAAAATATTCTAAATTATATAAAGACGAGGAAACAGGTAAAAATCTTTGGGACTTACATAAGAATCAAAGAGGTAAGGGTGTAAAGAAACCATATAATGTAACTCAAGGTAAATATGCATTGAATGATATATTAGATGGTAAACACCCAAAATATCCTGTTTTTTTATTAAAGAAAAGGTTAATTAATAATTCACATAAACCTGAGTTAGAATTTCCTCATGAATGTCACAATTGTGGTTACAATGAAAAAAGAGTTACAGATGGAACTATTCCTTTGATTCTTGACCATATGGACGATGATTGGACAAATCATAAAAAAGATAATATCAGATTTTTGTGTTACAATTGTTTCCACAATCTAAGAGGTAATCTTAGGGGTAAACAACCACAATGGAGAGCAGAACAAATAAAACAAGCAAGAGAAAAATCAAAAAAAGGTAAATAAGTTATGGGAAAACAAGTATTTCATGGTGAGAGTTCAAGAAAGAAACTCTTAGAAGGTGTCAATGAATTGGCAGACGCAGTAAAAGTTACATTAGGACCAAGAGGAAGAAATGTAGTAATTCAAACTGAGGCAAGTCCACACATCACAAAAGATGGTGTTACGGTTGCTAAATCAGTAGAATTTACAGACCACACTAAAAATGTTGGTGCACAAGTAATTAAAGAGGCAGCTCAACAAACTGCAGATAACGCAGGTGATGGAACAACTACCTCAACTGTTTTGGCACAATATATTTTCAACCAAGGTATGGAAGAGGTAAAAGCAGGTTCAAATCCTATCGAACTAAAAAAAGGTATGGATATCGCTTCAAAAGAACTTGTAAATAAATTAGTACACAATATTTCTATTGATGTAAAAACAAATGACCAAATCAAACAAGTAGCAACAATCTCAGCAAATGGTGATGAAACTATTGGTGATATGATTGGTGAGGCAATGCACCAAGTTGGAAGAGATGGAGTAATTACTGTTGAGGAAGGTCAAGGTTCTGAGGATGAACTTGAAATCGTAGAAGGTCTTGAGTTTGATAGAGGTTACTTATCACACTATTTTATCAATAATCAAGAAAAGTTAAATGTAACTCATGAAAATCCTCATATATTATTATTTGATGGTAAAATTTCTGATATGGATGAGGTTGTTGGTGTTTTAGAAAACGCATCATCAAAGAATAAACCTATTGTAATAATTGCTCACGAGGTTGAAGGTCAAGCATTGGCAACTATGGTTGTGAACTCAGCAAGACAGACTTTAAAGTGTTTGGCATTGAAAGCACCTGGTTTTGGTAATGAAAGAAGTGAGATACTAAAAGATATGGCTGCATTGACAGGTGGTGAAGTTTTTGGTGGTCTTGGAAAAGAATTAGAAGATATTACTTGGGATGACTTAGGTTCTTGTGATAGAATTATCTCTACTAAAAACAAAAGTGTTATTGTAGGTGGACATGGTGATTCAGAAGATTTAGAACTTAGAATCACTCAAGTAAAAAATGAGATTGACGCAAATGAATCTGATTTTGAAAAAGAAAAACTTCAAAAAAGATTATCTAAGTTAAGTGGTGGTGTCGCAGTATTAAAAGTAGGTGCACAATCAGAAATCGAAATGAAAGAAAAGAAGGATAGAATTGATGACGCATTACTCGCTACTAAAGCAGCAGTTGAAGAGGGTATTGTTGTAGGTGGTGGAGCTGCATTGATTCACGCAAGACAAATGATTAATGGTTCACTAACTGCAGATAACTCAGATAGACAAAAAGGTATCGATGTTATACTTAAATCATGTGATGAACCATTTAAAGCGATTGCAGAGAATGCAGGATTGAAACCTGATGTAATATTAGACAGATTTGAATCAGCACCAACTGAGGTTTCATCAACAATGGGTTATGATGTAGTAGATGAGGAGTTTGGTGATTTGATAGATAAAGGAATCATTGACCCAACAAAAGTTGCAAGAACGGCACTTGAAAAAGCAGTTTCTGTCGCAGGTACTCTACTTACTACTGAATGTATGATTGTAGAAGAACCTTCGAAGGATGAATAGTGAACAGAAAACTCAAAATACTAAAGTTAAAATCAGATTACTTAAAATTAGAGCTAGAAGATGTTAGGGACGATTTTGAAAAGTACACAAAAGATTTTGACAAGTATTTTGACAAGTACTATAAGAAAGCAACTAAGTTAGAAAATAAAAAGAATCAGAAAGCTTTTGAAAACCCAGCAACTCACTTTGAAAATGCAAAACGAGAACGAGAAGAACAACAACGGAAAATCGATGAACAGAGGGAACTACTTAGGGATGCGCCGAGGAAAGTCAAGAATTTATATAAGAGACTCGCGGCTAAGACCCATCCAGATAAATTAGGTGGTAAACACGATAAGTTTCAGAAAGTGAAAGAGGCATATGAGAGACAAGACTTATCAAAAATGTTAGATTACGCAGCAGAATTTGATATCAACTATAAGTTGGATGATAAAGATGAAATAATATTAAAAAAGAATCTCGTAGAACTTGAAAAGGAAATCGAAAGAATAAAAGGAACAATCGGTTGGTTATGGGGAAAGGGTGACATAAATCAAAGAAAGTTTTGTGTCAAACGAGTTGAGGAAGAAACAAATCTAAAAGTATCTAATAAAGATTTACCAAAGGATTTACAAAAGAAAGAAAAAAAACTATTAAGTGATGGAAACAAAAACACTAAACAAACTGATGGAGATTCAGTATCTCAAGGGTAGATTAGACGAGTTGTACAAAGGATATGTTCCACAATGGACTTCAACGGATAATAGAATAGTAGATACAAGAATCAGTAAATATGAAACTAAGTTGAGACAAACTGACGAAATCGCATTTCTTTTATATCAAGTAGAAAGAGAAAACAGAGGGTTCGCCAAAGTTAGAGGTAAACGAAGAATTGTTGAGTTGTTAGAAGAATTAAAAACTACACTAACAGATGATGGATTGAATAAACATCAAAAGTTAGTAGATAAAATTAATATTCAATTAAAGACTTATGGATAAACAAAAAATAGTAGGATGTACCGCAGGTAACTTTGATTTAATTCATCCTGGTTATGTTTACACATTCCAAGAGGCAAAGAGACATTGTGACCATTTTATAGTATTCCTTCAGAGAGACCCAAGTCTACATAGGAAATCTAAATACAAACCAGTTATACCACTATACGAAAGATATAGAACATTGATGGCAATACAATATATCGATGAAGTATATGTATATCAAACGGAAGAAGAACTTTATGAATTAATTAAGTTTTTCAAACCAGATGTAAGAATCTTAGGTGAGGACTACATAGGAAAATCTTTTACAGGTGATGACTTACCACCGAAAATTGTATATACTACAAGAGCTCATGGATGGTCAACAACCAAAATGAAAGATATGATTGCGATGCAAACAATCAAACAGAATCCTGAAATACAGGAGACTGCCCAATATTTTGAACGAAAATTAGAATTAGATGGCTAGATTTAAAAACTACAAGATACAAATCAAGTATCTTAATCCCGATGATGGGGAAGATAATGTGTTCGTGGTAAAAACAGACAGACTTAGGTGGACCATGGAACAATATCAGAGAAACAGACCACCACTTAAGTATAAAGTGTTAGCAAGACACAATGCATATAAAAATGAAAAATAAATTCGATTTAATAGATTACTTTATGGTATTCGCCATAATCTTCTTTATGTTAGTAGGTACAATGAGTACATTTGCACAAGTTGTAAATTACGATGGTGACCTATATGATGTTGTTTATAGTGAAGAATATGAACAACCACTTCAAGTGACATATAAGATAATGTGTCCAACAGGTGAAATCAGTAGAAGTGGAATGGACTTTTGGAAACCAAAGGGATATAAGACTTCAGACAATGATGACTACAAAGCAAATGTATATGACAAAGGTCATATGGCACCCGCAGCAGCATTTAATTGTTTTGATAAAGAAACACTCAGAGAAACATTTAATTATCTAAATTGTGCACTTCAACACGAATCACTAAATAGAGGACCATGGAAAGAACTCGAAAGATTTGAACGAGACTTATCCAAGGTATTTGAAGAGGTGAAAGTAAATGTGATAGTACATTTTGATAATGAACCCGAATATGTAGAAGGTGGAGCACTTATACCAAGTGGATTCACAAAACAAATATGGGCAGGTCAACACGAGTGGACATTTTACTTTGATAATGTAAATTTAAAAGGTAGGGATTGGTCTGATTTTCAGATACCTAATATACAATGAGTTTTAACGAAAACTTAATGCAATATATTCTTTGGAACAAACATCCAGAGAAAATGATGAAAGCAACGGAAGTGATGATTCTTATGTGCAAGAAATATGACATTCCGTTTAACTATAAAGACCTCGGTATAATCCAAGACGATGTGAAAGAACAAGATGAAAATAGTTTGTGGGGCTTTATTGGACGAGGATAAAGTCCTCATAGGTCAGAGATTACAATCGGATAGTATATGTCCCAATCAATGGGAACTTCCTGGTGGAAAAATCGAGGAAGGTGAAACTCCATATGACGCAATCAAACGAGAATGGAAGGAAGAGTTGGATATAGAGATATTTCCCTATTATTCAATACCAGAAAGAGAAATGGTTGGGGTTACAAAAAATATTATGGTTCATCCATATATAATCAAATATGAGAGTGGAAAACCAAAGCTCAATGTACATCAGAAAGTGAAATGGATTACCTTTAATGAGATAAATGATTACGACCTTACTTCTATAAGTAAAAAAGTACTATATATAATAAAAGGAAGTTATCAATTATTTATTAAAGGAAAAGAGTGAAAACAGTAAAAGAAGTATTAAAATCAGTAGGAAATAGAGTTCGTAAAACATCGCAGTCAATCGTAGACTCTCGTGAGGAGTTAAGATGGAGAATGATTGACCTTTGTGAAAAACCATTCATTATGGACTTCGATATAAAAGAAGAAGAAATCATAGATGAGTTACAATCAAGAAACGACAACTAACTCGACCTTGTGAGATGGGACGATGTCGTGTGTTCGAAGAAAAATTTCGGAGTAAATCCAAAATGTTTTCTACAAGCGCCGAATGAGGGCGTTGAAAGGTTGGGGTGACTCTCAAAACGATATAAAAGGCAATAGATAGGGTTATGGAAGATACAAACGAATTAGCATCCAGGAGCATCCAGAAACAGCAAGAAATAAAATCCGTTTACTTTGGTGAAGACTTTATAGAGATTCAAGATAATTTTGGTGAGGTGTATACAATTAAAGACCATTACTATCTTACACATATAGACACACTCCAAGGTACACTACTTCACCTAAGTAATATGTCTAAGAAAAGACGAAAGTACTATCATGAAGATAATTGACCTACATGGAGTAAGACATAAGGACGCTGAAATTATTTTAGAGCAAAACCTTTTAGGGTACGACAAACCTTATCTTGACACACAAATCATACATGGTAATTCGACTGAGATGAGGAGAATAGTTCACGAGTTCTTAGACCTACACGACTTCCGATACCATATGACGAGCTGGAATCAAGGTAAGACAATAATCGTAGGGTAGAGTCCTTAATTACCCACGAAATTTATCAGGCCTAAAATAACCCTATATAAGTCATCGAAACAAGTTCTCAGACGATATTTATTTAGCGTATATGTTAATCATAAAGATAATCCTTATTATGGTAGTATTTTGGTTCGTAATGAACCGATGGTTTCATTGGTTAGATAAATAACCCACACTTTTCTCCCCTTTTTTACCACTTTTTACCACTTAATGGTAAACTCGTGCCCTTTTATTCCTTAATTTATCCGTGTTTTTTTTAATTGGACAAGTTGTCATGCCTCGACATATACGACAAATCCAAGAGGCTAATATAATTTTACCACATATTTCATAAACTCAGACCCAAATAACCCCCCATATACGAATTTAACAGAAATTAAGACAGGCACAAGTCCGTTTTCTGCGGCAAAACAATTTTTTTCCTGGCTGAGAAATTTTTAGGACATTTTGTCATGTTAAAGTGGTACTTTAGGTAATAGCGCATAATCCTCTGACGCTCAAGGGTTTATGAAAATGAGCGATATATGTGACATCGTGTCATGTTAATAACTTGTTAATAACTTTCGCAAATTGTTGATAACTTTTCAGGCCTCAACGCAACTGACATTGTGTCATATAAAGATTTAACATAAACTTAACATTAAAAATTTGGCATTCTCAGTTAATTTTTTTATCTTTATATTGGGAAAGACTGCCCCTACGCTAAATTTCTTGCGGTGACATAAAAATAAAATAGCTAAAATAGCCCGTATATAGGGATACAGAGGTAGGGACACCCACACCCACCTTGCCAGCCAGTAGGTAAGCTGAAATAATTTTAGCTAAATCAGCCAGAACTGGCCGTTGAGGTGGACCAACCCAGCGAGGCGACGCATGTCGCCGAGCGAGGGGGGCGGGTATTTTCGTGTAAACCGTTGAGTATCAGCAAGTTATGACGGCCTGTGAGTCGTTTTCATACCGGGGTCGGTTTTTTACCATAGGGAAAGTCCCCTCTGAGCCAGTATTCTACTGAGTTAGCCAACTTTATTTCAGCTGATTTAACAATTATTTAACATTGGAAGTTTGGAATTTGGGAATATTTTGTGTATCTTTACTATGTAAAGTTTGAGATATGGCCCCATAGCTCAATTGGATAGAGCATCAGCCTTCTAAGCTGACGGTTCAAGGTTCGAGTCCTTGTGGGGTCACTAAGTGTTCTTTGATTTATTCGGTTCTCATAGCTCAGATGGTTAGAGCAACTGACTCATAATCAGTAGGTCATAGGTTCAAATCCTATTGGGAACACTAAATTTAGCTGGATTTCTTTTAGCATATACCTATGTAGTAGTATATATAGTATTTGTATCTTTGATGTCCACGAAATTTTTGTAAGCCGATGTGATGGAATTGGTAGACATGAGGGACTTAAAATCCCTTGGGCAGTAATGTCCGTGGCGGTTCGAGCCCGCCCATCGGTACTAAGGGTAATCCTCTCCCCATAATGAGGGGTCAATTAAAATTGTAAATTATATGTTAAAGGGAATTAATGTAACTTGGAAACCGAAGTTAAAGAAGGTGGTAATGTTTAAGAAGGTAGGTAATATAACTAAGTCTGAAATCGATGAGGGTACAAAGTATTGTTATTGGCGTTTTGGTGTACCTGCTAAATCGTATAAATTAGATAGGCAGAACCTTACCTTTACTATGTAATTAAATTATTCTCATATTTATGAGTATGAGACACATATTAATTTTACTATCATTTTTATTATTGGTCAGTTGTGGACCTATGTGGTATGTCTCTACTTCTAACCATGACCCTGTATATCAAGGCGTTGTGGTAGAAGTTGATTCATCTACTAAGATAGACACTATCAATTCTTTATTTCAACTCAAGAGAAAACTAAGAACAGACTTTACCTTCAGATGGAACTTTGCACAATATGCGATGAACCAACCTCTTTCTTGGTATTACAACAATCCAAGACTCGATGGTATCTGGCGACCATACAACAGATTCGATGTATGGTTTAATTCACATCAGTTCTGGACAGATTGGGCATGGGACTATCCTTGGTACGGATGGAGTCATCCATGGTGGGTGAAACATCATAGATACTACAATTGGTATTATCCACATCCACAAGGTTGGTATGGTTGGAATCATTATTCTTATAGTTGGTACAATGAACCTCTGATAGCAAGTAACAACAATTACTCTTTTGTAGTTGGTAGACGAGGAAGTAGAAACTTTGTTGGTAACTCTAATATAGAACAAGATACTAATAGAAGAAGAAACAACAGAGTATATCCTAACAAACCTAACAGAGTT
>Ga0163109_10004093_pt1 | contig 11113 bp, 23 predicted proteins | sample CRUFie1St13metaG_FD_108704 | JGI IMG/M metagenome (GOLD analysis project Ga0163109, IMG submission 108704) | Marine microbial communities from the Costa Rica Dome - CRUD Field 142mm St13 metaG | ecosystem: Environmental > Aquatic > Marine > Oceanic > Photic zone | place: Costa Rica: the Eastern... | reverse complement strand
CTGCCTACACCTGATACACCAGTTTGTCCATGAGAGAAGCTAGGCAGTCCTGTACTTTCATCTGCAAGCACTCGTGCTTTATCAAACAGTTGCATATTCTCGTTGGCTACATTTGGAAACTTTGTACCAAAGATTGCTTGTCCCGGTGCGCCACCTTGTCTTCTAAATATTTTTCCGGGATACAATGATAAGTCTTGTCCCGGAACTAAGTTAGTTTCATCTACTTCAAATATTAAATTACCTGAGAGTACAGCATTATCTACAGCCATACGCATAAAGCCATTCATTAATGTCTGTGTATCATCCATATTCTCAGCGATACCTACACCAAAGAAACTATATGGATTTAATTCGTAGGGTGCAGCAACATAAGGTATCTTCGCAGGTTTAAATGGATTCAATACTAATCTAAGTATTTTACCATTACATATCCACACGTTAGCTTGTAACTCATCAAATTCATTTAACTCTTTTGGTATTTCTACCTCTTGCTCTTCTAACATTGCAGTATCTACTGTACCCCAATATTCAAGAACTTCAAATCTATCTACACCATGTTCGGGTGCATAATCTGATAAATCATCTTCCCAATATTCTTTTGTGTAGTTTTCTCCTGCATCAATAACTTCATCAATAACTTTGTCTCTAAAATATGGTCGCTTCTTTAAACTACGTAACTGTGACCTAGACATTTTATGTCGCTCAATAACATACTGAGCTTCTTCCATGTTATTGGCGTCAGGGTCAGGATAAAAGTTCCAAACAGATACATGATTAACTTGTGGAACAGTTTTGAATACTGGGTCATATTCACCTTCATCATTCCAATTTGGATATTCTTTATCTACAGCAAAAGGTCCTTTCATGATACCAGTACCAAATAAAGCCATCTCAAATGCACTGCTACGTAAATTTTTATTTGCACCTGACTCTTCTAGTTGGTCATGTATTTTTTTCTGCATCTTTTTTGCAGCAACCATAGCTGGATTAAACTCTATAGCTGTAGGTGTTTTACCTGTACCTTCTTTTAATTTATCTTCAATAGGCTCTAGTTTATTTTCTAAAGGTCCTAGCTTTTCTAGTAAACTCTTTTGAGTTGCTCCTGCAGGCAAATCTTTACCATCGCCATTAAATCCATACGGTGTTTCTTCTTCAGGCTGTCTCATTCCTTCAGGTTCTAGTGGGTCAAAATGCACATCATCTACTACACCTTCGGGTAATTCTGTTGGTTCTATAGATAGGGGAAATTTATTGTTGGCAAAAAGTACATCTACAATTTGTCCGTATGCAGCAAGTGTTTTAGTTTTGGTAACCTTTATGAATACTCTTGACTTTTCTGCTTCTGTAAACTGAACATCAGGTCCATATAATCCACGATAGTTTCTGTAGGCTCTTATCCATCTTTGTTCATCTTGATACCTATAATCTTCTGCACGTTTAAATTTATCTGTGACAAAACCTATTATAGTATTTACGCTTGCGTCTGTGAACGTGCTATCTTCACTATCTCCTAGTGCGATAGCATCTTCTTCCATCATTACATCTTCAGCCATATTTTATCCTTTAATATCCAAAAACAGAATCTGCTACTCTCATTCCAACACTCGGTCTTCCTACTGGGTCGTAATCAAATACACTAAATCTTGGTCTTGACATTATACCATATCTTAATGCGTCATACAAATGGTCTTCTGACTTTGTGTCTACATCCTCTGGATTCTTTTTATCCAATGGGATTGACGGTAATTGAGAAACAGTATTTGTACAAGTATTGAAAAAAACCAAACGTGGTTCTTCAGTGAACTCGTCAACTTGCAATCGTCTGTGTACTTCGTTTTTTCCTGCAACTCTACTTCCTCTACTTCTGTCTGATGGTCTCCAACGGCAACCTTTACTAATCATTTGCTCTGCTAGTGAAGGTCCTGTGTCTCCTCTTTTGTGCCACAAAGAACTATCTAACACTCCATACTTTATATTACCATCCTCTGCTTCTAACTCTAACACCATATCTGCTAAGTCGGTGGCTAATATTTTAGATACGTATAATTCTCTGTATACTATTATCTGTTCGTTTGGTGCTACAGCAAACCATAAAACTGCTGAATAACTTCCATAACCATAGTCGCACGCTCTAAACTTTACCCAATTAGATGGAATGTGAAAAGGCTCAACAACATGAATGTCACGGTTGAACTCAGTAAAAGCCGCACCTTCTTTAATGTCCCAATCCCCTTCAAGTAACTGCCTTCTTTGTTGCTCTGGGAGCGAAAGGAGCATTGCTTCGTAATCTCCTGATTGGGATAAGAATGGGTTGTCTGATAATCTCGCTGGAATAAACCTGCGTTTGAACAAAGCCTTTCCTGCTTTAGAGTGTCCAGCTGGGTATCGTAATACTTCATTTGTTTCAATGTTTGTTGCATCAAAATTTTTTCCATAAGGTGATGGGTCTATAAACATTTTCTTAACCCACCCATGTCCCCTACCTCCGGGGTTTGTTGTAGCTCTCATAAAGATAGGCAAATCAGGCGCAGTGGAACGTAGACGAGAACGCATGTAATCCCATGCATATGGTGTGGACCATTGTGTTAACTCGTCAAAACCTATCCAGCTAAATGCTAGACCCTGATAACGCAAGACATCTTCATCTCTATCGAGGTATGACATCCACAATCTTGCGCCAGATGGTGCGGTCCACTGCATCTTTCTTTCTGACCACTTTATGCCGGGCCATATCTTTGGATATAACTCTTGCGACTTGAATATAAGTTCTCTTAGTTCTTCTGTTGTATGTCGCAACAGCAATCCACTAAACTGTGGATGTCCCATATATCGTAATGGGTCTGCAAGCATAGCGTAACTTTTACCACCACCTGCACTTCCACCATATAAAACTTCTCGTTCACCTGCAGCTAAGAAGTCTGTCTGAGGTCCGGGATTTGGCTTAAACAGCACATTGGCTGTTTCTTCAATCCCTTGCTCTTCCAATGGTACTCTTACTATTGGCTTAACAGCTTGCTGTTTTTGCACCTGTTCTTTGGGCTTCGATTTCTTGCGCTTTGGCGATAGCCTTTTCCGCATAGTCTGCCCATTGGCGTAAGCCTTTAGCTTTGTTTTTACGTTGTCGTTCATTTTCTAGACGCTTCCTCAAACCTACGTGGGAAATATACCTACCACTATTTTTTGTTATCCAATTAGCTACTTCTCTGTAAGAGTATTGATTTACATACTTTCTAGCTTTTTCAATTAAATCTAACTCTAATGGTATGGGGTCTAAAATGTTTGAGTCATCTTTATTTATTTCGTATCCAAATGGTACTGTACGTGCAATACGTGGAATTGGTGTCCACTCATTATCTTCTTTTAAGTCTGTTGGTTGTGGTAGTTTCCATCTACCTAAACTTCTATTTGTCATCTTTTTCTATAACTTCTTTCACCCAATCACCGTTATCACCAGTGTTCTCACACACTTCACATCTATCATGTTCAATATGACTTCCGCATATCTCACAAGTGGGTTCATAAAGCATCTATATTAAGTTCCGTAATAAACCGTTTAACATTTTCTTCTGAAACACATATAACTTTTTCAATAGGTCTAGGCCCGTATTGTGATGCTAATGCTTTTATAAAAGGAAGAGGATTATCCCGTACATAGTCTGTACACTCTACTGAACTGTGAAAGTGACCGTGTTCTTTTGGCTGTTCAAATATAAATACGTCTTGTGTACCATCTGAATGTACTCCAAGCATTATAGCCACAGCAAACCAAGTTTCCGCTATCATTTATTCTTCTTCCGTTTGTTTAGGTGGCATAAGCATTACACCACCAGTTGCTTCTACTTGAACCTTTTCTGTTTTTATTAAACCAGTTCTGTCAAGTAATTCTTTTGCTGCTGACATCTTATCTCTGATACCAAGCTCTGTTGGGTCATGTAATCCACCCACCATAGCCATTGCAGCTTTAGGCGCATTACGTGCCATAAATAGTTGTGTAGCTTCTAGTATCTCTTCTTTCAAACCTTTTACTATAGCTGATGTAGATGTGCCTTCAGCATATCCTGCTAACTTTTTGGCTGTTACCATGTCTCCGTTTGCTTCTTCAAATAAGACATCTAGAAACATTTGTTGCTTTGCATTTAATTCTCTAGGCATTTTCTCTTGTTTCCATTCTTGATTGAACTTGTACAGAAGATTTATTTCCATTTACATATAAGCCAAACCAAGCTGCACCTGCACCAACAACAACAGATACAAAACCTGCTTGAGCATTGTTGGGGTCTGGTAAATTCATAAACCAATTACACGTTTGATAAAACACAACCATGTAAGATAATATTAACAGTCTTGGTACAATTCTCCACGAATCTAATTTTGCTGCTGTAATCATTATACTACCAATTCAAAATGCGGTCCATCTAAAAATGGCCGCCTTGAAGCTTTACGTCTTGTGTCTATATAGTCCATCATTAACTCTTCTGATGTTCCTATCCAGTCTGTTAATAATGTGTGCCACGCTGCACCCCATTTTAATTGGCAACCTACTTTTTTAGCTCCCTCTTTCATAGCATCAGCAATGTCATCATACACGTTCAACTCCCAACATACATTTCCGTCAACATACGCAACGAGGTCCACTGCATGTGACATGCCATCTGCTTGTGGTAAGTGTTTGCTGCGCATTGTTTGTGAGCGGCCAGCTTCGTATAGTTTCTTTTGCTCTTCATGGGAACGAACACCATATGTGCATCCAAAGTCCACCTTGGTCACTTGAATGGCTTCTTTGACAGTTTGTACTAAGTCTTGGTGTACACCATCTAATTTACCTAAACTTCTTTTACTAAGTTTGAACGCCATTAATATCTCCTACATTATTAAAACATACATCGTAAAACAACCTAACAAGAAAATTACAAGATGTGTAATCCATACTTCTCTGTTCACTTCTTCCTCATGTTAAAAAATTTACCTGCAGACCGTGTGGCAAAGCTGGCACTTACGATAGCTCCTAATGCTATCTGATACCACTGTGGCATACCTGCAAGTGCAGTAAATCCATCGGCTACTATAGCACGGCCCCACTCACCACAAAAACTTAGCACAAGTGGAATACTAAAAAGTAGGGTCAACCATTCGTCCTTCCAACTGGACTGTGATGCACGCATGGCTGCCAAGTCCCAATCAATCTCACCTGTAGCTTCTTTCATACGAATAGTAGCTTCAGCTTTTTGTATTGCTGTCTTGCCTTCTATGTATGATGAAGCTAGACTTGATATTGAACTAAAGATTGTACCTATCAACCTACACCCTTTCTAAACTTGCGAGTTTTCTTTGCAATCTTTTTAGGTTGCTTTACAAACTGCTGGCCTTTCTTTTTGCCTTCTCGTTTTGCTCTTGTTGTTGCTGCGTATTCAGCAGAACTCAACGATTTAATAGCAGCAGCGGGTAAGTAGCGTTCTCCTGTTTCTGATGACTTCTTGCCACTCTTAGTTCGCCAATCTTGTTTACCCCAGTTTACTAAACTTTGTTGTCTCTTTTTTAATGTCACGATTTATATCCACCACCGGCATCTTTATATGCCTTTGCCATCATCTGTGCTTTACGTGCAGACCATTGACCCGGTGCGCCACCTTTACCACCAGCTTTTATTCTGTTAAATATTCTTTTACGTAAAGCAGGTTGTGTATACACATTAGCTTTGTTAACGGTGCTACCTTTACTTAACTTTAAAGTAGATAAAGTTTTAGCTTGCTTTGCGTGTGATTTGGAAGCTTTCTTCAAGCCCTTCGCAACTTTTTTTATCTTCTTCTTGACTATTGCTTTCACCATCTCTGCTCTCCCAATATTCTTCACCGTAATCGTGAAATATTTCTTCGCCTTTTGAGATATTCTTTAACGCTACAAACCTCACAAAGTTATTATCATCATGTATCTCCCATTCAGCGTTAGGCTCTGAGCTATGATTGTATATCATCGCTAGACCTAATGGAATCAAATACTCGTCACTGCCTTCATTTGGGGACTGAAACACATAATCGTGAAGTATGCTCTTGTCCCCTATATCACTATCATCAGTTACAAGATAAGGACATAACTCTATGGTATCGTCTTGAGCATAGTCCTTATCTGCAAAAACACCATGACCGTGTACTGAAGAGTAAGCTACGTAGACCAACTTACTTTTTCTTTTTAGCCATACCGCCGCGCATCATTTTCTTCTTGGCCATCTTGGCCATTCCGCCGCCCATCATTTTTTTCTTCGCCATGCCACCTCGCATCATCTTCTTCTTTTTCGCCATTTTTGCTTTGCCATGCATTGCCATTTCGTAGTCTCCTTCTATCTAGAACTAGGGATTGATATATTTCATCAGGAAAGTATCGATAGTATCCTGACTTCTCTAAGCTTAGTGATGCATCATCTAAAGGAGATAGTCTTTGTATAAATACCATACAGTAGTCTAACTCTTTATCTGTTACATCGTCTTCTAAAAAATCCAGACCCGCTTCGCTTACATCGTACTCTGGATGAAACACCATAAGGTGCATATCGTGCCTTGCTACTGCAAGGGCTTCGTTCATACCATCGCAGAAACCATCTAGGTATTCTAACTCTGGTAACTCTTCACTAGCCCATATAACTATGTCATAGTCATGGTTGTTAAAGTCGCTGACTTGCTTAACCAATCCCTCTAGACCAGTGTTTATACTAAATGTTACTTTATTTTCTAGCCACGCTTGTTTTGCATAGGGACAAGGTGGTAGTCCATTCAGCTTTACATTAGGTATCTCTAAAAATTCTTTTGACCACTTACGTATATCAGCTTCTACGGGATGCACGAGTTTTCTTCTTTTGTTCTTCTATAAATTTTCTATATACGTTAGCCGCTGCTATTTTTCCTGCGACTCTTGCTCGTTGCTCCATAGCTATTGCTGCTTGTGTTTTATGTGCGTGGCTTCTGCCTGATGCTTTTATCTTTCGTACAGATGCTTCGGCATCTTTTACTGTTGCAAACTTTAAACCTTTAATTGTACCCTTTGGGTTTTCGTCCGTATATAAGTCACTATGCTTTTTAGACTTTGCGGGTTGTCCTCTTTTTCTTGGTATTCTTTTTGCCATTATTATATCCTGCTGTCGATAAAGATATTGCCACTGCTTGCTTTCTAGGTCTACCCTCTTTTACTAACTTACTAATATTTGAACTAATTACTTTTTGGCTTTTACCTTTTCTTAATGGCATTATACATTAAAACCCATTTTACGTACAGCACTTTTTCCTTTATCTGTCTTTGCTAATGCACGTAGACCCGGATTTGGTAAATTATCTGTAACATCTCCACCACCAGCATACATATGCTTTTTACCATTAGCCATACCGCCCATGGCCATCTCTGCCTTTTTCATCTTCTTTAGTTTACTCTTTGGCACTTTACTAATACCAATAGAAAGCACCATCACATCATCTTTAGCCACGTTTCTTTCTCCTATCTACTGTTGATAATACCATGCCACCATTTCGGAAGTCTTGAGGACCTTTGTTACTTTTAGTGATAGCACCACCTCTGTTTCGCACAACTGCTTTATCTGTGCCTTTTTCCCTATCTATTTTTTTAACTAGCATCAACTGTAGTCGTTTGATAGTAGACTCTTTATCATCTCCTGTTGCTTTCAACTTTCTTTTTGTAAACATACTTCGTGCAATTTGGTCAAGTTGATTTGCTGTTGGATTACGAATATAATCATCTCTTTTGCCGGGAAGTTTCTTTGGACTTAATTCTTTACCAGTTACTGTGATTACTTCGCCAGTTTGTTTATGCACATATTCTCCAGCTTGTAACTTCTTTGTTCCTGCTCTACCCACGGCAGATTTACGAACTCGGCTTACTTCTTTCTGTTCATCTATCTTTTCAATCTTCTTGAGTGCTGTCTTAGCAGCTGGTATTTCATCAGCTAACTTCTCTAGTTTATTTTTTATTCTTGATAATGGTGCATTGCCTAAACCTTCTGCAAATGATGCCATTGACTTCTTTCCAATAACAATAGGGTCAGAACCAGCATCTGATGCTTTAGCTCCACCCCTACCTTTATCGGCTCTTACATCACGAACAGACTTTTCTGCTGCACTCTCTTTACCAAGGTCTATATCATACTTCTTTCTAAACTTTACATTTTTCTGTAAAGGTTTGAGTATACTTGCTAATAGTTTACCTTTGCTCATGGTTTATCTCCCTACCACTTAGTTCTATGCGCCCAATATCTTGCTGAAAAGAAATCTGGGTTTGGGTCTTGTGCGCTGTGTCTCGCATAATATGATTTCTTTCGTGCCTTATCTTTTGCGGTCTTAGGGCTTTTACCTGCACCCTTCACACCTTGTTGCCCAAAGCGAATAAGTTTCATCTTGTGACCCTTTTGGGCTAACACAACATGCGACTTTGTTTTGTGGCTAGGAGTACGCTTTGGTTTATTGACTCCACTTAAACCGTATTTCTTCAAAAGACTTTTCTTACGTTCCTCGTGAGCCATCTACCTACTCACAATTACATGTGCAATCGTCTGAACACTTCTTGTTTAATAACGCACAATATAGTCTTTTAAGATATCTACCTATCTTCTTCAACATCATGGCCTCCCTCTGTCCAACCTTCAGCCCTCATAGCTTCTTCTACATGCTTCAAAGTAAACTTTCTACCATAATGCGCTTCAACAGCAGCACGCACGTAGAATACATCGCTATGGGGAATATGTAATTTATGTAAAGAATTATTATTTACAGCTGCATAGAAATTTTCTATGACATTATCTGTATATAGTTTTACGGATTTCTTTGGCATTGTCAAGCCATAAATAAAAATAGTACGAGAATAACACTTATATGTTATGCGACTCCTACATTTAAGTGTTACATTTAAGTGATTTATATAGTATAACTAAATCATAGTTAAATGTGGCACTTTAAGTGAACGTCTGTTATGTATAATTATACTCATAATCAGTATACGTGTCAAGCATTAATGTGTAATGCGACTAAAAAAATATATAACGGTGTATAATTGACACAGTATATATAACACTTGTTCTTGTGGTTAACAGTGAAAAAACCTAATCTGTGTATTTCTGTGTACACACTACGGGTACACCCCCCAGTGGCACACGCCCACCTGCGCTTATGTGTGCGTATATGCGTGCATATGGCCTGCCTGTGCGTAAAGGTGAGCGCATATGTGTACACACATGACACCAAAACACCCTCAAGTGCCTACAAATAAGGGTGTTTGTGATATGTGGTAGCTGTTATGTCATCACTTGCCATGCTGACACACCAAAAGATACACAAAATCAGAGCATATCCCCATGTTTGCAATGGCGGAGCATATACCCTACCACCAACCTCGCTGCACACGCACGAGTTTCGCACACGAACTTCAGAGCTATGCTCTTGCAGTCGCACATGAAACGACACACGCAGAGGATAGCGCACGAGGAAACCGAACCACCCCATACTTATGTTGTTTTAGTGTTATGAGAAAAATATATCTCATATACTTATGAGAGATATATTGTTTCTCTTATAACACACAACATAAGGATAAGACGAATGACAAACACAAAATCACAAACTTTCTCTGAGAAGCTTGCTTCTGCTTTCAACACTCTTGAGTCAAGGGGTGAAGTCATTGCCAAAGAGTACAAGGTGCTTGCCAATGCTGAGAAGCATTTAGCAAAGCGAACCAACGTGTTCGACACAGCCTTGGGCGAACTCATGTTCGAACTCAAGTGTGAGCAAGACGGCAAGCGTATTCCAACCTCTAGGTTGCAAGATTGTGGTATTCACAATATCCCAAAGCAACGTAGAGCCGATGCCTTGTTCTATGTAGAGAACAAAGCTGAGTGTGACGCAGTTGCTGAATCCTCAGAGAAGGGATTCACAAACATGAACGCTCTTGTGAAGGCTACGCAGAAAGCACGCAAGGCTGACGAGCCGAAGTCCGACAACGGACTAAGTGCCGAGCAGATTGTCGAGAAGGCTCTTGACCTATGCGACAAGCACAGCATCACTCGTGAGCAGTTCATGCTTGCCCTACGTGACAAGCTTGCACCGTCACAGCCACAAGCCAACCTAAAGTTGGCAAGCTGATGCCAAAGCGAACCGTCCATGTTGGAAGGTATAGTATTGGCTTTCGCAGTTCTATGCCTTCCTACGTTCAAGAGCGTGATGATACGCCACCCATCTATCGTGCTGGTATTATGCCGGCATGGGTGGCATCACACGAACAGAAGGAACGTGAGCTTGACAATGGCAAGGCTGTTGACCTTTTGGATTCTTTACTTAAAGTGTATCACGATAATAATACTTGATACGTTAGTGAAAGTATTATATATCGTTAGATACACATTAACCAAGTCCTACATCGGACTACAACATTTTGGAGATTTTACATGAAGACAATGCATTGCATAGATAGGGTTTCACCTTTCAGTGGTAACACCAACAGCATGTTTATGCTTTTGGACGTAGCTGACTACGACAAGTGGCGTAGTGGCGGTGGTTGCATACAAGACATCATGCCGTATCTGTCGGCTGATGAGCGTGAGTTCCTAATGACAGGCATTATGCCTGAAGAGTGGGGACAAGCATTTGGTGAGGAGGTATAAGATGGATTTAGGAATAATATTAATCAGCATGGTTTTTGGCTATGCTTTGATATTTTTATTTATGCTGTTTTTAATTTGGAAGGATATGCCATGAAAGAAGACATCTTTAGTCTCACGCTTATATGCGCTGGGCTTATCATTTTAAATTTCGTATTTTAACCAAGTCCGATGACGGACTACAATTTGGAGAACCGACATGGTAACACCTACAAATCAAATCGTACTAACGTACAAAGATGGACGCACTATTTCCATTGTGCAAAGAGCAGAGGGTGCATACCCAGCTGGTAGCAAGTATGGGCATAGTGTAGAGGTATGGATTGATGGGAATGAAGAACCAAACATCAATCTTAATGCAGAGAACTTTATCAAGTATCTGCAAGATAACATGAAAGAAAAACAACAACCGAAGGATTACGCAGATGAAACTATCTGAATACGTACCAACTAAAGTGACCCTTGACT
>Ga0163109_10004092_pt1 | contig 11113 bp, 7 predicted proteins | sample CRUFie1St13metaG_FD_108704 | JGI IMG/M metagenome (GOLD analysis project Ga0163109, IMG submission 108704) | Marine microbial communities from the Costa Rica Dome - CRUD Field 142mm St13 metaG | ecosystem: Environmental > Aquatic > Marine > Oceanic > Photic zone | place: Costa Rica: the Eastern... | reverse complement strand
GAGAAGGTCATGGTATCTTTACATGGCCTAATGGTGACAAATACGATGGCGAATGGAAGAATGGTAAAAGAGAAGGGCATGGTGTGATGGAATATATTAACGGTAGTACATACAATGGAAAATGGAAAAACGATTCACAAAATACAAGAGATTAATTATTTTGAATTTCGCGTTTGTTTGTAATTATATAATTGATTTTAGAAAAATTATATAATTTGGTAACTTACATTGTCGTCACCACGTTTAGATTGAATTGGTCTGCGAACGCCTTTTCAGAGGATTGGAGCGATATCATTTCTTTCTTAATTTTGTTTCTAAAATACATATACGTTAATAACTTTTGTAAAAAGCGAGAAGAATTTGTAAACAATGTTTTCATTACATCTTTGCCTAGTTTTTCTAAAGAGCGCAATTTACTCTTTGTCTTTTGTTTGAGTGCGTTTCGTTTTCGACTGTCGGATATAGTAAGAATATTCGAGTTGTCTTCTAAATCTTTAAGTTCAATTTTCAAATGTTTCAAATAATGTAAAATTGAATAATATAACTTTTTAAATTTCATCGTCTCTGTGAATATGCTTTCTATTTCATTTAGTTTAGAGGAAAACCCATAAGAAGAGTCTTCGTCCTGCATGGTTGTCATTTTTGTCGCGAGATCATCCTTAAAAACCATAAGATCTTCTTGAAAAGCCACTTTATTGTCATATAGATAAGAAAGATCATAGATACGATAGAAAGCCTTCGATAAATTATCACTATCTAGTATACGATACACTTTGTTAGCATTTAGCACAAGATAATTATTCAAAATAAATACTAATTTTTGGTTATACTGTGGAAAATCATTATTGCTATATTGTTGGTAGGCGTATAATATTTCATCAGGGATTGGTTCAATTTGAGTATCCATTCTTCGAATATAGAAAAGAGAATTATTATTTTGTTCTGGTGAAACATCTGACAATTGGATTTTGTAGTCGTAGATGTTCATCATATAAAAATATCCAAGATTGTGTAGACATAATAGGAAAGAGATCCTATCTCGTTGGACATAGATGGATATTATCCTGGAATCAAGGGAATGTATAATATTCAGAAGTTCTTGATTCATCGTTGTACCCTTTTTTTTTTTGTAATATATATTTTTTATTTCTTTAATTCTTTTTTTCTTTCGACTTTTTTTTTGTATAATTAATAAAACAGAAAAATGTCCTCTAAAATCTTATTATCCAAAAAAATAGCATTCACGTTGTTTCTACTATTATTTATATACAGTGGTATTGAAGCACTAAAAATGGAGAAAAGAACAAAAAAGATAAGTACACTTGTAAAAAAGATAAATGTAAGTCAAGAAATAAGTCGTGTCTTAATTATTGGGGCTTCCATTTTAGAGTTTCTATGTCCTTTGGTTATTATCATAGCTATGTTTTTCACTGATAATTATCATAAATCAAAACTAGTCCAATATTGCTTTTATTTTCTTATGCTCTTTATGCTAGTTGTATCATTAATTTATTATTACAACCAACCAATACGTTTCTTAACAAATCTTTCTTTATTAACTGCCTTGATCTACACCTATTTAGATATCTATCATTGAAAACATCATCATCATCAAACTAATTTACCAATACAATGAAAACTTTCAGTATCGAATCGTATATCACATAATTTTACCTTTATCAATTGATCAATTTCTATCATCTTTGTGTTTGTCGTTTCATTTCCTTCTTCAAAACTTATCAAACACTTGACGAATGGAACTTCTAAATACAGACCATAGGATAAAATCTTTTTGACCCTCATTTCAATCATATCGTATATTTGAGGAACGTATATGCTTACATTCATTTCAATCACTAGGTACAAATTAGCATCAATGTTGGTGATTTGTTCCTTTAGTACATTTTTTACTTTTATAATTTTTTTTATGATTCCAAATTCAAATGCTTTGTTTTCATATTTTTCCCGGACTGCTATATCAATAGCTGATAAGATATGCCCTTTCAATTTCGAAGAAGGGATTGTTATATCTACGATAATATCTTTATCGATAAAGTTCATCATCTTTGACTATCATAAAATAGTATTAGTCTTTAATTTTTCATTTTTTGTTCAACAAAACATTCTCTTTCGAAATTATCATCGCAACTGAGTAAATGGGCGAATGTTTGGTCATCGCAAGTCATGATGGTCGAGTAATTTGATACACCAACACGTCCTACCCTACCCATGAGCTGATAGAGCTCAGAAAGGCTCAACGAGTTGGCAAATTCTTTGGTCAAGTAAATATTGGAGAGGTCAGACAGGTTTGTTCCGAAAATAATCTCTTTCGATGCCGCAAAAAACAAACAAGAGTCATACTTGTTCATCAAGAGTTCTTTCTGATGCATTGTCTGCTGGGAAGAATCATAGGTGACAATCCCACTAAACAACTCGTATAAAACTTGATCAGTAAAATTTGAAAAATAAGTGTCATCCAAGATCAACTGTTTCCGCTCGACGATGCTTTTAGGTTTCTTTTTCTCCTTACCGTGAAATCGTTCAAAATGAGCAGTTGAGTTCAAGATAATATCATTTGGTATATCATAATACAAGTTTTCTATTTCAAACTGAAGATTCGAGATCTCCTCCATGGAATACTTTTTCATTAAGGGCTCACCATCTCCAGAATGCGACGACTTTTTATTTTGCGAGGACTTTTTATTTTGGGTTGTAGCAATCATTTTCTCATAATGCTTTTGTTGCATTTCTTTTCGCTTGATTAAGGTATCAAACTTCTCAGTTTTTTCGAACAAGACCTTGGTTCGTTCTTGAATAAAAGCTGTTGGTCTTTCAGTCACTACAAGTGACTTTCCTTTTATATCGAACTTGTAAGTATCGGTAGTAAAGATATGTTCTTCATTCACTGCTGTTTCGAATACCGATGGTCTGTACTCTTGAAACACAGATAAATGTTGAAAATTCTCATTCAAAAATTCTAAAATTAAGATAACATATTCATTAATTTGATTCTGCTCAATCTTACCAATATTTGAAAATTGCCTGTGAAACAATAAGTGTTCTGGTAAGATGGCTTTTACAGCGGTACTTGTCACCCAATAATAGACGTAATTCGATGCGTAGGATCTTCGGATTCGTGGATTCACTCTCATGTTATCAATTAAACTCCCCAATTCTTCTTTCGATCGCACCATATGGTGGGGAAATCCAATGTTTCCAGAAGGATCAACGACACAGCATGGAATTTTGATATTGTAACTCGACTGTCTGACACAACATGTATCTATGTCACTATTATATTGCTTGCAGAATTGCTCTGTGATAAGGGGCATATTCTCAAATTTTGGTAACACACTGCTTGACAAAATCGTTTGTTTTGGTAATAACCCTTGTTTGATAATATTTGAAATAATTTCAGCGTCACTCTCGGTAGTGACAAATTCATCTAAAAACAATACAAATGGAAATTCTAGATCCTCTTGGTGTTTCAATAGTTCCAGACAACATTCGAGATCCGAGATGATGATATCGGGAGAGCGTTGTGTTAACCTACTGTAAAAGTACCATTGTTTCGGTAAACTATCAAATTTCATCTCATTATTGTCTTTATAGGCACGTTTCCAATTGATTTTGAAGGCAGATTTGTGTGGTCGTAAGAGAAACTTTTTGACACGTTTTCCCTCTTTGTTTATAATAAAGTTATGTTTTGCTAACCATAACCCAATACCATCTCCACAGAAGGTGTCGGCTGCTAATTGGTTGTTCACGAGCTGATTTGAACACGCAAAAATTAACGTCTTATGGGGAGCTTCTACAGACAGCTTCTTGGCGACGCAGGCGGCGCTAAACGTTTTACCTTGGCCTGTTGGGAGGGAGGTACCGAGAAGGATCGGACGATCGTCTAACACACGGGCGGTTATGTCATCAATTAATTGCTGCTGCTCTTGGTATAACTTTACCTCCCCTTCGTAATTTTGAAAAGAACAATGTACCAAAAATTTGGGATTCTTAAATAACAAATTATAGAATGATTCATTCATCAATGAGTTTACTTTTGTTTGGAGATTATAAAATCCTTCAAGGTAATGCTCATTCTTTAAAATACTTCGATCTATAAATCGATTCAAAGATAGACACGCATCAAGAATAACCAATGGTGGAACAGGTCTCTTGTCTCGTAAGCCTTTGAGGATTTCAATGTTCCAATATAAAATATACAGATACTTTGACACATCGTAGGTGAAACGATTCATAGATGTCATCATTTCAAACGATTTACCAAGTGAAAATAATTTAAAATCGTTCTCTTGAAACATCAATTGATTATCCATTCTAATTTTCTCCTTTTTTGAAAGTTTACCATTCGTTTCAGATGGTCTGTAGTTTTTAACAAAGTTTGGGAATAATTTCCCAAAAGAAAAAAATTCAATAAATTTTGATAATAATAAATCACATTCGTAAACGTTTTCTTGATTGGAGATTTGCGAAGCACCATTCAAACACGATAATATGAGTTGATTTTTAATATACCCGTTTTCTTCTCTCTCTACGAGATTCCGAATAGAGTTCCAATCAAACGTACTGCTTTCTTTCATTTGCGGCTTCTTTTGACTGGAAGAAGACGACGACGATACACGTGCTTTATACGACATAATGTTTGTTTTAATTAAAAATACTAATCTATTTTTAATTATTCCATTTTTTTTTTGTTAAAAAGATAGATAGATATTGTGACCGATTAAATACCAAGAGACTATTGTTTTTTTTTTGGTCAAGATACAAACAAATGTGATCAATATTGTGTCGTTCATGTCGAGAGAAAAGCAATGTACCGGGTCTGCATATGCATCTGGATCTGCATGCTACCAATCCACGCAAGCACCAACAAGAAATAAGACAACAAAAAATTTAATATTAAAAGAATCAAAATAAAAATGATTTCATTTTAGTTTTTATGACTCAAACGTTCTGTCTTTAAATGTTTTAGTTTTATGAATCAAACGTTCTGTCTGTAAAAGTTTTATAACCATGGCAATTATGACATAACGCTTGCGATTAAAAATGCCAAGAGACTATTGTTTTTTTGTCAAAATACAAAGAAATATAGTGTTCAATATTGTGTCGTTTATTCCCGTCTTTGTTGCATTTGTTTATTTTTTTGTTGTACTTTTTTATAATATTGAGCCCACCTTATTTTCTCTTCCTCTTTGTTTTTTCTCTTTCGTTCTTCTTTTCTTTTTAATTGTTGTTGTTGTTGTTTCATTTTTCTCTTTCGTTCTTCTTTTCTTTTTAATTGTTGTTGTTGTTGTTTCATTTTTCGTTCTTCTTCTTCTTTCTTTATTGCTTTAGGGAGTTGTGTGTACTGTAGTACATTGTAGTGATTCTTTAACTTTTTTATGATTTTTTTATTATAATCGAAATAATCATACTTCGATGGGATTTCAATCTCATCAGACAATTGTCGAGGTTTGTAACGGTCATCCAATCCAGGTATATCGTAACTAAATACTACCTTCCCAAAACATAACACCGGTGTTCCAAGTAGTTTAACATTTGTACCTATATCTAATTTGCCAGTATATTGATTTACTTCCATCACAGGTAAATCTTGCAAAAACTTATTTATATTTTGTGTATGTGCATTTCCAGAATAAATAATTACATTTCTCATACTTTTATCATTTTGATCACAGCTACTATATCGCTTTTTGGATTCATCAAATTTACGAAATACTCTACAGATAGTCTGTATATCATAAAAGTAGTGAAAGGACATTCCTATATAATCAAGATAATAAAGCATAATCGTTTCCTTTGGATCCGATTTAAAGTATCTTGCATCCAAATTATCGATTTGTTTTCTAAATTTAAGATCAAATCTCTTATTGTTAAATATTTCATTTTCGACAGAATTTCTATCCGATCCTTTTTCTTCTAAGTATTTATAGTAGTTCTCTCGATTTACAGCAGTCATATCGTCTTCATCAAGTCTATTTTTGTCTATTTGTTGTTTTAATTTTTGTCCGACGGCTTTCTGAACGAAATTTTTTATGGAAACAACAACCATCTTGTAATATTTGTTATTAGAATCAAGTGATTGTAATTTTCTTTCATAATATTTAATGGTATCATCGTAATTACCATATTCTTCTTCAAATCCAGATGGATTCTTCTAATACATTTGCTTTATATCTTTTACAATTTGCTTTTCTTCATTTACATTGTTTACATTATCAGTATCTAATTTCAACAACCTATTAAAGACTATCATTTCAATTATAGTTTTATCCTCATGTGGTTGGTAAAAGTCATAAATGTATTTTAATACAATGCGATTATCATAGCTGTTAAATTTAAAGAAACCGCTGATTGCTATTAAGGTAGCAAAAAATCCATCAAACCCGAGTCTTGTGTCAGTATGATGAGCGCGAAATCCTTTTACAATTGTTTTACCTGCAAAAAAATAGCGTAAAGTTGCTAATGTGCTCGATTTGCTCTGACGGAACGCTGTTGGAATTTGTTCAAAACCTTGTTTCTGAAACAAAGGTGAATAATAGCTAACGATATTATTTAGTCCCGATTCATATACAAAATCTAAGCAATTTCCTACATATTTATTCTTTGCGATTAACATATCGATAAACTTTTGAAATTCAGTAAACCCATCATCTGTACCATAGTGCATTTCACCTATGTTCAAAATATTCTTACCAGGAGCATTACCACCATTGTTAAAACCTCTGTAATTTTCGAAATAGGTCATAGACTGCAAGGATTTATAAGTAATCTTTTCTGGTAAACTTGGCACCTTCAATACGTTATCAACGATCTTTGATTGCGCTATTTCACGTTGAATATTTAATCGTGTTTGTTTGATTTTTTTAAAGCCTTGTGAATGATACTGTTGTTGTAATTGAAACTCCTGTAAATTTGGATACAAATCTCCTAATTTTTTTGTTCTTAAAAGACCCAAATTTATCCCTACACTTCTCTTTTTTCTCAACAATTGATTTATTTGTCTAACATCTTGATTTGTCAAATAGTTTGTTAAACGAGAATTTGTAAATTTATCCAGGATTCTTTGTCCATGTTCTATTTGATTAGCAGGTAACATTTTAAACTGGATCATTAAATTATTTAATTGTGAACGCATAACGCTTGAATTCTGTTGCATTTGTTATTCCGATTATTTACTTACTTATAGAAAAAAAAAAATAATAAATTAAAAGTCAAAGCACCAACGAGAAAACAGAAATTGTAATATTAAAGTGAATTCATTTTAGATTCATGAATCAAACGTTCTGTCTGTAAAAGTTTTATAACCATGGCAATTACGGCATAACGCTTGCGCGTTCGAAAGAATGGTCTTTCCACCATTTTTTATGGGAATAATATGATCAATTTCTGAATCGCACCCTGATTCATCAAATTTACCATCGCCACCATTGATCCACTTGGAGCAAGCATAACCTGTCATCTCATACGGTGATCCTGGACGATTATTGCATGTATAATTTTGGCGTTCTCGTACTATTTGTTTTTCTTTTTCTGTAAATTCATCTCTATTTTTTTTTAAGGATACTCCTAAATTCTTGTCGTTATCGGTGTCCTCCTCATTGTCTTTGTCGGTATCGTCGTCCTCCTTCACGTCGTCCTCCTTCACGTTGTTGTCGTCATTTTTCATCTTCTTTTTTTTCATCGGCTCGACGTCTTCTTCCATTAACTCATCAGCATCAACAGGTAGAATCCTCTTTAATTGATTCGATTCTCGAGGACCTTCTCCTCCTTCATCTGTCATAACTCCTAACCATTTTAACAAAAGACTATCTTTTTTTTCTTCGTCTAAACGAGTTTTAATATCAGCGGGAAATGTACCATCAATCGCTGCATCACACAATGTTTCTTTTCTTAGTAATCGTTGAATATCGAGATAATCTTCTGATCCATACTCCTCGTTGGCGTCGTCCTCACCTGATTTTGTTCTTTTTACTTTAGTCAATGGAATATATATATCCACAAAAAGACTTTGCTGTCCAAATCGAACTAGACGTCCAAACAACTGTCTTAATTCTTTGTATGTCATTGGTAGCAGATTGATTATTAAAGAACAACATACTTCTTGTAGTTTATCAACTCCTGTTGTAATCGGTTCCGTTGCAATCACAAGATCAATCGCATGAAGGTCATCGTCTGCTAATAGAAAGCGTCGTTTCGTCTCTTCTCGTTTTTCGTCCGAATCTCGCCCTATGTATGTACCCATCCTGAGATCGGGAATCGACTCTGACAACCCACTCTGTATTGTTTCTAGTATGTTTCCTCCAATATTATTTGTAAACAGTATAACTTTCTGTCTGTTCTTCTTCTTCTCTTTACAAATTGAAATAATTTCCGGTAGTTTGGCTTTCGTTCGAACTAGTCCCACTTCTAAACGTGTCCATTTACGAATAAAATTTGTTTGAATCATTTTATACCTAGAAGAACTACATGCTATATTACCATCAGTAATTAAGACATCCTCATCCACACTTTCTCTTTCTTCACTACATGATGATTGCAATGAGACTCGTAGTAGCCTTGTTGAACATCCCTTTTCAATATACTGTTTTAAAAAATGTAAAACACCTTGTCCGTGTTTACACCTATTGGATACGATCACTTTATATCCTTCACTGACAGCTGCGACACATTCTTTTACTAATGCTGACAATTTAAGGGTATTTACTTTCATACCACCTACCAATTGCTCTACGGTGTCCACTCTTCTGTTTAACAATTCAATATATTGTTCAGTCGCATCTACCGCACACCTGACAATGTAATCATCACAAGGTCTATGAATATTCGGATGTAATCGTATTTGAATCGATGTTTTCCCATCAGGCCCCTTCTCTGAATCCAGTAAACTGCGAATCCCATACAAGCATAATTGACGATGAATCATCATGATACTATCAATGGTCGGAGAATTTGTTTCGAATTTTTTTTGACTTTGTTTATTTCTTTCACAATAGCTTGAACCAGATAATAAGGACAATTGACTCTCTGCTTCCATCAAATTGTTCACCACAGGTGTTGCTGTCAATCCTAACGTTTTCACCTCGGGGTGTTTTACCCTTACTGAATTCACAAATGTCTGAATAATTCGTCGTCGTTTGGTAAATTCTTTTTTTTCTTTTTTTCTATTCTCATTGTCCTCTACATCTTCATCATCATCATGACTTAGTTGCGAATTTGCTTGGTATCGGATTTTAACAGCATGAATTTCATCTAATACAATCAGATCAATTTGTCCGAGCTTCTCCACAAGTTTTTTCATATTCTTGTCTGCATTTTTTTCCATAAATTTAGAATAAGATAATATATATATGGTAGGACGACCAGAATCAATCAAGTCGGTGTCGTCGTTTTCCGATACGAATTTTTTTAACGGATCAATTATCTTAACTCTAAACACACCCGGAAAAAATTTTTCACATTCATCTGCCCATTGTTTGGTAATCGAATTTAAACAGAATATTACTGTGATTTGACATTTTAAATAAAATACACACATCAACGCTGAAAGCGATTTCCCTGTACCAGTGTCGGACCAGTTCCCAAGCCCGTAAGACCATCGTGTCATCACCTCTGTGGAACTACTACTATTCGTCATTTGAGGAAAGGGTATTTCAAAACATCTTTCTAATCGAGCTACAATGAGGCACTGCATCAGCTTGGGAGTCCATGGAAAAACGTTGTTTGTCTCACGTTGGAGTGATTTCACTCTATTATATTCTTTCAAAAAATAATTCTGGATAAAGTCAATTGCAGGGGAGTCCTCTTCATTATCAGACGGTAAATGTACTAACTCGTTGATACATTCTTCTTCATTATCAAAGACCCTTTTCCACAAATTATCACGATATTTCGCGTAAATTACATTGAATATATCATTATCTCCAATCGGATCAATTTGTTCTTGCTTCTCTAACACACCTAGTTGCAAATCGATAGAACGAATCAAAGATTCGAGTGAGGAATGACCGGTGGTATACTCTCCTTGTTGATCATCGTCGGTCTGTATCTGTTGATGATGTCGATCATCGATCTGTTGATGTCGATCTCTTCGTAATTTGACTAACATATCATCTAAATTAACTATATTCTTTTTTTGTTCACACAATTCCAGTAATTGATCGCCTATATTGTCGGTAGAATTTGATAAAAATCCTATTATTTCATTTCGTTCAAGCTTCGGTAAGATTCGAAGAAATGGTAGCCATTTTGACTGAGTTTCAAAGATGCCTACTCGTTGCATGATGATATAGAATGTTGCAGTATCAATATGATCAATAAGACACTGATCCCCAAGTAACGAATGAATGAAATGTTTGATTTTTCTTAAATTCCAGACAGTGCTACAGCAGACTGGTTTATGTTTAGTTGGATTACACCAGTATTCTATTCGCATTTTATATGAATTCTCATTCGGATGTTTAGGACAATGTAAGTAGACTTCTTGATTAGACCCTTCTGATAACTCCAGGACATCTTGTAATTTTACAGTATTCTTTACATGGTCATAATTAGTTTCAAAAAATTCTCTAAACTCAGAATCTTTCAACAGTGGCTTACGTTCCTCAATACAGAAACATCCTGTTTTTTGGAAACTTCGAGATCTAAATGTTACACACCACTTTTGTATCGATCTCTGTACAGACTCCTTATCGGTGTGTTTAGGGCATTTTAGGCAGACTTTTTCATTACAACCTTCTGATAATTCCAGGACCTGTGCTTTGGTGAGGACATTACGTCATGGGATGGAGTCGTCATAATTGGTTTCAAAAAATTCTCCAAACTCGGAATCTTTCAACAGTGGCTTGATTTCCTTTTCCTCAAAACAGAAACATCCTGTTTTTTGGAAATTTCGAGATCTAAATGTTCGACACCAGTGTTGTATCGGTCTCTGGACAGAGTCATTCTTAGTGTGTTCAGGGCATTTTAGGTAGACTTCTTGACCAGACCCTTCTGATAATTCCAGGACCTGTGCTTTGGTGAGGACATTACGTCCAGGGGTGGAGTCGTCATAATTGGTCTCAAAAAATTCTTTTAAGTCGTCGGAATTTTTCAACAG
>Ga0163109_10004091_pt1 | contig 11117 bp, 8 predicted proteins | sample CRUFie1St13metaG_FD_108704 | JGI IMG/M metagenome (GOLD analysis project Ga0163109, IMG submission 108704) | Marine microbial communities from the Costa Rica Dome - CRUD Field 142mm St13 metaG | ecosystem: Environmental > Aquatic > Marine > Oceanic > Photic zone | place: Costa Rica: the Eastern... | reverse complement strand
TCGGTGTGTCCAGTGAGAGTCTATACTGACGCCGACCACGACAGCGTTTAATGCCGAGATAGCTTCATGGCGGTTTGCGAAGGCGAGTATTTCAGATGGACAAACAAACGTGAAATCTAACGGGTAAAAAAATACAACCGCGTACTTACCTGACGAGAAGTCCTCAAAACAAAACGATTCCTCAATGGTTCCATCGCCCATTACCGCGTTGCACTGAAAAGACGGCGCCTTCTTACCCACTAAAATTCCCATTAAAAATCTCCATCAAGATGCGTGCTGAAAAGGGCATGAGCCCCACCTTCTGTTGCCCTAATTTAATGACAATATTTGTCATTATCAACGTTAAGAATCCAATATTTACCTCAATTTTAATAAGTCTAGAAAAGTAGATCTAGGAACTTTTGTTATCTCATGAACCAATGACCGGCTGAATTACTCACAAATGAGCAATTTGAAAGTGTCCACCCAGAACGTCTAGCAATTGACTTAGAACACAAGAGGCAAAGGCGACTCTGACTTAACGAATCGTTGACGCTACTTCTTGAGTCAAGAGTAACGATTTGGCTTCAAATACAAGAGGAACTTTGGTGGCTCGTCAAGCCGAACACGCGATAGAGGACTGAGACGTGTGGACGTGCTACCTGCAACCATCTCAAAATTAGTCGCAATGTGCCCGGCAGGGAGCTAAAGCCTGGACATTGTCGACGTCGGCAGTTCGAATCTGGCTGGTCTTAACAATGTAGTAGAGCCCGACTTAAGCGGGCTTTTTTGTGGATGGAGGCTTGCACCTGCAGCCCGGCTTATTTCCACCCAGCACGGTCGAAGACCATAATTGCCGCCGCTTGGTTAACACCCAGTTCAGAGGCATTCAACATATCTTCACTAAACTCGCCTAATCCCGCAACCGTGGACATCGGAGCAACACCAGGTACTGCAGGGTATTCAAAATTGCCATTGGCAAATAAAAGCTGGGCTGACTCACTGGTCAGGTATTCAAGGAACTTGACGGCATTTTCTGAGTTGGGAGACGTGGTTACGAGGCCAGCACCGCTAATATTCACGTGGGTTCCATTACTTTCTTGACCCGGAAAGACAACCTTTACGGCTGAGGCCACAGCTTGGTCAGCTGGGTCATCCGACGCGGCCAATCGCGCGAGGTAGTAGGTATTGGCAACTCCAATCTGACACTCACCACTCGCCACAGCGCGGATCTGGCCCGTGTCGTTACTCTGCGGTGTGCGAGCAAAATTAGCGACCACTCCAGCAGCCCACTCTTCAGCGGCAGCCTCACCCATTCGAGACACCATCGATGCCATTAACGAGATGTTGTAAATATTGCTTGAGGAGCGAATACAAACCTTACCCCGGTGAGCCGGATTGGCCAAGTCTGAATAGTCGCTCAGCGGCTCGGGTAGACCCGCCTCGGAGTTGTAAACAATTACCCGTGCCCGCTTGGACAGTCCCACCCATAAACCATCAGGGTGTCGCATATTTTCAGGCAGGCGTTGATTCAAAATCGGTGAATCAATGGGCTGAAAAATGCCAGCCTGCTCTGCTCTCCAGAGGCGCCCAGCGTCAACGGTAATTAAAAGATCAGCAGGACTCGCATCACCCTCACTTTTAATGCGCTCGATCAACTCATCAGCACCAGCCTCAATCAGGTTAATTTTAATTCCAGTCGCCTCGGTGAAGTTCTCAAGGAGTGCGGTATCGGTGTCGTAATGGCGAGACGAATACAAGTTAAGTTCACCAGCAGCTGCGTTCTCACTGGCATTCTCATTCGAGCAGGAGATGAGTGAAGACAGTGCGATCAGGGGGGCGAAATAGAGCAATGAGAAGCGCATGGGATACCTTTATCTTAATTTGTTGAATGATAATGAGATTCATTCTCTCGATCAACAAGAAGAAATTCTCGCTGCGAAAACGACCCCAAATCCGAGTGTTACCCGCACGCAGGATCCCACAACGATGTCTGCATCCAGTTCGCTTGAGCATTCAAAGTCCATCCGTGTGTCTCCAGGACCATGCTTAACCGTTACTCGGTTTAATCCACCAATGCGATCGATTTGGGTTATTTCAAGGCCGTCTGCATCAGTACGCAACATTAACTGGTTAGCATCTACGATCAGAGTGACCCGCCCATTTGCCATCGCGGGGTTAGTCAGAACGCTCCGATCCCACTCACCAAATAGGGAAGTCACGCCATCATCGTGAATAACGCCCTCCAGCATTTGAGGATCACCGAACAACTCCGCGGTGTAGCGTGATTTAGGCGCCTCATACAAGCTCTGGGCAGTAGCGCTCTCGACCATCGCGCCATGATCGAGCACAACGACCTTGTCACCCATTGCCAATACCTCATCCGGATCGTGAGTGACGAAGACACCCACCGCACCCGACTCGCGAATGATTTGCCGAGCATCTTTACGAAGTGTTCTTCGCAGAGGAACGTCCAGGTTGGCATAAGGCTCATCAAAGAGCAGGACTGCAGGCTCGGGCGCCATGGCTCTCGCCAGTGCAACACGTTGGCGTTGCCCTCCCGACAGGCTATCGGGATATCGATCTGCATAGTCAGACAAACCGACACGGGCCAGCCATTCAAGTGCGCGTTTTTTAACTCCGTTCTTCCGCAAACCAAAAGCGACGTTATCAATGACACTCATGTGGGGGAACAAGGCACCCTCTTGAAACACCATGCCAACTGACCTGAGTTCGGGTGGCACCATTAACGATGGACTGGCAAGTGTGGAACCGTTCAGCACAATCTCCCCGGACTGCAGAGGCAACAATCCGGCCATAAGTCGCAGCAACGTGGTCTTGCCGCAGCCTGAGTGCCCAATCAAACAGGTGACTTCACCGGCCTTACACTCAAAAGAAATATCATTTAAGGCCACATTTTTACTAAATCGATGCGACACTTTGTTAACTGAAAGCACCTGAATACACTACTCGTCGACAATCACTCGCAATAGTCTATGCCTACTCCATCACAACAAGCTAGCAGTCTACTGGTATTACCCGCGCTATTTGCAGCCATACTGGTGTCGTTGCCGATTGTTGTCACGCTGCTCTCCTTAGCCCAGCCGGCCGGTCCTATCTGGGAGCACCTCAGAGACACTGTGCTGAACGAGTATCTGTTGAACACGCTCGCTCTCATGATGCTGACCGGGGGACTATCACTGCTACTTGGTGTCGGCACCGGCTGGCTCATTGGTGCATGCGACTTTCGTGGACGAGCCACCTTAAGCTGGTTGTTAATGCTGCCGCTGGCGTCGCCAGCCTATATCGTTGCGTATGTGTACACGGACCTGCTAGAAGTGTCTGGCCCGGTGCAGACCGTTTTGCGGTCATGGCTTTCGTTAGGAATAAACGATCTCCAGTTTCCGCCTATCCGCAATCTGACAGGCGCTGCTACTTTACTCTCGCTCGTACTCTATCCCTACATTTATTTGCTCTGCCGAAACAGCTTTGCGGGACGGTCGGGAGCGCACTTTGATGCCGCACGCGTGCTTGGTCACGGTCCGTTTAGCGCCTTTTTACGCGTCGCTCTCCCTGCCGCGCGTCCGGCAATCGTGGGCGGGCTGGCATTAGTGCTTATGGAAACACTGGCCGACTTTGGCGTCGTTAGCTATTTCTCAGTACCCACGTTTTCAACGGGCATCTTTCGTACATGGCTCGGATTGGGCGACCCTCAGGCTGCGCTAAAACTAGCGTCTCTGATGATCTTGTTCGTAATTTTGCTGGTAGGACTGGAAGAGGGTAATCGGTGGGGGGCTGTCGATCGCAGCGACATAGCCGGAGCCTCGCAGATTAACTTAACTGGCATCAGGGCCTTTTTCGCCATTTCTGCCTGTGTACTCCCTATTGTTCTCGGGTTTGTTATCCCAGCAGTTACGCTGGCGATACACGCGGCTGACAACGTCAATGCATTAACCCAAGCAAAGTTCACTCAACTGGCCTCGAATAGTCTATTGCTCGCCATGGCGGCTGGTGTTGGGGTTACCCTGGTTGCCTGGGTGCTGGCCTACGTGAAGCGCCTCCGCCCCACTCCGCTCACCCATAGCCTGATCCGTATATCGACCTTAGGCTACGCCTTGCCCGGTATTCTGTTGGCCGTTGCATTGCTTAAGCCGGTTGGTGTTTTTGATGCGTGGTTGATGGAATCGTGGTCAGGTCTGTCCACACCACTGCTATCTGGAAGCCTGTTACTGCTGCTGTATGCTTATGTCTGTCGGTTTTTGACGGTCGCATACCAGTCGGTTGACTCCGGCTTCGCGGGTATCTCTCACGACATCGACGCGGCGGCTAAAACACTCGGCACCACGACAAGCGAGATGATCCGTAAAATCCATTTTCCTCTGCTAAGACCCAGCATCTTTGCAGCCTGTTTGTTGGTTTTTGTGGACGTTATGCGGGAACTGCCGGCAACACTGATATTGCGGCCTTTCAACTTCGACACCTTGGCGACCCAGGTTTATCGACTAGCCAGCGATGAACGGCTGGCAGAGGCATCTGGCGCCGCGCTACTGATTGTGATTCTGGGTGTATTGCCCGTGGTGCTGCTTCAGCGAACGAAACCTGTGGGGAATCGTGCTCACTAGGCACCGCTCCAGTCAGCAAAATCTAAGCGTGTGTTAAATACATCAAGCGATTCAAGCTCACCGCAAATAAACTAAGCCTTAAAGTGCGCGCCGGTTTAATCTGTGGGTGTGTTTCGGGTTGATAAGTTTGGGGCCTTGCAAGGCTAAGGTGTATATCGGGTTCAATCGCGAGAGCCAATTGATAACAATCTGGCGGGCGTTTGACGTGCAAAAGCCTGGGTGGAAATCTCCCCTCGTACAGCGAAACCGTGCAAAGATAGTTATGTATCTTCTTTTGGCCTAGGCGCAATATCACATGAAAATTTGGAGTTATTCACGGCCCTTCACATTTCATGGCCATCGTTGCGAAGTGAAGGTCACGTTGACCCACAGCGAAACCATTTCATCTCTGTATGTCGACGACTTCCTCGTTGAGGAAAAATCCATTAAATACATGGATGGGCTGATCACATTCGTGCACTCCCTACAGACATCTTCTGGCCTTCAAGCAGAGGTCAAGTCTGGCTATTTCAATTGGCGGAATGTAGGCATTGCCGTAACCGAAAACGGTCGTGTAGTTCATGAAAGCCACCCAGGGGAAGACCTGCGCTACGGCGAAGCACTCATGAAAAATTTATATGGCATGGAGGAGACAGCCGCGGGCGGTGGGGAGAGCAAGTGGGAGAAAAATAAATACTCCGTTTATACCGACCTAGGTCTCATGGCTTTGTTCTTCATCGTTAGCAAGGTGACGGGGGATCTGGTTCTAGCTGCTATTGCTGGAGGCGTTACGGGCTTAGGTCTCATCGCGTTACAGCGATTCGTCAAAGTGGACCTCCTCGGCGGTTTTGCTGTGTTCGGCACCATCATGTTGGTTATCTCAACCAGTTTTTCTCTCATTTTACAAGATAGCTATTGGGTTCAAATGAAGGGTACGGCACTTGGACTGTTCACGGCTGCCCTATTTATGGCCGATGGTCTGTTGAGGCAAGGCGCCTATTTTGGCGCAAGATTCGAGCGCTATATGCCGGGTCCTTTGCACCACAACCGACTTGCCATAGGTATGAGTATTGTGGGCATTGTGTCTGCCGGTGGAAATTACATCGTCGCAGAAAATTTCTCGGAAGATTTCTGGCTCATCTACACCACCTTCCTCGACATCCCCATCATTTTGCTGTCGTTTTTCGTCATCCTGCGATGGGCCCGCAAATCTGAGCATCAAACTGTATGAGCGCAGGCAATTCCTTAACACATCTAGCACAAGTCTCGAATGATGACGCCTGCGCCTAGCATAAGCCTCATTAATTTGGCGGACCCTGAAGAGCGCATTGTCGGCATTCTGGAGCGGGCATTAACAGAAATGGGCTTCGTGACGGTTCAGGGACATGGTATTCCACCAGATTTAGTTCGAGACGTACGCGACGTTATCGAAGGCTACTTTAGCCGGCCGGTAGAAGAAAAAATGCGGGATTGCATTACACCTGACAACTACAGGGGCTACATCCCTTTGGGGTTTTTCTCCCCCAATACAGGTAGCAATACACCTGACCAATACGAGGGTTACAAGCTTCATCATGAAACGTCGTTAAAACACCCTATTCGGCAGCAATGTGATCTATACGGCCCAAATAAATGGCCGGCAAAGCCCGAAGATATGCCTGAGATTATTACTGAATTCTGGCGGGCCTGTGATGCTGTTGGGAGGCACCTACTAAAGCTCATCAGCCGAATTATGGGCGTTTATGAAACTGACTTTCTGAGTTACTTCGATGACCCTCTGACCAATATGACGCTTCTACACTACCCGTCTCAGCCAACAAATAGAGCCAAGGTTGGGATTCACCCACACAAAGACACCGATGCCTTGACCCTACTATTCCCGGACCCAGTTGGCGGGTTGTGGCTGCAGCCTCGCGGGCAAAAAGACTGGATGGAGGTCATTACCCCATCGGATGCTATGGTCGTGAATATAGGAGATCTACTGGAGCTATGGTCTGGTGGGACCTTTGTTTCTACACCTCACAAAGTCGTCAATACCTCTGGGAAGGAGCGTTACAGCTTCCCTTTCTTCATGGTGCCTCGACACGATGTTGTCGTGGAGCCGCTCGTCAAGTGCCAACCAGAATTTAACCGATCACCAGTCCCCGTGGGGCATGTCTCTCGCGAGGTATGGCGGACGAACTGGCAGCAGGCATCGCCGGCCGATGCGGGGTTTGACTTAGGGACGCTTCCAAGCTGAGACACCGATCGCGTCCGTTACGTTCCGCAACCAAAAATTGAAGGACGACAATGGCCCATCTGATATCGAGTACCGCAACAATCCTAGTATTGGACATTGCAGAGATGATCCGCGGGGTCCCCGACCACCAGACCAAGCCCCCGACAGCGACTACCTCATCTCGGCAGTATCGATCGGTAAACGACGTTACGTCACACCTTCAAATATCATGACGACAGCTTAATCGAGATCCACCAAACAGCCCTCGCACGTTAAGAACGCCTTTGGCTCACGAATCCCTATTAATGTTTCATAAAGTTTTGAAATGCCGCCCAAAGCTGATAGCACCCTAGTCTCCCCAACGGTGACATCGATGTTCTCGAGTAATTCTTTAAGAATCATTTCTTCAGGTGACAGTGCTTGGCCATAATATTTAACTTGGTAATCCTCTAATTCTGCCGACTCGGCTGCGTAGGCGATTGCTGAGTCAATGCCTCCAATCTCATCCACCAATCCTATTTCTAGAGCGTCTGTCGCAAGCCAGACTCGACCACCCGCGACGGCTTTGATGTCTTCATATGACTTAGATCGCGCCTCGGCTACGAAATTTACAAATCGATCGTAGGCATCAGCACCCCAGCGGGCGAAGATCTTATCGAGATCGGCATCTATAGGCTGGGTTGGATCCCAACCCCCATGCTTGGAGGTAACGACACCATCAAAATTGACGCCGATATAATCCATCGCGTTTTCCAGAGTTGGCACAGCAATTGCCACACCGATAGAGCCGGTAATTGTTGTCGGTTCGGCAAAAATAAAGTCAGCAGGCGTCGAGATATAAACGCCACCGGATGCAGCGTAGTCACCCATAGAAACGATCACTTTGATGCCCTTACTCTTTGCAACAAGCAACTCATCTCTCATCATTTCGCTAGCAATAATAGATCCACCTGGGCTGTTAACACGGAAGACAATGGCTTTGGTGTTTTCGTCTTCATGGGCGGATCTGATTTGTTTCACTACACCATTAGCCCCAGCCACGCCCTGCGAGATCTCCCCCTCCATGATCGCACCTTCAGCTGTAATGACAGCTATTTCATTGTCGCTAACGGAAAGGTCTTCATCGATTTGCCGCGCATACTCAGCATAAGAAATGGTCTTATATGTCTCGGTCTCAGACTCTTCGTCCGGACCAAACTCATCAATCATGTATTGGCGAAATTCCGGGAATGATTTGGTGCCGTCAATGATATTGTTTGCCTGCGCATAGGCGATATTTCCTATGGCAGCCTCTCCAAAGAATCCGACGTAGTCATCTGCAAACGATTGAATATCATCCGCTTGAATTCCCCTGCCCTGTGCCATGAGCGCCTTCATTTCATCCCAAATAGGGAACAGCAAGGCTTGTCTCTGCATCCGGTCATTGTCAGACATGCTTGATCGCCAACTTGACTCAGTTGCAGACTTAAAGTCTCCCTGTGAGTAATTATGGATAGTGATCTTGAGATTCTCGAACAGGTTTTTATTGTAGTTTCTCATTCCTCCAAGTCCTCTAATGCTGATGCTGCCAACAGGATGCACCCAGACTTCAGACGCTTGAGATGCCATGAGATAAGACGTTGTAGAGAGACGATCATTAAAGGCAATGACTCGTTTTCCAGAGTCGCGAAGGGCTTTTAGTTCTCTCGCGATATTGATCGCTGTCGTTGGACCGGCAAAATCCGTCGAAGAAAAGTCGATTACTACGGCCGGAATATCGTCATCTCCAGCAGCTGCCCGTATAAGTTTTATCAGATCTCTTGTTTGGATTTGCTCGGCTGAAGCATTGCCGCCGACGTTAAATAAAAAGTCTGAGTTGAACGCCTCTTGATCAACCACAGTTCCCGAAGGAGCGATGAACAACACTCTGCCGCTCGGGTCCTTAACGTCAGCGCCCGAGGAAAATAATGCCCCGACAATGGCAATAGTCAGAAAAATCAAAACAAGGGCGGTGCCCAAGTCCAAAATGAATGTCCTTGCTTTTTGTAAAAATAAACTGAACTTGGAAACGAAAGATTTAAGCGTAATCATGCGTGAGATCCTAATTAACCTGCCCAAGGAATGTAACGTAAACGTGTCACCGCTATCATGATACATCAAGATTACGAGGAATGCCGGCAACCCACTCGCAATGAAATCGCATTGCTTCAGTCCGTAAATGGAATGCTGGTAAGCGCCTGCTAAAGTGGAAAATACAAGAAAGAAGTAACTGCTACGACAAACGCCGGAGTTACTCAGACGTCGTTTTTGAGCCCCAGGGCCCGCAGCAACTTGTAGCGAAGGGTCGGTAGGACGACCTTACTGCCCACTTTCGACCACTGAACAACCCCCGTTTGAAATGACGCTTTAGCAAAGAGCTTTTCGGCGTAAGCCGAGGTGATGGAGTCGTCCTCCCACAACAGCGGTTGAAGCCCCACCCACTGCAAGCGATACAAGACCGCGCCCCATTGAACGTCGGCAAGACTAAAGGCATCGCTCGCAAGCCATCCACCGTCGGCAAACTGCCCTGACGCTAATTGGTGCGCTAGGTCTTCGAGTTCAACTCTAGTGGCATCGACAATGGCAGACATTTGACCCTGCGCAACCATTGCCTCCTTTGTAGCCTCTATCACAGCGCGCTTTTTTTCATAGGCCGTCCTTAATGTAGGGTCCTTCTTATACCTGTCGATCAATCCCGATAACAGGTCTACTTTGTCTTGATGCGAGCGCCCATTCTCAGAGCCATTCCTCAGTGGAAAGGGTTTCTTAACCCCCTCGATATGGCCGTACGTCATTGCCTCAATAAACAAGCCCGCAGCCTTATTAATCCAGTATTTGACGGACTCCTTTTCCTCTTCCGAGGTGTCAAAGCAGTTGCTAGCAGTGCCGAAGCGGTTGGCAAGAAGGTCGAGAATATTGATGGTATCAGTGGTGACCTTGCCATCGATGACCAAGGTCGGTACCACGCATCGAGAATTAATCCGCACATAGCTGGGTGAAAACTGCTGGTGGGCGGATAGCAAGATGGGATGCGACTGCCATTGAACCCCCAACTCCTCAAGACCCTGTCGGACCTTTTGCGAGTCCAGGGAAAGCGGGAAGTGATAGAGATGAATACCTTGTTTCGGGGCCCATTGAATTGGGACTTGGGTTAGAGGCGCATCAACCAGATTCGGATCAGTCGCATAGACAGGTTTCAAGCGCACTGAAACCCTCCTTTACTTGGCAGCCTACTAACCAGCGAAGTCATTAGAAGGCTTCCACAGCAGGGGCATAAGGTACAGCCAACCGACAACCGGTACAGGTAACACCCAAAGAAGACACCACCATCCCGATTTCCCCACGTCATGCAACCGTCTTATTGTGACTGCACTGGTGGGTATGGCCATGATGGGTCGATAGAGAAGTACGAGCATCCCAATATGGGGGTCAACCATCCCCATAGGTATGAAGTGCCCCAACGGCAGCTCCCTGATATCCACTGTTGCAACGACAAAAAATTGATCAACAACGGCTACTACCATGTATAGCAAGACAAACAGCAGCATGAAGCACCAAAACTCAGATCGCGATGACCGGCCGTTGAAATCAAAGCAATGTTTGAAGCCCGCTATCGATGCATAAATGAAGGTATTCATGCATCCATTACTAACACGCTCACTGCGCGTCTGTCATGCGGAGACAGACCAAAATCAGCATTAGCCCGAAATGCGACGAAATGCTTGCTTGTGGCCATCGATGAATCGATGTTTCGGCGAACCAGCGATATGTGCTACTGGGATGAGGTAGTCCAATAGGGGCAATAGGTACATATGAAACGACCCCAAAGTAATGAATATCGAATCTCTTGACCCCTGGAAAAGCCCGAACTCCCACACGTGGAAAAATGTGGGGTGGCCATGAAAATTTGTCATCAGGAATCCAGTGGGAGGGAACGCTACCATCGCCACATATAGTGCGCCACGGGCAAACTTCGTAAGCTTCCGCTCAGTAGGTTTCAAGCCCCATCTGTAGCCGTTCTGCGCGGCAACGACACTTAACCATATTCTGTCAGACCGCACTCAGCCAAATTAATTGCCGATCAAGACCGGGAGTACCAGATTCGAAGCGGCATCTTTTGAGCGATGAATCCGCTGAGTCGCGGTTCTGTAGTCATCAGACGTCGCACGATAAATATCCGTAAATTGCTGAGGATTACGGTCATAGGCTGGAAACCACGAACTGTGAATCTGAACCATGATGCGATGCCCTTTCTTGAAGGTGTGAAATTTATCCCAAATGTTAAAAGAGATAGGCGTCAC
>Ga0163109_10004090_pt1 | contig 11118 bp, 11 predicted proteins | sample CRUFie1St13metaG_FD_108704 | JGI IMG/M metagenome (GOLD analysis project Ga0163109, IMG submission 108704) | Marine microbial communities from the Costa Rica Dome - CRUD Field 142mm St13 metaG | ecosystem: Environmental > Aquatic > Marine > Oceanic > Photic zone | place: Costa Rica: the Eastern... | reverse complement strand
TTACTTTCTAAATCAAATAATAATTTTTTTAATTCTATTTTCAATTTTGGATTTGTTTTTGTTGGTTCATTACAAACATTTAAAAAGAAACTGTTTAAAACTCTGATTTTTGGAAATTGATGATTTTTTGAAAATTGTTTTTATTTTTTTAGTAATATTATTAGACCCCCTTTTTGATTTATTTAAAAATGATAAACGAACACGAATTATCAAGATATTTAATTAGATGTTTGGATAAATATTTTCATGATCTTGATAAGCAAGATCCTCGGTTCATACATAAGATGGTAATCGATTCAATTGAAAAACCCTTGATAGAATATATTCTTGAAAAAACAAAATTTAACCAAACTGAAGCAGCAAAAATGTTAGGAATGAATAGAAATACTTTAAGAAAAAAAATTCAGCTTTTTAATATTTCCATAAATCAATGAGTAAAAAATTCTGCTTGGTAAGTGTTTCCGATAAATCAAGCCTTAAACTTGTACTACCAGTCCTAAAAAAGCATGCTTATACATTGTTATCAACTGGTGGTACTTATGAGTTTATAAAACAAAATGGTTTTGAAGTCATCTCTGTTGACGAATATACATCCCACCCTGAAATACTTGAGGGTAGAGTTAAAACATTACATCCAAAAATTCATGGTGGTATTTTATATAAGCGTGAAAATGAAACTCATAAGAAGACTATTTTAGATTTAAATATAAGCCCTATTGATATAGTGATTGTAAATCTCTATCCTTTTCAAGAAACAATTAGAAAAAAAAATGTAACATTTGAAGAGTGTATAGAAAATATTGATATTGGTGGGCCATCCCTTATTAGAGGCGCTGCAAAAAACTTTAAGTCTGTTTGCGTTCTTACAAACCCTGATCAATATGAAAAATTTATAAAAGAAATTGAATCTAATAATGGTTCAACATCTTTTGAATACAGGAAATCTCTTGCATTCGAAGCATTTTCTTTTGTCTCATCTTATGATTCTGCTATAGCTTCATTTCTTAAACCCCAAAAAATAATATCTGACTTTCCTGAAAAATTTGATTTAACGCTAACCAAGAGTTTAGATCTAAGATATGGAGAAAATCCACATCAAAAAGCAGCTTTTTACACTTCAAATAATGACTGCTTCGTAGATTCATTTGCGAAATTTGAAACTCTGCAAGGAAAACAAGTTTCTTATAACAATATAGCCGATAGTAATGCTGCATGGGAAATTGTACAAAATTTCTCGCTTCCCTCATGTGCAATTGTTAAACATGCAAATCCTTCAGGTGTTAGTACTGCTAAAGATATTAGCAGCGCTTATGATAATGCATTTAAGTGCGATCCTGTATCAGCATTTGGAGGTATTTATGCCTTCAACAAACAAGTAAATGATATAGTAGCAAACAAATTGGTAGAAACTTTTGTAGAAGTCATAATTGCACCCGATTTTTCAACTGAAGCTATAAATATATTTAAAAATAAACCAAATGTTCGACTTTTAAAGGTGCATAGTGACCAAAAAAAAGATATGCTCGATTTTAAAAAAGTAAGCGGTGGGATTTTATTACAAACTACAGATGTTGTTGAAGATGAATTCAAAAATTTAAAAGTTGTAACAAAAAAACATCCTGAAAATGCTTTATTGGAAGACCTTAAATTTGCTTGGTATATATGTAAATACGTTAAGTCAAATGCTATTGTTTTTGTTAAGGATAAATCCACTGTGGCTATTGGAGCTGGGCAAATGAGCAGACTTGACTCTGTTAGAATTGCAGAAAAGAAAGCTTTAGAAAACTCCATAGATCTTCAAGGTTCGGTAGTTGCATCAGATGCCTTTTTTCCATTTCGAGACACCGTTGATGAAATCTTAAAGTTGGGAGTTTCTGGCATTATTCACCCAGGTGGTAGTATTAAAGATGGAGATTCTATTATTGCTGCAAATGATAAAAATATTGTAATGCTTAATACAGGTATTAGGCATTTCCGTCATTAACTATATGAAAATTTTAATTATTGGCGGAGGTGGAAGAGAACATGCTTTAGCATATAAATGCTCAATAAGTAATTTATCTACAGAAATCTTTGTTTCACCTGGAAACCCCGGAACTGCTCAAGAAAAAAAAACAAAAAATGTTAGTTTGCAAAACAAAGATGATGTATTAAAGTTTTGTAAAGAAAAAAAAATAAATCTTTGTATTATTGGTCCAGAATTGCCATTATCTGAAGGTTATGTTGACTTTTTAAGCCAAAACAATATCAAAACATTTGGTCCAACAAAAAATGCTAGTCAATTAGAAACCTCCAAAACCTTTGCTAAAGAGTTTATGTTAAGAAATAATATTCCTTCTGGTAAATTTAAAAAATTTAATAATAAAAATGATGCTCTAAAATATGTTAACAATGCTCCCTTACCTCATGTAATTAAGTACGACGGTCTAGCGTCAGGGAAGGGTGTTGTTGTTTCACATAATCTTGAAGAAAGCAAAAAAACAATAATCAAGTTTGCTGAAAAATACTCTCCAAATATTATTATTGAAGAATATTTAGATGGAACCGAAGCTAGTTTTATTGTTGCCATCAATCAATCAAACTATGTAAACTTTTGTACATCCCAAGATCACAAACAGCTATATGATAATGATCTGGGGCCTAATACTGGAGGCATGGGCGCCTTTGCACCAGTTAAAAATATAACCCCAGATGTTGAATCCAAAATAATAAAAAAAATTATAGAGCCCACAATTACTGGCTTAAAAAATGAAGCCATAAACTATTGTGGTTTTCTTTATGTTGGGTTAATGATTGATTCAAATAGAAATCCTAAAGTCTTGGAATTTAATTGTCGATTAGGCGACCCTGAAGCACAACCAATATTAATGAAATTGGATGATGACCTTATACAAATTTTACTTGATTTAATTGACAATAAAAAAGTGAAGTTAAGTTGGTCAAAAAAAATTGCCATGACCGTTGTACTTGCATCAAAAGGTTATCCTGATAATCCTGAGACTGGTATGCCAATTACAATACCTTCCGAAATTATTGAAAATCAAGAATTAAAAGTGTTTCATTCAGGAACAAAATTAATCGATAATAAATTATATTCTTATGGCGGAAGAGTTTTGAATGTAAGCTCTTTAGGTGAATCAATTGATGACTGTAGAAAAAAAATATATGATGCAATCGATAAAATCAAATTTGAAGCTTGTTGTTACAGAAAGGATATTGGTCTTCGTAAATTTAAGTTTTGATTATGCCTAATAAAATTGCAATTCCAGATATAAAAGAATATTTCATCAATCTTCAAAACTCAATAATCCTTGAATTAGAAAATTTTACTGAAAGTAAATTTTTAAGAGATAATTGGGAAAGATCAAAAGGAGGTGGAGGAATAACCTCGATTTTTGAAGATGGAAAAATAATAGAAAAAGCAGGTGTTAATTACTCCCATATCTTTGGAGATAACTTACCTACTTCAGCATTAGCAAACAGAGTTGAATTTAAAAATCTACCATTTAATGCGCTTGGTACCTCTATTGTTATTCACCCTTTTAATCCATTTGTTCCTATAATTCATATGAATGTAAGGTTTTTTTCTTTAGGTAGCAATTCGGAAAAATGGTGGTTTGGTGGTGGCATTGATCTTACACCTTCTTATATTTTTGTTGAAGATGCTCATTATTTTCATAAAATTTGTAAAGATAGATTAAATAAATTTAGCGAAACTTATTATCCAAAATTCAAAAAAGAATGTGATGATTATTTTTATTTAAAACATAGAAATGAACCAAGAGGGGTAGGCGGTATTTTTTTTGATAATTTTCATGAGAAAAACTTTGAATATTCTTTTGATTTCATTAAGGCAGTTGGTGAAATATTTCTTCCCGCTTATGTCCCAATCTTAAAAAAAAGAAAAAATAATAAATTTTCTGAAAATAATAAATTATTTCAGCTTTATAGAAGATCAAGGTATGTTGAGTTTAATTTAATTTACGATAGAGGTACTCTTTTTGGTCTCGAGTCCAACGGAAGGACTGAATCTATTTTAATGTCAATGCCACCTATGGCTAGATGGATTTATAATTGGTTACCAGAAAAAGATTCTGAAGAAGAGAAAACTTTAAATCTGCTCAGAAATCAAAGTTGGGTGTAAATTAAACACCCAAATATGCCTCTTTAATTAGTTTATTATTTTCTAGTTCGTTCGAGGACCCACTCAATGTTATTTCTCCATTATTCATTACATAGCCTCTGTCACATAGTTTTATTGCAATCTTAGCATTCTGTTCAACTAGTAAAATTGTAGTACCATCTTCACTTATTTTTTTTATAATCTCGAAAAGCTTCAATACCATAACCGGTGACAAACCCATAGTAGGTTCATCCAATAATAATAGGGAAGGACTTGACATCAATGCTCTAGCCATTGCAAGCATTTGCTGCTCTCCACCAGACAAATTTCCAGCCAATTGGTTCTTTCTCTTGCTCAAGATAGGAAACATGTTTAGATATTTTTCAATCATTGCCATTCTTTTACTTTTATCTTTTAATACAAAACCTCCCATCTCCAGATTTTCAATAACAGTTAATTTGCTGAAAATACGTCTTCCTTCAGGCACCATAACCAAACCTGACTTCACTAATTGTGAGCTATTGTATTGCTTTATCTCTTTTTCTTTAAATATAATAGTGCCTTGATAACTAATTAACATGCTAATGGCATTTAGAAGGCTTGATTTTCCAGCTCCATTGGAGCCAATAAGACAAACAGTCTCTCCAGAATTGATATCAATATCTATGTTTCTGATGGCTTTTATAGAACCATAAGATACATTCAAATTTTTAATTTTTAACATTCAAATCCTCAAGCACCTAAATATGCTTCAATGACATTTTTATTTTTTTTAACCATTTCAGGTACTCCCTCACAAATAATCTTTCCGAAATCCAAAACAGTGACGAAAGAACAAAGGTTCATAATGAGTTTTACATCATGTTCTATTATTAAAATACTTGTACCATCACTATTAATTTTGTCTAAAAAATCCTTTAAATCAGATGTTTCTTTTTGGTTCATACCTGCAGCAGGTTCATCAATGACCAACAAACTTGGACTAGTTGCAAGAGCTCTTGCTATTTCCAATCGCCTTTGATAACCGTAGGGAAGGGAAGATGCTCTATTATTGGTATACTTAACTAGTCCAGTATACTCAAGTAACCTCTCTGCTCTTTCTTTTTTTAATTTTTCTTCTTTTTTGAAATTTCTTGTTTTGAGAATAATGTCAATTATATTTACATTCATACTGTTATGCATTCCAACAAGTACGTTTTCTAAAACACTCATCGAATTAAATAGTCTTATATTTTGAAAGGTACGAGCGATGCCTAAATTAGCTATTTTATTTGGAGTAAACCCTGTAATTTCTTTTTCATTTAAGTATATATTTCCGGAAGTTGGTTTATAAATTCCAGTCATTATATTGAATAATGTTGTTTTACCAGCTCCATTAGGGCCGATAAGACCATGGATAGTACCTTTTTTGGTCACCATGTTAACATCATCTAAAGCAACTATCCCTCCGAACATAATGGAGAGATTTTTGATTTTTAAAATATTTTTAGACATTTTACTTATTCCATAGCCCTTTTGGTCTATATAGCATTACCAATATTAACGCTAAACCAAATAAAATCATTCTTAAGCTTTCTGGATCAATTAAAACAAATCCAAAAATAGACTCCTGGACTGGGGCAGCTGCACTTCTAATGATTTCAGGTAAAATAACTAGTATAAATGCCCCAAGAACGACTCCATAAATATGTCCCATTCCTCCTAAAACAACCATACATAAAACCATAATAGACTCAATTAATATAAAACTTTCAGGACTAACAAATCCCTGAAAACTAGAAAAAATTGCCCCCGATACACCACCGAAACTTGCTCCCATGGCAAATGCTAATAACTTTACGTTTCTTGTATTTATTCCCATAGCCTCTGCAGCCACTTCATCCTCTCTAATAGCGACCCAAGCTCTTCCAATACTGGAATTCTCCAACCTTTGACATATGATAATAACTAAAATTACACAAATGACTAATAGGTAATAATAAAAATGCAAATTTGTAAGCTGAATTCCAAATATTTCGATTTTATTATTAAAACTAAATGCTCCAATCATTACCGGGTCTATCATATTGATGCCAACTGGTCCGTTAGTTACGTTAACTGGGTGGTCTAAGTTATTCAAAAATATTCTTATGATTTCTCCAAAACCAAGGGTGACAATAGCCAAATAGTCCCCTCTAAGTCTTAATGTTGGTGCGCCTAAAAGAACACCAAAAAAACCGGCCGTTAAAAAACTAATTGGCAGAATAATTAAAAAACTCAAATGAATATCAAATTGAGGTGAAGCAAGTATTGCCCAAGAATAAGCACCAACAGCAAAAAAAGCAATGTACCCTAAATCTAGTAAACCAGCAAAACCAACTACAATATTTAAACCTAAGGCTAATAATACATAGATTAACGTATAGTCAAATATCCTCAGCCAACTCCTACCAAATGACTCCTCAATGATAAAAGGTAAAAAAATTAACGAAACGGTAATAAGTAATAAGCCATGAATAAACTTAAGCTTCTTATTAGATGGAAAAATTTTTAAAATCATTATACTTTCGTACTACTTTTTTCCCCAACTAACCCGTTGGGTTTAATTACAAGCACTAAAACTAATACTAAAAATGCAATTACATCTTGGTAATTACTCCCCATAAAACCGAAAGTTAATTTTTCGATATATCCAGCACCTAAACTTTCTATCAATCCAAGGAGTAAACCACCAATTACAGCCCCAACTATATTCCCAATACCTCCAAGAACTGCGGCAGTAAAAGCTTTTAAGCCAAGCATAAATCCCATTGAATAATGAGCAATTCCATAATTTGCAGCAATCAATATGCCTGCAACCGCTGCTAAAGAAGCACCAACAATAAACGTTATTGATATTACATTATTTATTTCAATACCCATTAATTTTGCAGCATTTTTATCCTCTGAAGTTGCTCTCATCGCCATACCATATTGGGTTTTATTTATAAAATAAAATAAAAGGAACATAGTGACTAGTGATATCAGGATAATAATGATTTGAATAGTTGTGATATTTGCAATACCAAAAATTTGATAAGTATCATTATTAAAAATTTGCGGGAAAGAGTAGTACTGTCTACCCCATATAAGCATTGCAATATTTTGCAATAATATTGAAACTCCAATGGCGGTAATAAGGGGAGCTAATCTGGGTGCATTCCTTAAAGGCTTATATGCAATTTTTTCAATGCAAAAAGCCAATAAAGAGCAAAAAATTATTGCACCAATAAAAACTAAGGCTATACTCAAAAAAATTGGGATATCGAATTGAAACAAGAAAAGAATAATTGACAGAGCAACCATGGCACCAATCATGACCACTTCACCATGAGCAAAGTTAATTATTCCAAGTATCCCATAAACCATAGTGTAGCCAAGAGCAACTAATGCATAAACACTACCAATTACTAAACCATTTATAACTTGTTGAAAGAAAATGTCCAAAATGCAAATTGAGAATTAAAACTAGTCTAATTATCTCCCAAAGTTTTTAAATATTCCCACTTATTATTTTTTACTTGATACATTGAAATACTTCCCCGATTAATATCACCTTTTTCATCAAAGGAGATATCTCCAGTGACACCTTTAAATTGAATATTTTTTAAAAATGGAAGATAATTTTCCGGCAAATAAGAATTTGCTTTGACCATAGCATCAATCAAAGTATTCGTAGCATCATAGGCATATGGACCGTATATTTGTATTGACTGATTAAATGTTTGTTCGTATTTTGAATTAAAGGAAATACCACCTGGCATTCTATCAAGAGGTACCCCAGGTGAAGAAGCATAAACACCCTGGGAACTTTTACCCGCTAATTCAATAAATTGTAAAGTTTGACAACCATCTCCAGTTAAAAAATTAACATTAAGCCCAAGATTATCAAGCTGCTTTAACATAGGCCCGCCTTGGACATCCATCCCAGCATAAAAGATTAGATCAACATTAAGACCTTTAATCTTTGTCAAAATGGCAGTAAAGTCTGATTTAGTTACATCTGTAAATTCTCTACTAGAGATAATACCTCCAAGACCTTTAACTGTATCCTCAAAAATATCAGCCAAACCCTTTCCATAAGCTGTTCTATCATCAATAACAGCAATTTTATTAGCGCTAATGTCGTTAATGGCAAAGTTAGCTAGTGCGGAACCCTGTTGTTTATCGTTTGCCATTACTCTAAACGCCGCAGGAAATCCTTGATTAGTGTAATTTACATTAGTAGCAGATGGGGAAATCTGTGGTATACCTTCATCATGATATATTTTTGATGCAGGAATAGTCGTACCAGAGTTGAGGTGACCTATAACACCAGATACATTAGTGTCAACTAACTTTTGAGCAACAAGTGTTGTTTTTGATTCCTTACCTTCATCATCAACAGAAACAACTTTAAAGCTTATGGTTTGGCCATCTAAAGAGATATTCCTATCATTAGCCTCTTGAATCGCCAGTTTTACTCCGTTCTCATTATCCTTTCCAAGATGAGCTATGGGACCAGTTAAGGGGCCTGCATGTCCAATATATACAATCTTTCTACCTTCGGAATCGAATTCAGAATTATCAGAACCACACGATACTAAGAAAAACGAACTTGCAACAAAAAGAAAAAATAATAGATTATTCCTACATTTTGATTTCATTGCTTTACATTGCCAAAATATACTTTGCTAACATTAAAGCATCTGCATCAGAAACCGAATGAGGGGGCATAGGAATTGGGCCCCAATTTCCACTTCCACCCTTTATTATTTTTTTTGCTATCATATCAGGTGCAGTTTTGTCGCCCTTATATTTAGCTGCAACATCCTTGTAAGATGGTCCGACAAGTTTTTTTTCAACCGCGTGACATGCCAAACAATTTTTTGATTTTAGAAGCCCTTGAGCTTTCTCAGCGTCCGCAAAGGCAAAATTAGATGTAAAAATAAAAATTGATAATGTAATCACTTTTAAAAAATCCATTATTAGTACCTAATCCTTTCCAAGAAAATTAATATTTAGATTATTTTATAACAGCTTTATTAAATTTTTTGATTAATTATCTCAACAAGAATCAATATACCCACTATGGGGTTCAAATGAAATAATTGTTTTTTTTTCATCAATTGTTTTTTAAACATAAAACTTTGGAAAATGAAAAAACAAAGACATACTAGTAGTATGAATAAAAACATATCATTATCAAAGGATAAACTCATTGTCAGCCAAATAAAAAGAATAAATAATAGCTGAAAGATTGAGATAAATAGGTTAACTTTTGTTCCAAAATAGATCGCGGAACTGTTGATGCCAAGTTTTAAATCATCATTTAAATCGTTCAAAGCATATTGGGTATCATAGGCAAGAATCCAGAAAAAATTTGCGATGAAAAGTAGCAACACTTCTATACTAATCTTTTCTTGTAATTCTATTCCAACTATTAGAATATTGAAACTAAAAGCAATTCCCAATACTGATTGCGGAACCTTAAAAAATCTTTTGGCAAGTGGGTAAAGCAAAGTTAAAAATAATGCAATAAGACAGAAAATAACTGTAATTTTCTTTAAATAAAACAATAAAATAAAAGGAATAATTAAAAGAAACACCAATATTAGTTTTGCCTCTTTAATGCTCAATGCACCGGTAGCAATTGGCCTTTCCTTTGTCCTATCAACAAAAACATCAATATCTTTATCGAAAATATCATTAATTACACAACCAGCGGCTCGCATAAAAAAAGCACCCAAAGTGAATATTAATAAATATTTATTTTCAGGTAATCCATTAGATAATAGAAATAGTGTCCAATAAGTCGGAATTAATAGTAATAAAAATCCGGTTAAACTATTAATTCTAGTTACGCTAACTAAATTTTTTACATTAATCATACTAAAGAAAAACCTTCAGGTAATGTAAACCAACGCTCTAAATGTTTCTTACAATTATCTTTATTATTTCTGACCATTTCTTTAGCTATTTCGTTAGCCTCTTTTATAATTTCATTATCCAAAATATTGATATCAAAAAATCTAAAAAGTTTCTCTCCCGATTGATCAACGCCAAAAATATCCCCTGAACCTCTAATTTTTAAATCTTCTTCAGCAATTACAAAACCATCATTGTTATTCACAAAAACATCTAACCTTTTTTTCGCAACTTCGCTCATACCATCTTTAAATAAGAGTATACACATTCCTTTTTTAGTCCCTCTACCAACTCTACCTCTAAGTTGATGTAATTGAGAAAGCCCCCATCTTTCAGCATGTTCAATAACAATCATATTTGCATTTGGACAATCAATACCAACTTCAATTACAGAGGTAGATACTAAAACATCAAGTTTTTTTTCTTTAAATTCTGAAAGAATTAACGATTTATCTTCAAACCTTAACTTCCCATGTAATAAACCTACGTTAAGTTTGCTGTTTTTTTTTAAGTAATTATCTACCCATTCAGCGCTTGTTAAAGATGCTTTATCCTCATCTATTTCTATTTTTGGACATACCCAAAACACTTGATTGTCGTCTTTACAATAATCAGATATTTTAGTTATTAATTCATCTCTCTTTTTTTCATTAAAGATTCTTGTTTGTTTTGGCAATCTATTCTCTGGTAAAGTTTTGATTGTAGAAAAATCTATATCTCCATAAATTGCCATGTGTAATGATCTTGGAATAGGCGTGGCAGTCATCATTAATTGATGGGGAGAAAAAAAATTACTTTCCGTTTTTTTTCTTAATGCATACCTTTGCCCAACCCCAAAGCGATGTTGTTCATCCACAATAATGAGCCCAACTTTTTCAAAAAAAATCTCCTCTTGAATTAAGCTATGCGTTCCAATAATTACATAGATCCCCCTGCCTGATAACATGTTTATAATTTCTTTTCTATCCTTCTTTTTGGTTGATGAACTAAGAAATAACAAATTAAATTTAGTATTTTTAAATACACTAGCTGCATTTTCAAAAATTTGTTTAGCAAGAATTTCAGTAGGT
>Ga0163109_10004089_pt1 | contig 11119 bp, 5 predicted proteins | sample CRUFie1St13metaG_FD_108704 | JGI IMG/M metagenome (GOLD analysis project Ga0163109, IMG submission 108704) | Marine microbial communities from the Costa Rica Dome - CRUD Field 142mm St13 metaG | ecosystem: Environmental > Aquatic > Marine > Oceanic > Photic zone | place: Costa Rica: the Eastern... | reverse complement strand
TTAAATGTGTTACTAGCAGCAACGTAATCTTTTGCTTCAATAGAACCTATAAGCTCAGAAATAGGATCTACTTCAACTTCGGCCTCTGGTTCTATTTCATCGGTTTCCATCTTAGTATCTTCGACTTCATCTACAATCTGATCTTCGTCTTGCATTTCAGTATCCTCTGTATCCATTTCGTCACTGTTTTCAATTATTTCATTTTCCATATCGATTCTCCATATTTTAGATTATTTATACAAGTTTAGTCTTCTAACTTGAAATTAATTTCCATTCTTCTTGAAAGATTTTTACTATTTCACTTCTATCTAGCTCATACCATTCTGACCATCTATAGTCACATAACTGATCTCTATAGAATATATAACATTCTTCTTCGTTATCGAAATACTGTACGTTATCCCAGTCAATTATAAAAAACTTTGAATCAGATTTTCTATATAATAAATTGTTTGGTGTAAGATCTCTTTTACACTTCTTATCTCCAAACACCTCATATAATTTTAAATAGTTTTTTATATTTGATCTGTAATCACCTATTTGTGTTTCTTTACTTCTATTGTAGTGATCACCTAAACAATCAATTCTATTCATAGTTACACATAAAAAGTCTTTTTCGAACATATCGACAAATAGGTCAGAATGAAATATCTTCATCATTCCAACACAATCTTTTATTTCTTTAAATTGTCTTTGATTAAAATAATATTTTTTTACAAAATGTTCCTCTGCAATAACAATTCTACCATTTCCAAGAACGGTACCTTTATTATATGCAAACACTCTATCTCTTTCTATCGCGTTTTTCATTGTCATTTTTTGTAGTCCCATTGGCTCAACTCATTTAATTATCTACATAATAATTCAAGTGAAATGCAAAATGTGCAGTAGTATCGTTTGGATGCAAAACAGAGTTTGCGTTTGCATTATTCCAATTAAATTCTGCATTATGCCCTCCAGATGATGTGCTACTACTTGTATGATTGTTGTCTGCTGCTCGTATTTGTGCATTTCTACCTATACGAATTTCAGTCGAGTTGGATAATATCCAAAGTTGATGCATGCCATCTCTGTCCATAAAATGTCCAAACCCAACACAATGAGAAGAGTTGCCAGTATTCATCGATGTTATTGGCGCACCTGTAAAATAAAAACGATTAGTGTTAAAGTTGCTAGGATAAGTCTCTCCATTTCCTCTTCCCCAAGCTTGTAATGATACTATCCTTCCAACTCTTATATATCGTGAGCTTTGTACTGTTAGAGCACCTGCTGATGGTACTGGTGTCCATGTTCCTGTTGCCTGAGTAGTAGCACTTACATGTTGAGTAACAGATCCACTTGATATTCTTGCATTCGGTATTGTACCGGAAGTTAGATTACTCGCGTTAAGATTAGATAGATCTGGTGTTGGAACGTTTGTTAATCTAGCCGACGCATTAACAAACTTTGCTATTTCTCTAGCTCTTGTCATTATTCACCTTTTCTATAAGTTGCATAAGCTGCTTTACGACTGTCTGTGAAATGATTTTCTATTTCTGTTTTAAGATCAGTGTTTACCTCTCCAAAAACTCTTTGTAGTTCAGTATCCCAGTTGTAATCAGATTCTATCCAACCTGCTCCAGCCTTTATGACATTTCCAGATGAATCTATTAAGTCACCCTCAAAATCCATCTTCTTTGCCATAAATCCACAGGCATGATTATCAGTTGTTCTCATTACATCTATTGAATATTGATGTTTTGTTGTTATATAACTCATTTATTTCTCCTATACGTAATATGAAAGACCTAAAGCCAACCATTGATTATTATTTGCCATAGGTCCACGCACATTATAATTGTTCGCAATTCCGTTTATACCACTTAGACCTTGCCCAAAGTTTGTGGGAGAAGTTGAATTTGGTAACATTGAAGCCCCTGCACTTTTACCACCAGCAAAATCAATAGTGGTCGAGTTAGATTGCACCCAAGCCATTATCATATCATTATTATCATCTGCACCATGAAACGACCCCCATCCAACAATATGATTAGAAGTGCCAGTATTTAATGATGTTATAGGCAAACCAGTAATAGTCCATTTGTTTGAATTTACTCCAGGGTCAGAACCATTAGTTGTAAGCCAACACGAAACGTGAACAAGATTACCGACTCGTATATATCTCGCATTATGAATACCAAAAGATCCTGAACTTGCAGCAGGTGTCCATGTTCCTGATGCTGTTGTAACTGAGCTCGCATGTTGAGTAACAGAAGAAGAACTTATTCTAGCATCAGCAAAAGTTCCAGAGGTAATCTTATCTGCTGATATTCCATTTATTAAATCTGAAAGATTTCTTGCTCTACTCATTATCCTCCTCCTTCAAGCGCAGCAACTTTTGCTTCAAGTGTTTCTATCTTTGTAACTGCTTCTTGTAATGCTTTCGTAAGAAGTGGCACAAGTTTGCTTTGATCTATGCCTTGATACATTGGATTTTTATCTGAATCTACAGCATCTTTCTCACCACTAACAGCTTCTGGTATCACGTTTGATACCTCATGTGCGAGAAAACCATCTAATGTTTTACTTGAGTCTGCTATAAAATTAAACCTGCTTGGCTTAAGTTGTTTTAATCTTGTAGTTGCGTCCCAATCAGTAACCACATTTTCTTTTAGTCTGTAGTCTGAAGTAGTGTTATATTGAATTCCAGTATCAAATACTCTAATATTTCCTCTTTCCACACCAGCAGTGTTAAATTGTACAGCTCTAGTATTATTTGTCTGATTTATTCTTAAAGTTGGATCAATAGCTGTCACTGGATTTAAAATAACCTGTCCATTACCTGCAATCGTCATACGATGTGTGTTGTTAGTAAAAAACCTTATATTAGTATTTTTTGTGTTTATTAAATCTAAACCATCAGTAGAAGATACTAATCTAGTAAATACATTTGTCTGATTGTTACTTGAAAGAATTAATGATCCACCCCAGTTATTGTCTGTTGCACGCCCTGCTATTTCTACAGTGTGAGATTGAGAATAAGTATTATCTACAGAAGCAGTACCAACACCAACGTTACTATTTCCATCAATATGAATTGGTGTCAATAATGGTTCTATATAAGCTGAATCAATTATACCTGTTATAAACGCAGAATCTCTTTGAAGATCTGCCTGTCTAGCCTGAACATACGCTGAATCAACTGTACTTGTTATTGATGCAAGAGTCGTAGTTTTTTCTGTTCCTATAGTACTTACGATTAGTTCATCTTCTGCAGCAGCTCCAGCCGCTAATGTAATTTTATTATTATCTGCACTTTCTGTAAAGTCACTTGCGTCTAGTCTTATTCCATTTAGTAATACATGAAACTTATTTGCTTCAAAGCTTAGTGCAGTTCCGTTTTCATCATTACCAGAAAACACTGTTTGATTTGCTGTTGCGACAAACTTAAAGTCCTTGAATGTCGCATTGACTCCTTCTTGTCTAGCCTGAACATACGCTGAATCAACAACATTAGTTGCGTCTACTATATCTCCTTCAATTGTAGTAATAACAATGTCATCACCACTATCAGCACCTTCAGTTAACGTTATAGTATTATTAGCAACACTTGCAGTAAAATCAGAATCAATTAATTTTATTCCATTTAAGTATACATTAAAATTATCAGATCTTAAGTTTAAAGAAGCTCCACCGAGATCAGCACCTGAGAATAATGTTTGACCTAAATCTGCTTTATATCTAAAGTCTGTAAACTGTGGTGCAACCACACCTGATACTCTTGCTCCAACATAATCTGAGTCTATTAAGCTAATAACAGTTGCTGAGTCAGTACCAGCAGTTGTTCTTAAAGCGATATAAGCAGAATCGATGAGTTGAGTAGTTAAAGCAGAATCCAAGCCAGCAGTTATTCCAGTTAAAGCTGAACCGTCTCCTGAAAATGCAGTAGCGATGAAAGTACCTTCATGTGTTAATCTCGCTTTTGCAGTGGCGGTACCAGAAGTACCTAACTTAAATACTAAATCTGTAGAATTAACTGTAGAACTAAAAGCAGCATCAGCTTCAGCTGTAATTGCTGCAGCAACTGTAACCGCGTCGCCTCCACTTGTTTCTCTAGGTGCACTCCACTCAATACTACCTAATGCCTGACCATCATTTATTGATGTATCACGGTTTTGAATTTGAATTATTCCTCCAACACTGCTGACGGGGCCTTGACTAGTTATAGGACCGAGATTGAATAAATTATTAATATCTGGATTAAACGTAAGTACTCCAGCATCAACCTGCATTTGAGAATAACCATTACCAGATGGATTTGTATTCTCAAATATAAGATTATAATAAACATTATCGTCTTCAGATTCGTCAACAAATACTTGATTGGCTTTTTCAACTGTAAAACCTGTGTTGAGAAGATAAGCTGAATCAATAACTCCAGTGACAGTAGTTGAGTCTAAAAAGTCACTTGTGTTATATTGTATTTGTCTTGCTCGGACATAAGCATCATCAACTGTTGTAAGTATAACACCTGAAGCAATTGATGCCGAGTCAAGAACAACACCTGCTCTTGCTGTAACATAAGACGAATCTATTATTGTTGATAGATAAGTTTCAGGAACTCTTAATTGAACATATGAGGAATCAACGGTAGAAGTTACTAAAGATGAATCTTGAAATCTATCTCTTAATTGAATATAAGCAGAGTCGACTAATAGTTTTGTTAGATCTGAATCTATAAGAGCTTGTCTAGCTCTGACATAATCATTAGTAATGACACCTGTTATTGTTGTGCTATCTAAATAATTTGCATTGTTAGTAAATGTACTAATTGGCAATCCTGTTACAAAAGCTGAATCTGTAAAATCACTAGTATTATACTTAGTCTGTCTATCTTGAATATAAGCCGCATCGATCAATGCAATAGTTCTAGTTGAATCAATAGTAAACCTATAAACCATTGCAGAATCAAGAGCAGTAGCAGCTGATTGATATCCTGCATCTGCGTGATTTCCCCAACCAAAGGCAGTATCCCAGTTTCCTGAGTTAGACAATTGACTATTATTAGCAAGTTTTATCCAGTTTCCACCGTGTGCAAAATAACCGGCCCCAGTTGCGTGAACATGAGCAAACATACCATGATAGGTAGTAGCATTCGGCAAATCTCCTTCTGTTGAATACATGTTTGCAAATAAAACTTTTCCAGTTGTAATAATATTGTTGGCACCCATATTTAAAGTGCCGCCAGTAATTACTGAAGAAATAAATCCAGAGTCTCTCTGAAGGTCTGCCTGGATTAGTTGAACATATGCAGAATCAACAACCGCTTTAATATGAGCTGAATCAATTAATGCCGCGGCATAAGTACTATCTAAATAATTTGCATCATTCGTAAATGTGCTTATTGGAAGACCAGTCACAAATGTTGAATCTGTAAAGTTGCTTGTGTTGTATTGTATCTGATTAGATTGAATATAATCTGAACTTATAACTCCTTGAACAGTGGTGCTGTCCAAATATAAAGCATCATTTGTAAAAGTTGATATCGGCCTTGAAGTTACAAAAGCACTATCTGGAAAATCACTTGTGTTAAGTGTGTTAGTAATAGTAACAGTAGCATTTGGATCATCATAGTTTACATCAATACCACTTCCACCAGTTAAAATAGCTCCTACACGATCATCAATATTTTCAAATGGAACTTTAATTTCTAGTGTACCAGCTGCGTCATCATATGTTGCGGTAACATTAACACCACCAGTTATTAACGCACCTACACGATCATCAACTCTTTCGTTAGTAAAATATAAATTAGTAGATCCTTCTGATAAACTATCAGTAGACGCTAATGCAAATGAAGCATCAAAATCACTGTCAACTCTAGCTTTTGTATAATATTTGTTTGTTCCTTCTGAAAGATCTGATGTAGACTTTTGACTTAAATCTAAATTAGCTCCAGTTTGCAGATTAACTCTAGCATCAGCTCTCGCGTTGGTATAATATAGATTACTTCCTTCTGTTAGATTAGCTGTAGTTTTTGTTGCTAGTCTAGTGTCAAACCGTGCATCTGTATAATATAAATTAGTTCCTTCAGATAAATCACTGGTAGTCGCAGAATCAATAGCAATATTGAAATCACTATCAAAGTTTGCTTTTGTATAGACTTGCTCTACGTCAAAACTAAATTGACCTGTACCTGAATTATATGATAGATCACCTCCAGCCGAAAACATGCTTCTGATATTAGCTGAATCAATATTTAAAGTTCTCGATGAAGCAATTGTTCCACCGCCACTTAAACCTTTTCCGGCTATTATTGATACACCACTATGTGCTACATGTTCATCTGCGACAAATCCTGAAAGATTATCATGAATAATCTCACCATCGGTGGTTGTTATAACACCAGTACTAGAATTATACGTAATACCAGTACCACCTGAGAACATACCTTTAACATTTGAAGAGTCAATATCAAAATTACCCGTAGTACTGTTATAAACTAAACCTTTATCTCCAGTAAAGTGTGCTCTTACTTGAGCGGCTGATGGACCAGTGTACGTGAATACACCTGTTGAATTATTATATTCAAAACTTCCGTCTCCACCAGCATCTGTTGCCGACAACATTTCTTTAACGTTTGCCGAATCTATGTTTATTGTTCTGTCAGCAGCTATTGTACCTCCACCAGTTAAACCTTTACCAGCAATGATTGATACAGTAGTATGATCGATATGTTCGTTAGCAACAAAACCTGATAAATTATCGTGAACAATGTCTGCGTCTGTAGTTGTAAATTCGCCAGTGCCAGAATTATAGGTTATTCCTGTTCCACCAGTAAAATGAGCTCGTACTTCTGCAGCACTTGGTCCTGTATAAGTAAAAACTCCAGTAGAATTATTATATTCAAAACTTCCGTCTCCACCAGCATCTGTTGCCGATAACATTCCTTTGATATTTGTAGAATCAATTTGAATATCATCAGCATTGGCTATGATGCCTTTACCACCAATGACATTTAATGTTTTACTTGTAGTAATATTTCCACCACCAGTTAATCCACTACCGGCAATTATTGAAACTCCACTATGAGCAATATGTTCGTCAGCTACAAAATCTGCAAAATCATCGTGTTTATAAAGAGAGTACAATTCTGATGAATCAATTTTAATATCCCCAGAAGCTAGTCCTATACCTGCTCCGCCAGTAAAGTGTGCTCTTACTTCGGCCGCACTCGGTCCTGTGTATGTAAATACCCCGGTTGAATTATTATATGAAAAGCTACCATCTCCTCCGGCGTCAGTTGCAGATAAATGAGCTCTGACTTCAGAAGCACTTGGTCCTGTATATGTCATAACACCTGATGAAGAGTCATAGGTAAAAGATCCGTCACCTCCAGCATCTATTGCAAATAACGCTGCCTTTGCATCTGAATCAGCTCTAGCTGTTGTATAATAAAGATTATTTCCTTCTGCCAAATTGGTAGTGGTTTTTGTCGCAAGTCGAGTATCAAAGTCACTATCAGCACCTAAAAAACTTCCTTCAAACGGTTTATTGAAAACAAACTTATCTCCAGTTGCGGCATAAGTTAAAGTTGCACCAGCTCCATCAACAGTAATACCTCCGCCGTCTGCTGCTGCAGCATTTACAGCTCCTTTTGCAATTGTAATATTCTTATCAGCAACGTCTAGTGTTGTTGAATTAACTGTGGTTGTTGTTCCAGTAACTTGTAAGTTTCCGGAAACAGTCATTCCTGCAAAAGTAACACTGTCTGTAGTAGCAACAGGTTGTCCTATTGCTATAACTCCAGATCCAGCCGTATATGTTACTCCAGTTCCACCACTAAACATTCCTCTAACATTTGCAGAGTCTATGTTAAACTCTCCGGAAGAAACATTTAAACCTTTATTTGCAGTTAAGTGAGCTCTTACTTCACTGGCAGATGGACCCGTATATGTAAATTTTCCTAAAGTAGAATCATAAGAAAATGATCCATCTCCTCCTGCGTCTACAACATTAAGATATGTCCTTATTGTTTGCCGGTATAAACTTGTGAGTTCACTTGAATCAATCTTAATATCACCAGAAGAAATAGCAATACCAGTTCCTCCAGTAAAATGATTTCTGACTTCTGTAGCAGAAGGACCAGTGTATGTGAAAACTCCAGTAGAATTATTATAGGCAAAAGATCCATCTCCTCCGGCGTCAGTAGCAGAAATAATTGTTCTTAAATTTGCTGAGTCAACATCAAAGTTACCTGTTGATGCATTATATACTAAGCCTTTATCTGCAGATAGATGCGCGCGCACTTCTGCTGCAGACGGTCCTGTATATGTGAATACACCGGTTGAATTATTATAAGTAAATGATCCATCTCCTCCAGCATCAACTGCAGAAATAATTGTTCTTAGGTTTGCAGAATCTACATCAAAGTTACCTGTAGTACTGTTGTAAACTAAACCTTTATCTGCAGAAATATAACCACGAATGTCTTGTCTAAAATAACTGCTTAATTCTGCAGAATCAATACTTAACGTATTAGTATTATTATCATATTTTAAACCGAATCCTTCTAAAACAGCACTGTCAAGAGTTAGATTAAAATCACTATCAAAATTTTCTTTTGTATAAACTTGTTCTACATCAAACTGAAAAACACCAGTAGACGAGTCATAACTTAGATCCCCGCCTGCAGAAAAATGAGATCTTACTTCAGAGGCTGATGGACCTGTGTAAGTAAATACTCCGGTTGTATTATTATAACTGAATGAACCATCACCACCTGCATCATTGGCAGAAATAATTGTTCTCAAATTTGCAGAATCTACATCAAAGTTACCAGTAGATGAATTGTAGATTAAACCTTTATTTGCAGTTAAATGAGCTCGTACTTCTGCAGCACTTGGACCTGTGTATGTTATGACACCAGTTGCCGCATTATAACTGAATGAACCATCACCGCCTGCGTCAGTTCCGGAAATATAACTACGAATGTCTTGTCTAAAATAACTGCTTAATTCTGCAGAATCAATTTGCAATTCATTAGTTGCTGAATCAAATTTCAATCCATCTCCATCAAGAAAATAGTCAGCGATCGCCATATTGAAATCACTATCGAAGTTTTCTCTAGTATAAACTTGTTCAACATCGAATTGAAAAATACCAGTCGACGAATCATAACTTAGATCTCCACCTGCAGAAAAATGTGATCTTACTTCAGAAGCAGAGGGTCCAGTATAAGTTATTATTCCTGTAGAATTGTTATATGTTAAACTTCCGTCTCCACCGACATCCGTAACGCTAGTCGACTTTCTGACGTCAGAATCAAATAATGACCGAGTTATTCCAACGCTATCAATAGACTTTGGAAGATTTATGAGAAAATCGAAATTTCTATTTTGTCTTGCACGTACATAAGGAGAATCTACAATGTCAAAACCAGATGAATCAAGAAGTTCGAAACTTGCATTAACAATAGCAAGTGAAGCCTCTGAATCCGGATAAACTAAAAAGTTGATAGGAACTGAATCTGTAACAGAATCTGCTGGAGCGTTATCACGGCTGACGGTGATTGTAAATGTATCAACAACTTTTTCAAAAATGCTATTGGAAAGATTAGCAAGAGTATGAGCTTGAACAGTTTTTATTAATACAGATTTTGATTGGCCCTGTTCTAAGAATATTGTGAGTCCATATTGGCCAGAAACAAATGGTCCTTCTCTAGTAGGAGATTCTGAAATCCATCCTCTTACTTCTCCTTGATCTAGACCGGGTTGGTCTACGATAACAGCCAAATCAATAGAAGGAACAGTATGGTCTAATGTTATAGTGGTATTATTGGCAACTGTTGTTGTTGAACCATCTGCTTTTCTGAATGATAAGGTGTCTGCCATTATGCTTCATCTGAATCTTTATCTATTTTTTCAGGAGCATTATCTTGAGCTTTATCAACTTCATCTTGGTTTTCATCATCTACTTCTTGATCTAAGTCTTTTGTTTCTTCTTCACTCAGTTTAAGAACATTTTTCATAACCCATTCTTTAGTAAAGTATTCACCAACGTGTGGTTGTATCATGTCAAGTGTTTGAATTCTTTCTTTTAGTAGTTCACTTTCCTTAAGTTCACTAAAGTAGTTATCTCTTGAATACTCAACTTTTATGTTTTCTTTCCAGGAATCCCAGTCAGCTTCAGTAATAATTTTCTTTAGAATTAATTGCTTTCTTAATATTTCCATGAATAATGTTGAAAATTTATTTCTTAGTCTGTCGACAAACTTTTGAAACTTTACTTCATCTCGAGATATTTCAGTAGCTCTACCTAAACTAAACTGTGCTTCTTGTTCTAATCTGTTTACAGGAACGTTAAGCGCTTTATATACTCGCTTTTGAAAGTAAACTATGTCATCTATTTGACCTAAGTTTTCTCCACCAGGTAGTGAAGTAACTTCAGTTCCTCGTCCACCTTCTCTTCTTGGTAGCCAAAAATCTTCAAGCATTGACATATGTTTTCTGTCATCTTTGAGTTCACCGGTATTTGCGTCGTAAACAAGTTTGTTTCTAAACTTAACCATAATACTCTTTAAGTATTCTTCAGCTTTTCCTTTTGGAAGGTTACCAACATCAACATAGAATATTCTTCTTTCTGGTGCTCTTGCTAACCTGTAGATAACAAGAGAGTCTTCCATCATTCTTAATTGGTTGATAGGCTTTATTGCTTTATGTAAATGCGAAACAACCTTTCTACGTGATTCGTCTAATAGACCAGATGTTACATAACTAATAGAATCAACATGAAACTTAACGGCATTGTTATTCGCGCTGTTTCCAGGTTTTTCTTGATAGATGTAGTATTCTTTTACTTCTTTTATAATGTCGGCGTTTGTCTTCGGATCTTTTTCTTTTTTAATTTGTTTTACTTTTCTAATCTTAAGTGAATCAATAAAACGTATTTCCTGTATTCCACCTTTTTCATTTCCATCAGGAACTACTAAATGGTGATATATTCTTCCGTCAGTATACCATCTCTTAAATATATCATGACCTAACTCCTTGAAGTTAAGCATTGATAGTATACCTTTAAATTCTTCTTGTATGGATTCTTTAATCTGATCAGTAGCTTCGATGTCATCTAGACCAAGTGA
>Ga0163109_10004086_pt1 | contig 11128 bp, 10 predicted proteins | sample CRUFie1St13metaG_FD_108704 | JGI IMG/M metagenome (GOLD analysis project Ga0163109, IMG submission 108704) | Marine microbial communities from the Costa Rica Dome - CRUD Field 142mm St13 metaG | ecosystem: Environmental > Aquatic > Marine > Oceanic > Photic zone | place: Costa Rica: the Eastern... | reverse complement strand
TAAATCAATTGGAAATTCAGCTCGACTAGATGGCAGTCTATTGATTGAATGGAATGGAGTAGTAGTGAATCCTAATTTAAAATTATCTAGATATATATCCATAGCAAGAGAGTTCGAAGCAATCTTTCGTTCTGTGCCTGCTTCAAATAAAAAATTATAATCATATGCACTCGAATTATCAAGAGGACTATTCTCATCAACAAATCCCCACGTTTGAATTTGCTTTCCTATTCTTATTTCTCCAAAGTTTAATTGATATGTCATATATAATTCACGAAGATCAATTAAAAAATCTTGTGGATCATCCATTTTAAAGGAGTAATTATTTAAATTTGGTTGGTATTCGATTGCAAGATTACCTAATAGTTGAAATTGACTATGTTGATGTCCCCATGATAAATTTAACATTCTATAAGGTAGGTTAATAATTTTCTGGTCTTCAAGTTTTGAAATATAGTAGAAATTAGCATGACCATTTAAAAATGAATCAGTACTTTCACTATAAATAAAATTGATTGTTAAAAAATATAGTATTATAAATCTTTTCATGATTTAGTCCTTATATAGTTTTTCCAATGATTTTTCAAGATCAGATATCATCTCAGAACCTTGAGTCTTCCATGCTGTTGTTAGCGCATATGAAGGGAAACTAGGTCCTTGATCGCCATTCCAAGTATAACTCACTCGAGTAGATAATCCATCTATTTTTTCAAGATACCATTCTCCCGCTGCATTTTCTAGCCTAACACAACTTGATAGTGGTGGATACCTTTCGTCTTCAATGGCACTAAATGCATATGATGCAGAATTAGCTTTTTTAGCTATATTATATTCTACTAGATAATCTCTATCATAGAATGGAAATGGCATATCAATTTTCATATAAATAACATCATCTAAAACTTCTTTAGAAATAATAACTCTTTTAAAAATTTCTGAATAATTCTCTTCTTTTTCAATCATTTTAGAAACTTCTTCAAATTTAAAAGGTAATATTGATGAAGTGCGAACCCAGTTTATATTCGGTTTCTCAATATATCCAACCCATATATGTTTCATTCCTGATTGAAGTTCTATCCAATCTTCATTTGAATCATAATTAGGTAGCTCATAACCAAATAAGTTTAAGGTTACTAGAAAAAAGATTATTTTATAATTAGCGCTAGACATTGATATTGACTTTCTGGTTTAAAAATTCTTCATATATGACTTTACAATCTTCTTTTATTTGCTTCTCAGTTATACCGAATTTTGATAAGTCATATTTATGACCACTTTTATATGCTCTTTGCTTTTTTGCTGTCTCCTGAATATTATTTTTAAATTCATTTGATGGTTTATGATCAATAAAGGGGAGTACTTCATCCATAAGGCCACCAAAGTCAGTCATCATTCTATCGAACTGTATGATAGCTACTTTAGACTTATCAATTCTACCATTTATCCAATCATCATGAAAGCGTAATTGTAGCTCCACTAATGCCTTATATAATCTAGTTATAAAATGCTGTCGTTTATGCTCAGGAAAGCTCCAAAATCCAAACATACTATCTAAGACTCCAGTTACTAAGCTAAGCCCAGAAGGGATAACATTTAATGGGTCCCTTACCATATATAATAACTTTGCATCTGGAAATTTTTTTAAAAATGCAGGCACATTTACACTAATTGAAAATAATTTTCCAATTATTCTATCAGATTTTGATGTGATTAATGTTCGTTTCCACATAGTTTGAAGCCAATTGAAGTCTCGCTCTGAGTTGTCTCTTATTTTAGGCTGGAACCAATCAAGTAAATCTTCTTTTGCCCATGTCAGAATAAATGCATATAGAAAAAAACCATCAAAAAATCTAAAGAGTAAAGAAGGATCGTCTGTCTCTAGAGAATTAAGACTTGTTTTATGAATTTCATCTGAATGGAAACGAGCAGGACTAACTTTTTCAAGAAATGGTAAAATAGGTTTAATGATTTTTTGAAGAATAGTTGATGTGAAAATAATTTGATATAACTTCGATCCATTCCCAACTTTATTTTTAGCAAGATATCGATGAATAAATGTTGTTCCAGAGCGAGGATTTCCTACAATTAATATTGGCTTTTTTATTTTTCTATTTAATTTGAATGGAAAAAACAGCCAATCTATTTTCATAAATACAAAGTTTAATAGTCTTAGTGATAATAGGTATAGACCAACAAATATAGGTATAATCCATTTCCCAAAACTTCGACCAATTGTAGCATATGCTTTACAAATTCTTTTTAGTAACCCAGCTTTCAAATTATATCCTAAAATTATTAAAATTAACTTAACAATAGAAATTAGTTAGGTTTGAATTAAATTATGTAACAAATATTTACATAAAATTATATAATATTCTAGTAATCTATAAATAATATATAGATGGTTTATTTTTTTAAAAAATCTGGAGTCTTTATGATGTTTCGTCAAATTTCTATATTATTAATGTGCTTTTCATTTTTAGCTGCTGATGTTTATGAGGGCTATATGCTTTATACTCCTGGCGGAGGAGGTGGCAGCAATACAACTTTTCTTAAAGATTGGGATGGCAATACAATTAATACTTGGTCTCATACTAATGGTCCTGCAAGTATGCCATATTTATTTCCAAGTGCAGATGGAGGTCTTGAGAATTCATTATTATACTATCCATGTAGATCTAATAACCCCTCAATGGATTCAGGGGGTGTAGGTGGAAAGGTTGTTATTTATAATTGGGATGGAGATGTTTTATATACCTATAACATTGATAGTAATGACTATAACCATCATCATGATATTGCAGTGCTTCCAAATGGAAATTTTATAGTTATTGCTTGGGAGCGACTATATTCAAATGAATGGCAAGCTTTAGGCAGACAAAATGTTAATAACAATTTAAATCAGATGTGGATGACTGCCTTCTTTGAGATTCAGCCAACACTGGATGGAAGAACAGAGTCAATCGATAATTTTGATTCAGTTGTATGGCAATGGCATATAAAAGACCATCTCATACAGGATGTGGACCCTACACTAGATAATTATGGAATTATTTCAGAACATCCAGAGCTATTTGATATAAATTGTGGTGCTGCTGGAAGTAATGGAGGTCCTGGTGGTCAAGCTAATGGAGACTGGATTCATGTTAACGCAATAGATTATAATGCAGACCTTGATCAACTAGTATTTTCTTCAAGATTTCGAGGAGAAATTTTCATTATAGATCATAGTACTACTACTGAAGAAGCTGCTTCTCATTCAGGAGGTAACAGTGGGAAGGGAGGTGACTTCCTATATCGTTGGGGAAGACCAAATAACTATAATCAAGGGAATAACTCGCAAAATATTTTAAGTGCACAGCATGGTGTTAATTGGATTCCAGAAGGATATCCTGGAGCTGGTAACCTTATTTTATTTAATAATGAACATAGTGGTAATGATGCGGCTGTACTTGAAATTGAAACTCCTCTCCAAGCCGATGGAAGCTATGCGCTATTAGAAAATCAAGCTTATGGTCCTGAATCTTGGTTGTGGATTTATGATTATTCTTTATCTTCTCCAATGCAAAGCGGTGCTTTTAGACTTCCAAATGGTAATACATTTATAACAGAAGCAGCTGATGCTAGGATAACTGAAGTAGATTTAAATGGCAATATTGTATATACTTATGAATATCCAAGTAATAATGCAATTATAGCTAGAGCAAGTAAATATGCTCCTGAATTTTTCGATACTGCATATATAATTGGTGATGTAAATGGAGATGAAACAATTGATGTTTTGGATGTGGTTCAAACTGTAAATATAGTGTTGGGCTCTATGAATCCAAATCCTGCAGCAGATTTAAATGAAGATGGAACTGTTAATGTTCTTGATGTAATTCAGCTTATAAATGTCATTATCGGTGTCAATTAAAATATTTTTTTTATTATTACTCCTTCTTTTTGGATGTGATAATCCAACCAGTTCAGATGAAACTGTAATATTTTCTGGAATTACTGAAACTGATGCTAATGGAAATATGATTGGCAATATAGATTCTGAAGATTGGTGCCCTTTTGATATGAATGTAATGGATAGTGGTTATGGCCTCAATCCTATTTATCCGAACCCAGTAACAGCTCAGAATTCAGAGTTATTTGGATACTCTTACCAAATTTGCTATCAATACTCAACTCCATATGATTCTACATTTACTAATTTAAATCACATAAATATTGATTTAGTAAGTGTAAACAATGATACGATATATAGTTTTGAAGATAACTTTGCAAATGGTCCTTTTGGATCGTGTACTTTTATAGCTGATAGTCTTGTTGTTGATTCTATTTACAGGATGCATTTAACTTCATATGATTGGAATTGTTTTGGAGATATACAATTTCAATAAAAAAATAGTAAGGGGATTAATATGAATATAAAAAAAATTACTATATTATTATTTATTTCAATTTCATTTTCTCAATATTTTGGAGGAAATATTTCTATTGGAGGAGCATTTCCACAAGGAGAGTTTAAAGATCAAGAGGTGCCCTCTTCTTTTGCTATTGATTTTAATGCTTTATATTATTTAAATGACTACGCAGCATTTGGTTTTAATTTTGGTGGGTCTCAATATGGATATACAGAGAGAGAAATTCCATTTAATCAATGGGTTGCGCTTGGACTTATTGAGGAAACAAGAAACAGTATGCTATATGGAAACCTCTTACTCAAAATTTTACCATTTAAGGGACCAGTAAAAATTTATGGAGAAGGTCTTTTAGGATTTAAAAATTTAAATACAACAACAAAATTATTTTCTCAAAGCAATAATTGTGATAACCCTGAAACTGATGTTAATGAGTGTGAATTAGCTTCAGACACAAATGCATCAAATACAGCTTTTGGATATGGTGTTGGAGGAGGACTTGAGGTAGTTTTAACTACCATGAAAGATGATGAAGGTAATGAGGTGGGCACATTGTCACTTCTTGTATCTGCAAAGCATCTTTGGGGTGGAGATGTCCAATACCTAAAAGAGGGTGCAATAACTGTAACCCCAGATCCTAATGGAATTGATTTTCCAGATGTAAATTATGACTTTAATCAATCAAGAACTGATGTGATGCACTATAATATTGGTCTACACTTTACGTCTAAATAAAATAGTGTTTATAGTTCATCAATAAACTTCTTAATCCTAATGAAATATTGATTTTGAGTATGCATTAGTATATTATTATGGTTAGCATTATCTATAACCCATAATTCTTTTTTATTTGACTTTGAATTATTATACATCAATTTAGCTTCATCTAAAGGTATGATATCATCTTGATCTGCATGAATGATAAATAATGGTCCATCATAGCTTGAGATTTTTTTTAAATTTTCAAATCCATCTTTAGTTTTATAGCCAATATCTTCTGGATTTATACCTAATATCTTCATTAGTGGAGATTCTGTACCAAAGCCACTTTCTATTATGCATCCATCTATATCACATTTTTTATTAAAAATAATTTCTGATGCTGATGCACTTCCTAGAGATCTACCCATGATAATTATTTTATTTAAGTAATTATTTTTAATTAGATATGAATGAACGTATGAAAAAATGGTTTTGGAATCTGAATGAAGATTGTCTTTAGTTGGTGAGCCTGATGAAAGTCCATAGCCTCTGTAGTCAGCAACAATAAAATTTATTTCATATTTGTTATAATATGATGCAATCTCATCATACTCATTTGAAAGTTCAGCATTACCATGAAAAAATAGTATAGTAGGGAAGGTATTATCTTGCAAAAAAAATCGAGTCGTTACATATATATCTTTTTCTACCTCAACTAGATGATCGTTTTCATCTTTTGCTTTAAAAGTGGGTCTTGGGAAAAAAATTGAATTTAATAATTGATTATGATCATCCATATTTGATTTATTTTTAGACTATTAGATTTATATTTATTAGTCTTCAATTTTAGAGCTAAGTAGAGTTATCTGACTAACCAATTCTTCAATTCGTTCTTTAATATTTGATTTGATATTATAGTCCTCATCGAAACCAGAACCATCAGTGTAGACAAACCGAGGAACGACAATGCATCTAAAATCTAACATCAAACTATTCATATATGAAGTGACAGACATGTAAGAACCTTTGCCCCCCGCTGCACATATAAACCCTACAACCTTTTTTGTCCATGCTCGACCGGTAAGCTCCATGAAATTTTTTGCAGCAGCATTTAGGTCATACATATAGATAGGACTTGCAATGATAATAGATTGTGATTCTTTTACTAAATTTGATAATTCTTTTACCATTGGATTGTCATAGCAACTGTCACCGTCGCAGAATGGAAGTTCCATAGTTTGAAGGTCTAAAAATTTGACTTCTTGATTGTATAAAGTACTTGCATAATTTGCTAAAATTTTACTCTTACTATTTTTGTTTAAACTGCAGCTAACAATTAAGTGCATTGAAACCTCTATATATTTTTTGAAAATATAGCTATCAATGAACAATATTTTGTATTATTTTTTTATATATTTAGAAGGATTACTATGACAAACGAAATAAGACCATTTCACTTAGCATTTCCAGTTAAAGATTTGAAAGAGGCTAAAAAATGGTACTGTAATGTTTTAGGCTGCACGGTAGGTCGTGAATCGATCAATTGGATTGATTTTAATTTATTTGGACATCAGGTGGTTGCACATCTTTCAAGCAATAAAAACAATTTTGAATCGAACGAGGTTGATGGAGATAATGTTCCAGTAAGACATTTTGGAGTCATTTTAAAACCAAGAGACTGGGAACAGTTAAAAATAAGTCTTGAACAAAAAAATATTCAGTTTTTAATTAAGCCAAATACTAGATTTAAAGGACTTAAAGGAGAGCAACATACTTTATTTATTTTAGACCCAAGTGGAAATGCACTTGAGTTTAAATCTTTTAAAAATGACTCAATTATTTTCGAAAAATAGGAAATTCATAGTTATATTGTTTAATTTGAAATTAATAGTTATTTTTCAACGAGATGTGTGTAATATTTATTAGACAATTACTTGTGATGTATTTCACATTTTAATTAATATATTTATTACAAATTATAGACACGAAATTTTAAGAGGTAAATTATTATTAAAAAATTATTAACAATATTATTCTGTCTGCCCCTTTGTTTTGCAACACTTCATTCTCAAGAAGTAATTATTTGGGTAGAGGATGTTGTGACAGGAGCAATTGGTCTGGAAGATGGTCAAGCTGAAGTTAAAATTAATATAACAACCACAGTTCCGATATATAGTTATAGTTTTACATTAGAAGGCTTTGACAACGTACTATCTGCTAACTCAAATAGTATTGTTCCTGATTGTATGGCATGGTCTTTTTTTGGTGAAAATAATATAAATATTTTAGATGATTATTTTTATGGAGGTGGTATAGGTGGAAATGTAATTCCTATTACAAGTAATGGAGAGTTTTTATCAGTTGTTTCATCCTATAATACCCTACTAGATGATAATGAGACTTATTATTTAACTTTCAACGAAGTAATACCTGGTGTTAATGGACAAGGTACAAATTTTTTCACTTATAATGAAGAGACACAAACTCCTGAGCTTGTAGATCACGTATGGATACCAAGAACGTGGCAAATTGGTGGCAATCAAACATATGACTATATTGGTCAAGATTGCGCAGGTGAAATTTGGGGACTGGCAGAATGGGATGATTGTGCTCTTTGCACTGGTGGTAATACAAGTTTTGATTATAATTATTATTTAGATTGCGCTGGGGTATGTTTTGGTGACTCTGAACTTGATGATTTTGGTGGTTGTTGTACTCCAAATGAAGATGGTGAATTTCAAACATGGTGGTTTGATGGTGATGATGATGGTTTAGGAGAAATCTCTGGTGCAACGCTTGAAGAATGTGATCAATTAGGTGGTGATTTTGATGAAGGACTTTGCACTGCATCTGCATGTTATGCGCCTGAAGGCTTTGCAGATAATGATTTTGATTTAGATTTAGACTGCGATGGAGTTTTAGATGATTGTCGAATTTGCAATGGGAATTCAGTTTGCAATGGACAGGTGATTGATAATCAATGTGATTCAGATGATTTCAATTGGGAATCAGAAGGAAGTGCATTTGATTGTACAGGTGAATGTAATGGAGAAGCTATTCAATTAGATTGGTATCCTGATTGTGACTTAGATGGTTTGGCTGATCATCCGTTATTGAAAGTGACAGTATGTGCAGTTGGAATGCCAGACGAAGGTGATGAAACTTACGAAAATCTTTGTCCTGATGGTGGTAATATAATTTCTATTGATCCAGCTAATCATACATTTGATCCTCATCCAGATTGTACATCAAATCAGGTAGATGTTTGTGGGACTTGTGATGGCTTTGGACCAGATTGTAGAGAAACATGCCCTCCTGAATCACCTTTATCCTTGTCTGAAACATGTACTCAAAATGATTATGGATGGGGCCCAGCTTTTAATTTAACTATTGAGCCCCTGACACAATTTTCTGGACAAGATTCAGTAGTTTTTATTCCTGAGGGATGTAGACCATATATCGGATACAGTTCAAATGGTTCCTATGCTCATAGTAATGGAGTTGATGTATGTGGACAATGCATTGTTGAAAACTTACTTTTTGCTGGTGATATGGAGCAATACGACCCAAACTATTCATGCTCTGGGTGTACAGATGAAAATGCTTTCAACTTTGATGACCAGGATAATAATTTGTTTGACGATGGTAGTTGCTATTTTCAATTATATGCTGGTGATGTTAATAGAGATGGACTTGTAAATGAAATGGACTTAGATGGAATTGCCCAATTCTGGAATTACTATTCTGATAATGAGCGTATGGGTGCAAGTCTACTATGGTTTCCTCAATTTGCACATGATGACTATTGGTATAATCCAGACGGCATACTATCAAATAGTTCATGTGCAATGTTTGCAGACGCTGATGGGGATGCAGTTGTAAATAGTGGAGACATTTCAGCCGTATTACTTAATTGGGGAAAAACTGTAAGTGAAAATTATTATTATCCATGGGGAGTAAATGGGGATGCTCCAGATTGCTATGCAGTTGATTCTGATCAGCTTAGAGATAATTATGAGCAAATATATAGTTATATTATTGATAATTATCCATACAATACTGAAAATCAACAGGTAATTGAATATTTAGCAAATTTACTGGATGTTGAAATTGAAATAGATTTTATTCCAGATAATTTTAAAATATATCAAAATTATCCAAATCCATTTAATCCCTCGACTCAATTTCCTATTGATTTAGCTAAAGAATCAAATGTATCTCTTAAAATATTTAATATTAGTGGAAAAGTTGTTTATGAGCAAAAAGTTAAATCAATGCAGCCGGGTTCATATATTCAAGATAGTCCTTTTTCTTGGAATGCAGTTGGTTATCCATCAGGTATTTACTTTTACTCTTTTGAATTGTCCACTGGAGAAGTTGCTTTTAGTAAGCTAATGCTTATCAAATAAAATTAAACATGAAACATACTTTATTTTTATTAGCCTTAGTATTTTTCCTGATAACAAGTTGTGACGAATTTTTGCTTGAAGATGGCAGAAACTCATCTGAAGTTAGAATAAATTGGCTAAATAAAAACAAAATTGAATCTGAGAATGCGATTGGTGATATTGTTAATTTAGAGCTTGCTCTTGAATTTTCTAATATGCCTGATATGTTTACCGTGGAATTCAAGATTCATTTTGACCATACTCTTTTTAGTCCGGATAGCTTTAATTATCAAATAGATTCATCTTTTTTTGCTACAACTGGAGAAATACCACTAAAAACAGATGTTAATAACAATGGCATATATGATGAGAGTGATGGAGATGAGTATAATGATGACAATGGAAATGGACAATGGGATGCTCCAATTTCATTCCCAGTTGGCATTGTAAGATTAGATACAAATTATACAGGTAATGTAGAGACTTTTGTGGATTCAAATTTAAATGGTGTATATGATTATGGAGAGGCTTTTGAGGATGATAATGGTAATTTAGCGTGGGATGATGGGCTCGAGGTATTTTATGTGGGAACCTTAGGAATACCATCACCTCAAAACTCTATTCCATCAAATGTATCTGGCTCAGCTCAAGTTTGTAGGTTTTATTTGTCAGGTGTATATACCCAGACACTTTTTGACCTGGAGATTATTGAAGCTTCAGAATTTATAGGTCCTAATACTGATCCAGTTAATTTAAATATAAATAATTGGGATATTTTTCCTCATCTAATAGGTAATCCTCATGATCCAGTCTTAAGAATGCAGCAAGGAGAATTAGATGATAATACTGTAACTGTATCTATTCTAATAGATGATTCTCCAAAATTATCAGGACTCCAAAAAACAATTACTTATGATCCAGCTGTACTTTCCTATAATAACAATGATATACTTGATTTTTTTGATTCAGATATTTACGATCTCTTTCCTCAATCTTATGATAGTGATGGTTATCTTATCTTAGAATTCAGACATAAAAGTGCTTATCAGAGCTCATCAGCGGATGAGACATCATTCTCAGAAGGGGATGGATCTATTTTGAATTTAACATTCCTAATCAATCCTAATGATTCAATTTCTTCTGCTTTATTAACTATCCCTAAAAGCTCAGTTTCAGCAGATAGTTACAATTTCTCCATTGGAGAAACATATCCCCTTGATATGAATTTTTGGACAATAGAGGAATCTTTACAAATTAACTTCTAATTATATTTTCTAAATCAGATTAGAACTTGATTTTATTAAATTAATGACATATAATTATACTCGACTTTAGTTTATTTTTCATCTAAATATATCTTTAAAATGAGGTTTGTTAATGTTTATTAAATTTGCTTTATCATTATTATTTTTGTTGCTTTCATCTTGCGATGACCCTACTAGCTCAAGTGAGGACTTGATGCAGAAATTGTATGTATGTGATGAAGGCTCAGATCGAGTTATTGTTTTTGATGCCACATCAGATAATCTAAGCCAAATTAAAACTATTGATATAAACTTTGCTGATAATGATGATTTAGAAACACCACATTACATTGCAATTGACCAATCTTCTGAATATTGGTTT
>Ga0163109_10004084_pt1 | contig 11132 bp, 2 predicted proteins | sample CRUFie1St13metaG_FD_108704 | JGI IMG/M metagenome (GOLD analysis project Ga0163109, IMG submission 108704) | Marine microbial communities from the Costa Rica Dome - CRUD Field 142mm St13 metaG | ecosystem: Environmental > Aquatic > Marine > Oceanic > Photic zone | place: Costa Rica: the Eastern... | reverse complement strand
TTTCATGTTAGAATTATTATTAGAAGCTTGCCCTTGGATGGTCGTTGTTACTGTTGTTCCTCCTGCTATGGCAAGTTTTCCATGCTCAATAGTTGTAGTACCTGTCCCGAGGGCGTTATTATGGCCAGCAACTAAAACACCACCGTCCTTGGTTCCTCCCCCATCTGCAATTGTGACTCCTCCAGTAAATGTGTTATTTCCTGAAAGTGTTAATTTGCCACTCCCTGTTTTCTTAAGGTTGGCATCACCCGTGACTACTCCGGAAAATTCCTGATGTTTATCAAATCCAACAACCTCTCCTCCACCAACATTAATAGTATTTGAACCGGACCCGCTAAGAGTTACTCCACCGCTAAGAGTTTTTTTGGCAGTCGTATTGGCCAATCCTATCGAAATGGTTTGAGCAGCGTTGGAAGTATTATCAAGCTTAAGAGTTCCTGAACCGGTCAAATACTCTACTGCTTGGTTTTTTCCACTTCCAGGGTCAAAAGTGAGGGTTCCCTCGGCAATATTCACATAGCTACCAGAAGAGTTCGATAAATCCACATTACCGGTTAAAATTTGCTCACCCGAACCAACTTTTAGAATTTTCAATCCGGTATTGCCGGAAGAATCGTCTTGGATCGTTCCCGAAAATTCGTAGGAACTACCAATAGCATTGGCATTAATAGTGAGCGTATTACCATCACCACCACTAATTGTGCTAGTCGAGTTTGACTTATCTAAGCCACTTACTATGACATCCCCGACATAATTTTGACCGACTACGGGATTTTTAAGATTTAAATCTGATGTCCCAGAATAATACGTAATTGAAGTCCTAAAATCAGTAGAGTGCAGATCGGTAGTGGTAGTATGAGCACTAGCTACAGTACCATCCACATATGCTCTATTATCAGCACTGGCACCGGCACCGTAGGTAGTGTTGTCGAATTCAAGAACCAGATTGGAATCCAAATTATCTTCGTCCGTTAAATCATGAAGAAACATATCGAGGCCAGAATTAGTGCCAGGCCAAACCCAGTTAGTGTTCATAATGGTGTTGTACCTTGTAGTGCCATCAGAATCTGGAGTTGTTCCACCGCCAGCACCGACCGCAGTATCTAAATCATAAAAGCGAATACCTAGCTTGGTGCCGGTCGTTAGTACACCTAAATGCTCATTTAAGACAGTCGGGGCATCTACCCCAGTCGTTATCTTGTAGCCCGTATCGTCGTCATTTAGAGGAGAATTATTGTGCACAACGCTCGTGCTCCAGGAAGAAGAACCAGTATTGTAAGTGTATTTTGAAAGAAACTGATAATCACCAGCATCAATTTTTTCTGGACCGGAGGTGTCACTACTCCAGTCTTGTCCGACATAAGTTTTTGATGTCAAGGCAACCCATGTTCCTTCAAAAAGTGAAGTTGATGGCGTGTCAGCAGCTAAGCCAGTTCCACCAATTGCACTATCCGAACCTAGGTCGTTGGCAAAGAAACCAAGTTCGATAAGATCACCTTCATTCCAGGCAGGTGTTGTTGAAGGACCTCCGGTGGAGTTGAGTAAAGCAGCGCCCGCAAAATCCCTTAAGAGTTGGGTTGTACTGGGATTCGCATTCCAATTTGGTAAATCACTAAAATCAGTAAGAGGGGAATTAGGACCTTTGTGCGTACCCCATCTAATAGTAGTGTCTAGGCCATATGAGAAGGTACTAGTTGTGATAGCAAAAAGTACATACAAAAAAGGGCGCATACTTTAAAATCTTCGTTATGGAAGAAATAGTCAAATTCAAAGCTATTAAAGCTTTTACATTGTTTAAAACTCAGAGATCTTAACAGTTTGAAACAAAGACGAAAATTTCTTGCTAATCCGTAAGGAAAAGGACTATATTTGTATATTCGCCCAAAGTTTTCAAATAGCCTCTTTTTTCAATCGCCAAGTATTCTTTTGGCATACTTGTCTTGTAGCCTGAAATCACTCCTCTTTTACACGTCGAGAAGGTTCTCAGTCGCATTATCTCTAAGCCTTTTAATTTCAGCTTTATGCTCGGATTTATTTGGTGCAAGACAAGCTCAGATTGTTATACACTGTACCAGCCAAACAATTGAAGGTCATACAGATCTTTTGCGAGATTCCCTAAATCAGCCTCTTAGTGCTGGAAACAATGCGAATGGGGATGGCGATCTTGTTACTCTTGGCTATTACAGCATGTCAGACAGTAGTTCGATCGCTAATCATTTCAATGGAGACTGGATTCCTCTTACTGAAGGCACTCGAATTGGAGACTCAAGTTCGGGTTATGGGTTTGGGAATGGAATGTTTTCATTTACTTCAGTTTTCACTTTCAACAGTGATACAATCGGGATATTTCCATACGAGCCTGCTTTTTTTGAATTGTCATCACCTCATGTTATTACCAACTCTGCACCTCCTCCGGGAAAGCCATTGTGCATAAGGTTTCATGATAGTAATTCAATTTCCAAGGATACAAAGTACAACGCAGTTACTGGTGCACAATGGCTTTGGCCTACTTTTTCAGGTGGAATACCCGAAAATTTGTATCTTAAAGTTTCTTCCGGATCACCTTCTGCCAATTCAGTGTGGAAATATGGTAGTACGCTTAAATATCCCAGTAATTCCTTTCAAACTACAGAGCCTGTTGAATATATTCCAAATCTGTATTCCTTAACTTTAAATCATACATCAGGTGGTACCGTTAATGATGTAAACGCAAGCTACCCTGAAGATTCCTCCGTTGAATTGCTCGCCACTCCTAATGCACACATGGAGTTTTTGGGATGGTTAGGCGACGGTGTAAGCGATCCTCTTTTCCCTAACACCGTCGTTTTTATGACAGAAGACAGGAATATCACTGCTGTCTTCGAACCCAAAAAATATCAACTTCAAATTAATGTCTCAGGAGTAGGAGATGTAACGGGTGAAGATGAATATTCATATGGTGGTAATGCAGCTATAACTGCCACCCCCTCTCTCGGCTATGAATTTTCACACTGGATAGGAGATGGAGTCGATGCCAATACAACATCTACCTTCGTTCAAATAACCAGAGATCAAACGATTGAAGCCGTTTTTCTTCCCAAACAACACACGTTTACCGTTTCATCTTTTATAGAGTCACAAGGCTCAACCAGCATTGTACAGTCACCTCCCTATCGTAACGGTAATTTTTATGATATCATTGCAGAGCCAAATAGTGGATACAGATTCTCTCATTGGTCTAGTACTAATGGGGCACTTTACATGCTTGATTCTAATCTAACTGCGACAACAAGGGTGCGTTTGTCGGACGACGCATTACTTTTTGCTCACTTTGAAGAAATTCAATACAGATTGGACATCTTGATGGGCAATGGTGGAGCTAGCGTGACTCCAACTTCTGCCCTCTTCGGAGTTAATCAATCAATCGCCGTAAATGCAACGCCAGCAGAAGGGTATCAATTCTCGAAATGGCAGGATCCAAGTGGTTTATTAGAAGACTCTTTCACTGCTGCAACTTCTGTAGTCATGAGTCGGGCAAACGGCAATTCTTTCATTCAGGCACAGTTTGAAAGAAAAGTGTATGATGTCAAAATTACATCGGGTAATGGAGGAAACATTATTTTTGATTCACCGAATGGTCCATGGATGCACTTTGGTATTTATGCTATACAGGCAGTTCCAAATCCTGGTTATAAATTCGTATCTTGGAATGGAAACCAAGAATCTATCAATTCTTTGCTTGTAAGCAATGAACAACCATCGAATCAAATTTCTGTCAGCAGTAATATTAGTCTGAATGCTCATTTTGTACCTGAAAGCTATTCGATTTCTGTAACAAGCGGGGAAGGAGGAAGTGCTACAGGAAGTGGGCAGTTCTCCGTTTCCGATAGTCCGGCTTTAGTTGCCAATGCCGCAATTGGCTGGGAATTTTCCCACTGGGATGGAAATGAAACTCTCCTCACATTGCTATCTTCCAACACTTCGCCAAATGCCTTTGTTAATTTAACTGAAGCACCTCCACTGTTAAACTTTGAAGCAGTATTCAGAAGGTCACAATTTGAAATTAATGTCCAAGCTTCTTCCGGCGGGAATGTAAATGGTCAGTCTTCGCTTTCTTACCAAATTGAATCAGGTTCGGAATTAACACTCATAGCAAATCCGGAAATCGGATGGGAATTTTCTCGATGGTTTGGGATTGAATCCGACTCTCCAACCGACTCATCCTTGTCCATCCTTGTAAATGGAAACTTAAATGTAACTGCAGAATTCGAACAGAAAAGTTATCTTTTATCAATCAATCCAAGTCCAAACGGCGAGGTAAGTGGAGGGGGATCATATGGGTATAATTCTGACATACCAATCACAGCTACTCCCAAACAGGGTTACAGATTTTTGCGGTGGGCAGGAGATATTGAATTTATTCAGTCAACAGTAAATGCAATAACTACAGTCAAGATGCCCGATGCATCTGTAACCATTGAGCCGGTCTTCGAAGTCACCCCCATAAAGGTGACTGCATCAGTAATTGGGTATGGAAGCGTAACCGGTACTGGGGAATATAATCCAAACGAAACTTTCTCAATCGAAGCCTTGGGGGATTCCCCCACAGGTACTGCTCCGAGAGGGTTTGGTCTATTGAAATGGACATGGTCAGATGAAAACGGACAATATCATTCAAGTACGGATAACCCACTGGTTCTTTCATCAGCAAATGATATTCATATAGATGTCGAGTTCTACCCAATTCCTCCTGAAGAAGTGGATGTCTCAATATCTAGTAATCCCAGTGGAGCAGGAATTATTTACGACGATCCTGATTCGAGAGTTTGGAACATTGATAAAGATACGATCGATCGAAGCATTACCGTTACAACACAACCAGGGTTTTCGTTCTTAGGCTGGAGTAGCAGTGCAGATGTAGATATATCACCGCATTGGAAGTCTGATCAAATCACAGCAAGTCCCTTTGCTGATTCTTCGATTGTTGCTCACTTTAAGCCGCTCACTCATAAATTTGATGTCACTTATAATCCTCAGATGGGATCAATTTCAGAATTTAAAAAGAGTTATGCCCATGGGGAGACCTTTGTTATCAAAGCAGAAGCAAACAAACACTTCAAATTCTCAGGTTGGAACTTATCAAAGCTCCATACATTCAATGTAAGCCATGGCAGTTCATCAGTCAGAAGCGCGGAAAACATTTTACTGATTGATAATCTAGAAACACCAGAAATTCCTCTAGTAAGAGGTCACACTTATAATTTTGAAATAAACTTACCAAGTAATCTTGAATTTTTCATATCTAGTAACTCGCCTGTCAGTACTACATTTGATCATGAGTATACAATGGGTATTCAGAATTCGAGAGTTTCCACCGGGACCTTGGTGTTCAAGGTTCCTGAGGATGCACCGGACTACTTATATTACACAACATCAAGTAATACAGTTACCGGCGGGAAATTTAAGATTCTAACCTTGAATGAAAGCGATATTTTGGCCTTCCCCGAAGAAGCTTACATATCCCCGACTTCGCTTCTAGACTTCTCAATTACAGCCAACTTTGTTGATGAATCGTATAAAATTAATGTAAGTGCAGGCACCGGGGGAAGTGTTGATGCTGTATCATCGGATTTCACTTTTCAAGATGTTGTCAATCTGACCGCAACGCCAGACGAACACTACCAATTTGTCAGCTGGGAAGGTAGTGAACACATTGAAGACAAAAATTTACCCAATTCAAAACTCACTGTTAATGAAACAACCAATATAAAAGCTGTTTTTACTCCAATATTATATCCATTGAATATTTCTTCTGCTCCAACCGACACAGCTTCTTTTATAACTTCCAATAATAAGCTAAGTTTTGCATTTGGAGAAACGGTAGAAATTAAAGCTATTCCTAAGAGTGGATTTAAATTCCTCGAATGGACAGGTGATATTAACTCTCAAAATAGTTCTACACAGCTTGTAATGAATGGTCCCCAGAGTATTGTTGCCAAGATTGCTACACAACCAGTTAATGTAAACCTTTCTGCAAGGTCGCTTAATTACTTAGATATGATAGATAGTAATTTAATTGGCGGAAGCGTAGAAGGTCCTAGCATAATTCAGAAGAATGAACTTGCCTCTTTTACTGCAGAACCAAGAGAAGGTTTCGACTTCCTTGGATGGTTTAACGAAGAGAACCAGACCATTGCGTCTACATTAAACACCACATTGGCCCTTTTAGAAGACAGCGTTATCACTGCCGTTTTTAGAGAGAAATCTTATGAACTCCAAGTTGATGTCCAACCGAAATACTTTGGTACATTAGAATGGGAAGATGATGTTTCACTAAAACAAATTAATACTCGTTTACCTTATGGGCACCAAGTTGAAATAACTGCCAATCCTCTAAATCAAAATCGCTTCGAAAAGTGGTTTTATAATTCTAGTGAAAAAATCGATGTTAATGAGAATAATCTCTTTTTTACCATCCGTGATGACACCCGCATTTCAGCTAAATTTCTTGAAGCCCCAATACCATTCCTAACGATCAATATGAACCCGCAGAATGCCGGTAAAGTGGTTGGTTCGGGACAAAGAAGTAAAAACGAAGCACATTATATATTTGCTTCCGCTAACGAAGGTTATGAATTCGTAAAATGGGAAGGTGCTGGCATCAAGAGTCCGTATGATGAAACAACATCAATATCTTTCGAAACAAATACAGTAATCACCGCTGTATTTTCTAAAGAGGATAATAACGGTGGAGATGATGGGAATACGAGCAATGATAATTTATTTTCTCTCAGTGTTAGCCCGTCAAACCCAAACCATGGATTAACCAATCCATCATTAAAAAATTATTACGCGAAAGGAAAAGTTCCTATTCTAGCGAAACCTAAACCTGGATACATATTTTCTCACTGGGAAGGCGAATCCATTTCTGACCCTCTTTCCTCTTCAACTGAAGTCAACTTGGAGAATGATCTTCTAATTGCCGCAATCTTCGAATCTATCAGTCATAATCAAAAGCAAATTAATATCACGCATGTCATTGAAACCTTGGATTATCTTGGCAATCCATCGAAAAATGAAATCAAGGGTGGTACGATTCTAGGCGGGACTTCTTTTCTTAACGACCACACCCCGACATTCAAAGCCTACGCCAAGGACGCTTATCGCTTTCTCAGATGGGAAAATGGTTTTGGGCAAATACTTTCAACGAATGAAGAGATCACATACAAATCAGCAACAGACTTTACTCTTAAAGCGATCTTTCAAAAGAAATCATACAATGTGAATGTTTTTACCCAACCGGGCAATAAGACTGAGATTCTCTGGGAAGGTTACGGAAAAGCATCGAAACACAAACAATTAGTTCCACACGGCGAACAAATATCATTGAATGCACTACAAGGCATAAACTACCAATTTCTAAATTGGCAGACCAATGGAATCTTCATTCAAAATCCTCGAGATTTAAAAATTAACCTTACTATTCAATCTGAGGCAATTCTTACCGCTATATACTATCCAACTAATGAGGTGGTTGTTACAACAAGCATATACCCTGAAAGTGGAGGTTGGATATTAGGAGGAGGTAAGAATTCTTATAACCCGATGCATCCACTTCATGCTAAAGCCAACAATGGTTTTAAGTTTGTAAGATGGGAGGGTTCGCAGATTCTCGATCCAAGTTCCCCTCAAACGACTGTTAACTTAGATCAAAATCTTGATATTAGGGCAATTTTTGAGCCCGATCTTCTTTACGAAGGTGATCCGACAACATCGATTCCTGGACTTCATATAGTTGAAGTCCTTTCAGCCGATCCAGATCGTGGTGCTGTGACGGGATCAGGTGTATACGGTCCAGGATGGGTCGATATTGAGGCAGTGGCAAATTATGGTTTCGAATTTTCACACTGGGACAGTTTAGCCGTAGCCGATCCCAAAGCATCTAAAACTAAACTTTTGGTTGAAGATCATTCTACTGCAACTGCTTATTTTAAAGAGAAAACTTTAGTCATCAATTCTATCCCTGAGGGAAACTCGTGGTATTCCAATAATTGGTTTGGAACCTATTGGAATGAAAAAAGATCTCCTTGGGCATTTCATCTTATCTTAGGTTGGATTTTTGCTCATGAAAATTCAAACCAATCATATTGGGTTTGGATAAACAACCTTGACGGTTGGTATTGGCTAGAAGCAGAATCCTTCCCGTATTTATTTGAAAGTAGCTCCAATGCATGGGTTTTTCTTTCAACAGAAACAAGCAGTCCTGCTGAAATCTTTTTGTTTAAATTCAAGGATAATCGCTGGAGAAGACTTAAGCAGTAAACTTAAGGGTGCTAATTAAGTTGATTAATATCTTATCGGCTTAGGAAATCACGATAATTCTTTAGGAATGGGTCTGACAAACTTGATAGAAATGAAAAACCTAAATGTTTAAACAATCAGTCATTAAACAATTCTGGTCTGAGCTATTTGCCAAATAAAATCTATATTACCAACGAGAACTCTTTTGCTAAACTCTCTCTAAGAATTATTGCTGATGATTCATGTACCAAGAACGAAGACTGTATAACTAGTCTTGGGTTTTAACTTAACAAGGGCACTGGCATAGTTCCTAACCATAAATTATAACAACTCTACACTTACAGCTATTATCAGCAATGGGTGTGATGTTTAGAAAGTTAAGATGAGAACCTTCTACCCTCTCACACGAATCGGAGAAACTTACTACTCAAAGGGATTAAGGCTTTCAATATATGACTTGGTGCCAGAAAGAGAATTTCTTTGGAGAAGTAATCCTGATGATGCACCGAGAATCTTATTGTCTTTGGGACCTGTGGAGTTTAGCTTTCTCCACCCCCCACCAGAAACGATAGCATCAGGAGAATAAAATTGATAGCCAGCACCTCCTGAAGACACAGTAACTCCACCGGTGGTACTGATGTTTCCAGTAGCATTGGAATCAGTAGTTCCGTTATTTCCGCCTATACAATAAAATTTTGCATCGGCGCTGTACCCAACACCTTTTATACCGATACGCCATATTGGTGAACCTTCGTTGCTTTTGAAATTAACATCCCGTTGTTTGTTAATAACTACAAAGGTTCCACCACCATCACTACCACTCTTGATAATTTCAAAGGACCCATTCAATTTTGAATCAACAATTGAACCACGCGTAGCTGAACTCGAAAGCTCGGAAAAAGCTGAAACACTTGTCACTTGATTTTCAGTCGTTGCATTTAATTCATTAAGCCCATCTTCAGCTAACAAGTATCCCTGAATACCTTCAAAAGTTATAGTGAATCCTTTTATATTGCTCCTAGAAGCATGATTGAGGTAAATTTTACAATAACTGGTATCATTTTGATCAGTCTGCCCAGTCGAATCTGAGCTAGCTATTTCAGAGACTGTGTTCGAACTATCGTCATCAATGAGAAAATCGTCGCCATCCATAGGAAAAGTACCTGTTAAATTGTTATCAGATCCATCAAGAGGTCTCCTGGTGCCAAGAGTATGAGATTTTGTAACTCCAGTATTACCATGACTTTCATCGTAGTAAAATTGCTCCCAAACATTACCATTTAGTAAAGTTAGAATGTCGCCCTCATCGGAGGATGTTTCCATTGCACGAAATAAAGACGCATTTCCATCATGAGTGGTGATCGCAGTGGAAGGAATAAGCTCGGAAATCATCAAATCAGCTCCGTAAGGATTTTTTGCAAGAATTTGATTACCACTTTCGGGTAGTAAAAGTTTTTTGTCAGATGTCTCGATTTGGCCTTCAAACTCAAAAGTAACATCGCCAGCAGTTCTTTTAGCGATAATGAAAGCTTCGTCAGGATAGATTACAGTGTGATTCAAAATGCCTGCAGATGTACTGTCTTTGGAATACCAGCCTTGGCCATAATTATAGCCTTCGTGGGATGTCCCTAGAAAGAAATAAGGTTTATAACCTCCATAGATGACATCCCATATATAAATCCAATCAGCAGCCGAGGGCAATCCGCTGGACCAATTAGATGGTAGTTCAGAAAGGAGTTTACCAAAAAGACTCCCGAGTGTTGCAGCTGGAATGATCTCAATCTGGGTTCCATTTGGAAAATAACTAGAAACATTGGTTGGTTCTCCGGAACCGAGACGAGAGAGATCTAGATTAAGTCGAGTTTTGTTGTTATCTTTTATGAGGAAAACTCGTCCGTTGTAAGGATTGTTAGTATCAGTAATTTTGACAAAATGAGCTCCAGCTATCACTTTTACTTTTGGATTACTCTGATACCCCGATCCTGCTGTAGTGACATTCAAGTCGTTCAGCTGTCCGGAAGAATTTATTCCTGCAACGACAACAGCGGACTCGTTGTAATCGGCATCATAGAGAATGACCTCTGGAGGATGTCCAGGAGTGAACTTATCTTTACTGGAAACGAAAGTATGGTTTTCATATATTGCAGTTATATTAGAGTCAATTTCACCGCTCGAATTTAGCCAAGCAGTCATTTTGGGTATTTGGACACCAGGTACAAAAACATTGTTTCCTAAAAAAGGATAACTTACTGCCCCAGAAGCATTGGTTTCCGAGTCAAATAAAATGTAGGCGTTTGAATCGTCTGTACTAGCGACTGTACCGGCGTAGACGGTGTCCTCTGAAATAGGTACGCTTGCAATGTAATAAGTTGGATTAGTGCTGTTGCCACCAACTACCTCAAAGCTACTCGTTCCAACCAACCCACTTGCATTAAAAGCAGTAAGAAACAAAAAATATAAAAGAGTAGTAACCTGCAATATGTACTTGAGATTCATGATTTTAACTTGGCTTTAAGGTTTGGGCAGTAGGCTTTAGCGATCTTTATTAAAATATTACATGACAAAACCGCTTTTTTTCAAAGAAAATTTTTGCCTTAAACATAAATGTTCTAAATTAAACCTAATAAATTTATACAACTTGCTTATCAATAATTACTTAAAGGCAAGACTTAACTGTAAAAAAAAGACAGGAAATCAGGAAAATAATATTAGGAAACCACCAAGTAATATAGTGCCATGAATATTTTTCAAAGAAATTGGATGCAAGGGTTCCAATCATATAGAAGGAAACGCAGATTATAATTCCTAAAAATAAGTTGTAAGTTGCTTCTCTCCGAGCCGATTTGGAGGTA
>Ga0163109_10004082_pt1 | contig 11133 bp, 9 predicted proteins | sample CRUFie1St13metaG_FD_108704 | JGI IMG/M metagenome (GOLD analysis project Ga0163109, IMG submission 108704) | Marine microbial communities from the Costa Rica Dome - CRUD Field 142mm St13 metaG | ecosystem: Environmental > Aquatic > Marine > Oceanic > Photic zone | place: Costa Rica: the Eastern... | reverse complement strand
TTCCTGTAGGAGCCGAGCCACCTTGCCAATTAATGGTCTGAGTCGCACCGGCTATTTGCACTGCGGTAACTATGTAAGGTGTAGCACCTTGGTTAATAATTATTGTTACATTTGTAGCATATTCAGCCGTTAAGTTAACGTTTGTAAAGTTTGCAGTAATATCGCCTGCTGGTGTTGTGTGATAAAATACGTGTCCATCATTCCAGTTATGAGCAACATTTCCTGATTGTCCTGTGAGTGTTTGGAATTTTTCTTCTACACCTCTATCAAAATGCACGTCTTTTGTAAAGGTTGTCACTGTGTTAGGGTCTACCGCATCAGTAATTCCATATCCACCAAGTGTAGTAGGTGTTCCTGACAGTGAACCAAATGCCCCATCAAACGCATCAGTAATGCCATATCCTGCTATTGTGGTTGGTTTGGCAGAAATATCTGCAAATTCTAAATTGTTAATGGTTACTGTATTAAAATCAATTGAAGTAGCACCAGTAAAGTCTACAATGCCATTTATACTTGTTGTGCCTGTGTTACCAATTGTGATAGCATTAGTTTGCGAAGTACCTATGTTTATATCACCATGTGTACCACTAGAACCATTACCTCCTACTATAGCAAGGTCACCACCATCGCTGTTTAAGCCAGTTGAATCTCCTCCTGATAATTCAAGTGTACTACCTTTAGTAGTTGCCGAAGTTTCATCAGTTGGTTGCAAATTCGTTGATTGTACAGCACCGCCTGCTGTAAGTGCATCGGTGATACCATAACCAGATAACGTAGTTGGCTTGCCTGTTAAACTTGCAAATGATTGTGCTGGTACACTTGTTAGAAAATTGCTTAGGTCAGGTGGAGTGTATGTAAACTCACCACTAGAATTATTATATGATAGACCCGCGGTACCTACACCCACTGTAGTAACACTTAGGTCAGTGAGTGCAATACCACTAGCAGTAATATCACTTGTAAGTGCTAGTGTTCCTGCACCGCCAGGAATAGTGTGACCATTTAGCGTACCTGCTATTGTAACTCCAGTGTGTCCTACTCTAAAACGCTCTGCTAAACTAGCTCCATCGAATGTTTGAATAAACAAAGTATTTGGGTCACCAGACGTACCATCATAGTCAATACTTGCACCAATGGTGCCACCACTGCCTTTAAAACGTAGTGTTGGAACATTGGCATTGTCAGTTCTTTTGAGTGTTAGATGAGGAGTTGCACCTTCTGTGTGTACTTCATCAACCACAGTAACACCACTTGATGATGTATTCAACTTTAGAACATCATCGTGATAAAGTTCTACTGCTCCACTGCCAACGCCTCTTATCATCTTTTTTGTGCCACTGTCAGTTGAAAGTATTACATTGTTGTCACTCTGAAGATAAAGGCTTCCAGTTCCTGTTTCTCTTATTATTGAATGGTTATTGTTGTGGAATATTGATAAATCCTGTGAGGTTCCAAACTGTGCTTTATCATTACCACTAAAAGTAATATTGTTGCCGTTGGTATCTAACACTCCACCTAGTTGTGGTGTTGTATCTTCTACAACATTGGATAATCCTGTTGATGATCCTTCTAATGTGGTTATCCTACCATCTAAATCAGTGAAATTACCATCTAGTTCAGCATGTGTAAGTTCACTTCCTTTGTCTAATCTTTTTACTATTGCCATTTTTCTTTCCTTACGAAGCTACGTAACCGCTTGCTACATATCCTGAAGAAACGTAACCGCTCGTTTTTAATTCATTGTCAGGTCTCGCTGTAACAACATCACTCATTGGTTGTAGTGTATTCGATTCTCTGTCAGTGAAAATACTGGTTCCTTTTTCAAAGATATAATCACTAGCATTGTATGTTTTATCTGTCCATGTTTGTTCAGTAATATTGTCGTATAATCTATGCCATTTGTTTCCTCGTCTTACAAACATCCTGTTTGGACTAAAATCTGTTCTAATAAAGTAGTCTCCCTGATTTGGACTACTAGGAAACTGATCACCACTAGCAATTGTTTCACCATGATTGTATGCATTATCTTTGTTAACAAGTCCGCCACTGGTTGCATGGTCATAACCAAATAGGTGGTCGGTTAAACTTGTGCCTGTAGGATCTTCAGCATCGGCTGCTTCTACAATTGCATCACTGATATTAAATTCTGTTTTGTATGTGCTTATATCATTTTTCAAACTATTAGTATCTGCACTGTCGCCAAGTATATCGTAGTATTCTTGACTGTCTGTTAGTGGTGATAATTTAACACGCCAAATATGTGGATACCAAGTTTGACTGAATCCTTCTGCACCTCTGTTAGCATCATTTACAACATAATATTTGTTAATTGCATTTTTGTCTGCACTTAACAACAATGCATCTCTTAGGTGAGGTAGTTCTAACACATCTCCGGGCATTAATCTTCTGCCCATAATTTCTACCATTTCATTCATATGAAATGTCATGTACAACATATCATTGCTAAGAAACAAACCAAACTGTGTTAGGTCAAAATCTGTATCTTGTACATTATAAACTCCACGAAGTTCATAAATGTCTTTGTCATACTTGCGATCTCTGTTTTCCATAAACAGCAAGTCTTGTACTTTTGTTTCATTGATGATGCCTTCTACATTGATAAATTCTCCACTTAGTGGATCAATTTCTCTGCCGTCAATGTAGTTTGGTTGACTAGGATCATTTTTGTCTTGCGTTACTGCCGGACCTAAATATTTGTGTACATGTACTCCAGTACCGCCAATACTAAACTGCTCACGAATATTGCGATCCATGTAGTGATAATCGTTAGTTTTGGTCGGTTTGTATAAACTTAATCGTGGCATACGTATATTTAGCTGGAATCATGACGCTTGACAACTAAGTAAAAGATGTTATTATTAGGTATAAACAGCCGAGGAGACAGTTATGGCTAGTGTTAAGTCACTTACTAAAAAGGCCCGTAAAAAGACAAGACTTCCACGCAGAAGTGTGAAAGGATTGCAAGCACCCAGTTTTGATGATTGGGAAAAACTAGATGGCGCTAAGTTTCATAGACTCAAAACAAGTGTTCATGATTTTTATTACATGAACTTTAAACACTCAGATACCATTGAGTGGACTTGGGCATGGATGAAAGCAAACGGTTACAGCAAACAAGAAATTGCTAGTGCTAAAAAAGCCGCCAAGTATGAACAAGTTTTAGGCATACAATGTAAGTTGCTTTTAGATGGTTGTCCTGACTACAATGAAAAAGAACAAGAATATTGGCAAGCATGTCCTGGCACTAGTGGCAATATTAAACCAATGACAGATTGGATTAAAGCAAAGTTAAGTAAACTCATTGCTGAAGGCAAAACCATCATTGAAATTAAACAAGCTGAAGAAAAAGCTAAAAAGAATGTTTATGTTCCTACCATTCAAGACAGATTAGCAGACTCGACTGTTGAGAAAATGGAAAAAGTAGATCAGTGGTTAGATGATTGGATGCGTGACAGTAAAAGCAATTCTCTGACAAAACAAAACCCACTTAGTCATTTTAGAAAAAATGAAATGAATCTTGGTCACTTTAGATTTGTAGATCAGTACTATAGAGGTGCGTATGAAGAACTGATCGAACTTAATAACTTGCCTCCTGCTAAACAACAAAATGATATGCAACAACAACTTGCCGAAGGATACAGTACCTACAGTAAAAAAGAAATCCGTGAACTTACTGATTTTTATAAACGTATGTTCGACGGCATGGAAATTATTAAAGCAGAGAAAAAACAAACTCGTTCAATACGAAGACCTAAACAAAAGAGTGCGGCAGAGCTTGTCAAAAAGCTAAAGTTTAAGCCTAGTGATGGAGATTTTGGAATCAGTAGCGTACCGCCAGCTGATATTATTGATGCAACAGTATTGGTTGTGTTTAACACAAAGAATCGCAAGTTAGGTATTTACTATGCAGAAGAACATGCAACGTTCAAAGTTAAAGGAACAACTTTACAGTTCTTTGATGAGAAACAAAGTACACAAAAAACTGTACGCAAACCTAACGAAGTACTGCCAACTTGGAAAAAGATTACCAAGCACAAACTAAAGCCACAGTTTGGATATCTCAAAACAACTGAAACGAAACTCAACGGTAGATTCAATGCTGATACAATTATCTTAAAAGCCTTCAAGTAGTATAAATAGTTGTATGGCACTGAAAGATGATTTAGTAAAAGAAATTGAACTACGACTTGGTGGACAGATGGTTGATGTTGAACTCGACCCTGAACACTATGATGTGGCTATCAAAAAAAGTTTTGAAAAATACAGACAGCGCAGTGAAAATGCTGTCGAAGAAGCGTTTGTATTACTTGAACTTACCAAAGAAATAAGCGAGTATACACTAGACGACGAAGTAATTGATGTGTTTGATGTGTATCGTAGAAGCAGTGGTACACTGAACAGTGCAAGCGGAGGTGACATTGAACCATTTGAAACTGCATACTTGAACAACTATCTACTTTACAGTGGACGAGCAGGTGGCATGGCGACATATGATGCCTTAGCACAACACAGAGAAACACTAGGACGTATGTTTGGCGAAAACTATACATTTACTTGGAACACAGTTACCAAAAAGTTGTTGCTTCACAGAAAAGTAAAAGCAGACGATACAGTGTATTTGCATGTTTATAAAGAACGCAGTGATGAAGAACTGCTTAAAGATCCGTATAGTGCTCCATGGCTCAAAGATTATGCACTAGCACACAGCAAATTGATACTAGCAGAAGCCAGAGGCAAGTTCAACACTATTGCAGGTCCACAAGGCGGAACTAGCTTAAATGCTGACGCACTGCGTATGGATGCACAAGCCAATATTGATAAACTAGAAGATGATCTCAAATACTATGCTGAAGGTCAAGCTGGTCTTGGCGTAATTATTGGTTAATGTTCCAACCTGAAAAATTTTCTATAAAAGCTAAAATGATTGAAGCTGGCTCAATGGGCGATTTCAATGACATCTATGTCATGGGAAAAGTGTTCAAGTATGCAGACGTGAATACCTTATTGGAATTCGGAGCAGGTAATGGTGGATGGGCTGTTGTTTGCAAGTACATTGCTGAAAAAAAGATATGTGAAACGTATTATCCATTGGACAATTTGCATTGGCATACAAATGATCAGTACTTTATGAAGGAAAAGTTTCAACTTGATTGGTACACTAATCCTCAAGATATTGTAAACTACTGCGAACGTGAAATGGAATGCTGTGTAAAATTTTTAGAATTAAATGTTAAAAGTGATACATTTACAAGCCAAATACAAAATTTATTTCCTAACAACAGTTTGGATGCTTTTAGAGTTGACATACAAGTGAATAGATGGCATGTTAGACATTTTATAAAAACGTGTTTAAGTGAAAATGGATTAGTGTTTTATGATGATGTAAGGTTTAATGCTGGATTCGAAAGATGTATGACTGTGGCTTGGCTTATGCAAGAGCTAGATTTGTACCCAGTTGTGTTTACCAATGGAGAAGTAGTGTTGTGTAAAAACAAAGATTACAGTATGTATCTTCAAGACAAGCTAAAACAAGAGTTGAACGAATCTATCTTTTATTTTAAAAATAATCATTACACATTCACTGACGAAAAAAGTTATCAGTGGATTAGTATGGTAGATCATTCAATACTTGACAAATTTAACTAGCTTGTATATACTAATAATAAATCAAAGGACAATATATGATAATTGGTATATGCGGATTAATCGGCAGTGGTAAAGGCACCGTTGCCGATATATTAGTTGAGAATCACAACTTCAAAAAAATAAGTTTTGCTGACAAACTCAAAGATGGAGTCGCCAGTGTTTTCGATTGGAACAGAGATATGCTGGAAGGCGATACAGATCGCAGTAGAATATGGCGTGAAAAACCAGATGAGTTTTGGACAACAGAAACAGGATACGAAGTAACCCCTAGATTAATACTTCAACTATTTGGAACAGACTGTATGCGTGAAGGATTTTTTGACGGCATATGGGTAAGTTTAGTTAAAAAACAAATACTAGAAAATCCAGATACCAATTGGGTAATTCCTGATGTGCGTTTTCCCAATGAACTAAAAATGATTAACAGCGTAAATGGTCAAGTATGGCAAACTCGAAGAGGAGAATTGCCACTGTGGTGGGCTACTGCAATGAATATCAATCACAATTGGGATACGGTTGAAGAAAATCACAGTATGCAAACAATATTTCCTGAAGTTCATCAAAGTGAATGGCGTTGGGTTGATGAAGATGACAAATTTCAACAAATTATATACAACGACAGCTCGTTGGAAGACTTACAAAACAAAATACACCAAATAGTTAACTACTAGGTTAACCTCCGTATCCCCCCAGATATATAGCAGTTTTGGTAAATAGTTGTATCAACTATTATCAGAGGAGCAAAATTATGGCATTAGTATCTCCAGGTGTTAAAGTAAGTGTAGTAGACGAGAGTGCTTATGGTGCCCCAGGCGCCGGCACAGTTCCGCTATTACTTGTAGCAACACGTACAGACAAATCCGATCCTACTGGTAGTGAAAGTGACGGTATCGCAAAATTTACAAAAAGTGCTAATGCGGGCGAAGTAGTAAAAGTTACTAGCCAGCGTGAACTTACACAGTATTTTGGTAACCCAACATTTACTACAAGCAGTGGAACAATTATACAAGGCAGCGAAACCAGCGAATATGGTCTTATGGCTGCTTACAGTTATTTGGGACAAGGAAGTCAAGCGTACATAGTACGTGCTGACGTTGACTTGGCTCAACTTGACGCAGTTTCAGCAATGCCCACAAGTGCATATGCTACTAATGGCGGATTGTGGTTAGACACAGACGCTAGTAGATATGGTATTCACGAGTGGAGCGCAACAAACAATTCATGGGAAAACTATATTCCAACAGTTGTAATAAATGCAACAGGCGCACAAGCACCTATAGATGGTGACACTACATTTGATCCATCTCCGTTGGCAGCACCAAGTGCCGCAACAGATGGCACATATCTTGTTGTGATTCATGTTGACAATGAAACTGTTACAACCGGTTCAATACAACTTAGTTTGCAATACTTCCATGGTACAGGCGGTGCATGGGAATTAATCGACAACAGTTTAGCTGCAGGCACAGCAACATATGCTGAACACTACAGCGCACCAGCTGGTCCAAGTGCAGGTGATATTTGGATCAAAACAACAAGCCCAGGCAACGGCATTGATCTTGACTTTTATCGTTTTAGTACTACGACAAACACATTTGCAAGCGTTGCAGTACAAGGTGTAAGCACTACACAAGCTGATGGTGCTGGCGCAATTGGTGACTTTGTACCACAAAATGGTTCAAGTGTTTCAGTACTTACAGCAGGTACTGCAACAGTTGGTAACCTATTACTTGACCAACAAGCAAACACACGTGGCACAATCATTGTTCGTGAAGTTGTTACAGGCGGTGCAGTTGGCGCACTTACAACAGGTGATCTAAACGCATCAACAGCAATGCCAACAGCAACAGCGGCAGCAGGACAATATTGGCATGACAATTCAATTGATGGACTAGATCTTTATATCCAAACAGGCGGTGCTTGGGTTGCAGTTGCGGCTGCTGACACACAGTACGGTACAACTGCTCCAACTACAGACAAAGCAGGCGGCGCATTAGGCAGTGGTGATGTATGGATTGATACAACACTAGCAGGTTTTGGACAAGCAAACGAGCGTGATTATCCAAAGATTTATGTACACAACGGTAGTGCATGGATCAAACACGACAACACTGATCAAACAGGACCAACAGGCGTACTATTTGCTGACTTGTTTGATACAGCAGGCGGCTCAAATGCAATATTTGGAGCACCAAGTGCGGCTGTATATCCAGTAGGTATGGTAGCTGTAAACATGGCACAGAGTAAAAACACTGTTAGAGTGTACGGTTCATTTGCGGCAGCAGGTAACACTACTGTAAATGCATGGAGAAATGCAGCAAGCAATCATGCAGATGGTGCTGGACGTTTTGGACGCTATGCACAACGCAATGTTATTGCAACAAAAATGCAAGCAGCAATTGCAGGCACTGATCTTAGAGATCCTCTAAACAGATTTAGCTTGATTGCTTCACCAAACTATCCAGAACTAGTTGATGAAATGGTCACATTAAACAGTGATAGAGGTGAAACAGCATTTATTATTGTTGATACACCAATGCGTAAAAATACAACTGATGCAATTAGTTGGGTACAAAATGCAGCAACAGCAAGTGAAAATGGAGAAGATGGACTTGTCACAAACAACACATACAGTGCAGTTTACTATCCAGCAGGACAAACAACAGAGCCGTTAAACGGCAATACAGTTGTTGTTCCTCCAAGTCACATGGCATTGTACACATATGCGTACAACGACAACATTAGTTTCCAGTGGTTTGCTCCAGCTGGTTTAACAAGAGGTGTTGTACAAAATGCAAGTGCAGTTGGATTTTTAACAAGTGAAAATGAATTCAAAGCAATTGCTCTAACACAAGGACAGCGTGATGCGATGTATACAGCAAAGCTGAATCCAATCACAACATTCCCTGGACAAGGCACAGTTATTTTTGGACAGAAGAGTCTACATACAACAACAAGTGCATTAGACAGAGTCAACGTTGGTAGATTGGTTGCATATTTACGCGAACGTTTTGATGAAATTGCTCGTCCATTCTTGTTCGAAGTCAACGATGCACAAACAAGACAAAGAGCAAAAGTTACATTTGAAAGATTCTTAAGTGATATTCTTGCTAAGAGAGGATTAACTGACTTTGCAGTAGTATGTGATGAATCAAACAACACACCTGCAAGAATCGATCGTAATGAACTTTATATTGATGTTGCAATTGAACCAAGTAAAGCGGCTGAGTTTATCTATATTCCAATTAGATTGGTTAATACTGGACAAATATCAGCTAACTAATAAAAAAATTAACATAATACTTAATTAGGCGGCTTAGGTCGCCTAATTTTTTGACTAAAAATCATAAATACTGTTAGCCGGTAACTAGAGGAGATCGAAATGGCAGTTATTACAAATTTAGGTGTGCCAGACAATCAAGGCAACACCACAACTATTATGCCAAAGCTACAATATCGCTTTAGAGTTACATTTTTAGGTGACGGTTTCAGCGGAAACAGTACTAGAAATGTTATTAGTGTCACAAGACCTGCACTAACACATGATGAAGTTGTAGTAGACGCATACAATTCAAGAATTTATCTAGCTGGTAAACACACATGGGATCCAGTAACAGTAGTATTCAGAGACGATGTCGATAGTGCATTACTACGTGAACTTAACAATCAACTTAATATTCAAGTTGATTATGCTAACCAAAGCTCACCAAGAGCAGGTAGTGCATACAAGTTTGCAATGAAAGTAGAAACACTAGATGGTGCTAATCCAACACCAGGCATACTTGATACATTTGAATTAGCAGGTTGCTACATTCAAAATATTCAGTATGGAGACATGGCATATGCTAGCAGTGAGCAAACACAAATTACTGTAAGTATTAGATACGATAATGCTGAAATATTTGATGCGGCAGGTAGTGCAACACTAACAGGCGCAGATCAGGATCAGACTAGAAGTACAGCTTCAGGCGCTGGTACCTAATAGAGGGTAGGTTATGGCTCTTCCGTCAGTTACCGGCCCTACTAATTTTGCTGCGAAGCATTTTGGACAAGATACTAATCAAGGTAGTCCAATCACAGCCGCACCAAGATTAGGTTATAACTTCAGTGTTGAGTTTATACTTAACCAGGAAGTAGCCATCCCTGATGCTAGTTTTGGACACACCTTTACTTTTAATAGAGTAAGCGGTGTGTCCGTACCTGATATATCATATGATGTACAACAAGTTAATCAATACAACAGAATAAGACATGTACCAACTCGTCAAAACTTTGGACCAGCAAATATATCTATATATGATACCAAAGATGACAAATTTACATCAATACTAAAAGCATATAGCAAACACTATTTTAACGGTTTAGATCTAAGTGAAGATAACTTCAGTGGTTATAATATGATTGCTGAACAATTTCAACAAGGAGGATCACAGCCTTTTGGTGCTGAAAATACAACGCAAAGTGCTAGATTTTTTATTGAAGAAATTAGAATACACAACACAGATTTTCAAAATGAAGGTAGAACTCATACCCTATTTAATTGCATGATTACAAGTGTTAGTTTAGATAGATTTGATTACAGCAATAGTCAGCCTATACTTTATCAAGTGCAAATACAACCAGAACATGTAAACATTGGTCCACTAAATCTAACTACAGATGACGGTGCAAGTGATACCGACAATCCAAATCAAGACCTTGCTAGAGCAGTTGCAAATAGACCTAGTAATGTAGTTAATGCAGTAGCTCCAACAGTGCAAAATAATGAAAGTTTAAAACCTTTTACAGGCACATTACAGAGCGGTGAGAAACTTAGAAACATTAATGGAAAAACTTTTGTGGTTCCAGCCAGCTAATAAATACTATTAGAATGGCACATAAATTTCAACAAGGTATATATGAAGTTAAGAATCCACGAAAGTATGTGGGCAAACATCGACCCAAGTATCGCAGTGGGTGGGAATTAAAGTTTATGCGCATGTTAGATACACATCCAAACATACTAGCATGGGCAAGTGAAGCACACAGAATACCATATAAAAATCCAGCAACAGGTAAAAATACACACTATGTTCCAGACTTTTTTATAGTGTACGAAGATAAGAACAAACAGCGCAAAGCAGAAATGATTGAAATTAAACCTGCAGGACAAACACTTGCCTATGCCAAAGGCACAATACAAAAAGCACAAGCAATTGTAAATGAAGCAAAATGGCAAGCAGCAAAAGTTTACTGTCAAAGACAAGGAGTTGGATTTAGAGTGCTAACTGAAAATGAACTATTTAATAATCCTAAAAAGAGGCAAAGAAAATGAATTTGACAGATATGGTAGTATTAGTTGTCTCATTATGGGGAATGACTGCTGAAGGCAAATGGGTTTACATGGGTAACCAATATGTACAGCAACAACCCATGACACTAACTGAATGTAGTGAATTTATTGCAAAGTATAACTGGGCAAAGTTT
>Ga0163109_10004080_pt1 | contig 11135 bp, 21 predicted proteins | sample CRUFie1St13metaG_FD_108704 | JGI IMG/M metagenome (GOLD analysis project Ga0163109, IMG submission 108704) | Marine microbial communities from the Costa Rica Dome - CRUD Field 142mm St13 metaG | ecosystem: Environmental > Aquatic > Marine > Oceanic > Photic zone | place: Costa Rica: the Eastern... | reverse complement strand
TCGTCAAACCAGACATTGTAGGTGTCCTTGGTGTTCAACACAGGAAAGTTAATCTTGGCAACCACCGGCGGCTCGTCTTTGTGTATGTCCGTGGTAATGTCCTCGTTGTAAATCGTATAACTCATATCACGCACTTTGAGTCCCAACTTGTCAAACCATTTCTTTGTGGGATTGTTGGGGATTGAAAAGTAGTCCACAATTTGTTGCCTTGAAAGTTTGTTCCAAAAACCGGTAGGCTTGTTGTTTGCTGTGATGCCAACGTAATAACCATAAAGACTGTCGGCGATCTTCTGTTGCGTATCACAATCCAAAATAAAATAGGACTTCATATCCAGTATTTAAATACTTGCAAACGCCCATATGAAAATTGCGATCACAGGACATAAAAGAGGAATTGGTAAAGCATTTGCCAGTGCCCTGACGGACAAAGGGCATACCATAATAGGAATATCTCGAAGTGACGGAGAAAACATCAGACGAGTGGCACATACCGCCAGTTTAATTGAACCCTGTGATATTTTTATAAACAATGCTATCAGTCTTTATGCTCAGACAGAACTGTTATTTGAAGTATGGCACAGATGGCAAGACATAAAGGAAGTGCATCATATTTGGAACGTATCTACAAAAATTTGTGAAATAGACAAAGACATACACATAGATGGATTGACCATGAGGCAGTCAATGGAATACCGCAACCAGAAAATGGCACTGGAACTGGCACACAAACAACTCGACGCACAACCAAGCAACATAAAAATGAAATTGATTAGACCCGGAAGCGTTAACACACAGATATTCAGTGCTCCTGGCAGTATAGACGCTGATGCATATGTACAACAGGTGTTATCCAAACAGGACATAGTGTAATGGATCTACATAATCTTTTTACAGGCGACTGTGAAATAGTAAAGTGCAATGACGAGTGGATGTACCCTATTTTCAAAGCAGGATGGACAGGCATACAAAGATACAAACAAGACGCTAAGGTAAACAAGGAGATCACAAACTTCACCGATAACATAGTGGTGCATGTGCGTGAACCTGAACAGAGATTTACCAGTGCAGTGAACAAATATTCACAGATGCATCAAATTACAAACGCCGATGTGTTACATGCAATCAAACACGACAGGTTATCGGATAGGCATTGGTTGCCTCAGTATCATTGGTTGCAACACCTTGCAAGATATCACCATGGTGATATAACCTTGAGGCCAATGCACAAATTGCCATTTCGGGACAGTGTGGGTAAAGGTGAAAACTATCAGCCGGTTGAGATCCTCCAAGAGTATTGCAAAGCAGATAGGATTCTGATGTCCATGTGCGGACAAAGAAAAAATTTAAATACAGTATTAGAAGATATAAAGAATGTATTGTCCTAGATTAAATCATTTCATCAGACTCAACGCAGACGGATCCATAGGAAAATGTGGACACATGAATTCCACGATGGGTTTCGAGACCGTGGAGCAACTGGAGAATAGCACATGGCTAAAGGATATCAAACAAAAAATGCAACAAGATATCTGGCCCGAAGAATGCTTGAGATGTCAACAGACAGAAGAAGTAGAGGGAGACAGTGTGCGACTCAAAAGCATTAAAAGGCATAAGGCATTGTATCCGTTGCGAAATGATTATCTAGTAGTTGGCGGCACCTTAGATAATACGTGTAATAGTGCATGTCAAACCTGCAACGCAGAACTGAGCACCAAGATCGGTAGCCTCGAATCAAAAGACTACCTACGTGTTGACAACTACGTAAGATTCTGGGAGATACCACAAGACAGGATACTAGAAGTTGACGTCAACGGTGGAGAACCTACAGCAAGTAAGAACTATAAAAAAATTCTTTCTCACTTACCTCCCAACACTAGAATAGTTAGAATGAACACCAATGCTTCCAGGATGATCCCAGAACTAGAGGACATACTAAGGAAAAGGATATTGACGATAGTGACGTTGAGTTTTGATGGTACAGGAGACACACACGATTATGTGAGATGGCCTATCAAATGGAAAAATTATGTGAAGACAGTTGAGTCTTATAAAAATTTACAGAAACAATGGCCAAATCTAAAAATAAACTGTTGGACAACATTGAGTTGTTTAAATGTTGCAAACTTACCTAGCATTCTTGATTTTACGGTTGAACATGATATAGAACATGCGTGGGCATTCTTGAATAAGCCGCAAGTGCTTGACCCTAGATTTAAAAATTATTTGACAGTCAATGCACGAGAAAAATTAAAAAACTCTTCATATCCTACATGTAGGAATATAGCAGAAAAGTTAGCAACAAAAAAAGATAACACAGAGCAACTTAACTCGTTCATAAAAAGACAGGATTATATACGTAAGATAGATATAAAAGATTATCTAAGTTTTGATGAAAACTTATCTAAAAACAACTGAGCGAATCTTTTGTGATGCTCCTCACCATAATGTTTTCCATCTGATGCATAACTTGGTTCTTTGAATTGCTCTCTTTGTGTCCTGCTGTCCCAATACGGCCAACAATTACTGATTGTGTAAGTTTCCAAAACATTCAGTCCGGCTAAGTGTTCGTGATAAGATTCTTGTGCAAAACAATGAAAGGTTTTGCAATTATTCTGTTCAGCATATTTTTCTACAAAAAATACGTTCTTTAGAAAGTTATTTTTATCTGTGAATTCGTCTTCTCCCTTTAGCACGGTATCGTGACTGACTAGATCCACTGCCTGTTCTCCTAATCTTTCTCTCCTGCTCCAGAAAGGCCAACACACAATAATCATACGAGGGTCAATTAATTTTTGACAACCATAGAGAATACGCACAACCTTATCTCCACTCGCTCCTGGTTGCCCTAGATTCCAATACCTTAACCGTTCGGTGTTGTGTTTTGAAAGATGTGCTACCCAATGAGTTTCGTTATCGTGTCCAACACCGTAGGTGTGCGAGCATCCAAGCACTACCACATTCTTTTTGCCTTCGGGCATAGGATCCCAACTAGGACATCTATAGTCGCCTTTGGGCAGTTGCCGATCAGTGAAGTGACCAAATTCCATTACGAACTGCCTCTCGCAATTTCAATTTTTTTTCTCAACAAATTACTAATATAGATTTCCATAAAACCCATTCTTCCCTTTCCATCAAATATGTCAGGATACATCATCTTACCCATTGTCAAAAATTTTTCTGTGGCATACAGATCTAATCTGTGCCTGCTTTTGATATATTTGAATTGCAACGCTTTGTGCTTGTCTAACCATCTTATCAAATTTGATTCATCAATAAGCATTCTTTGTGCAACATCAACAGGAACATTTTCGCGTTGATGCCTTAATCGTATGGAGTAAAACTTCTTCACAATGATATTTAAAAAAATGGATGGCGGTCCCTAGGAGAATCGAACTCCTCTTTCATGGATGAAAACCATGTGTCCTAACCGATAGACGAAGGGACCAAATGTACCAAGTCACATGCAAGGCCAATGACTTTTTTGGTGGTTATGGTAATCTTGGCATGTTTGGTTTGTATGGTGCCCCCAGAAGGACTTGAACCTCCAACCTACTGATTACAAATCAGTTGCTCTACCAGTTGAGCCATGGGGGCAACACAGTTAATATACTACACGATAAACACCTTATAGTCTACCTTTTAAACGCACATAGACGCCTGTACACGCATGGTAAAAATAGTTCTGGAGTAGTTGTATACCACTTGCTTTTTGCATAATTAAATGCTATGTTTTTAAAACATAACTGACATGCAAATAACACATAAATACAAGACCCATACTAAAAGGAGACACATATGAGAGATGTTAAATCTATTCTTGCTTACGCAAAAGCAATGCAGAAAAAAGCAAAAGAATCTGTGATCCACAAACTGCTTCGTAGAGAAGTAGAAGTTGGTGCACACGGCACACAGAGTTATGTGATTAAAAATGGTCCTAACGCTGGTAAGGTTGCCGCTAAAGACAGTTTCCAATAAATTATAAATTTATTTGCTTGACCACTTGAAAACATTCGGCATGGGTTACGCCCACTTGCCCGCCTTGAAACTTAGACCGAGCAACTACAGAATCAATGTGCTTACCAATGTAATATTTGTACTGCTCCATGGCCTTGACTTTCAATTCTAATGGCTCACCCGATATATCTACCCAAATATTTGGTTTGAACACATTAGCATTGATTCCTCCACCTAACGTGGTTTGATCATAAATGTAAAGTGACCTGTCGTTTTTTCTTAATGCGCCATATACAATGTTGGCAAGTGTTTTGTGATCTTGGTGTGTATCATGTTCCCAACAACAGAATACTGCGTCCGGATCGTATGCTTTTATCAAATCATCGAACTGTTTCACATACTTTCTGTTGTATGCAAAATCATATTGTCCTATGTTTAATATCTCTAATTTACTGCCAAGTATCTTTGCCGCCTCCACTTGTTCTTTGGCTCTGTTTTCAATCATGTATTGATCTTTGTTTCCGTCTATACCTTCCTCGGGTACAATACAAGTGATGATAGTAACATCATTTGTTCTGGAAAGTTTTGCTATGGTTCCTCCCATGCTTATCTCTACATCGTCAGCATGAGGACTAAAAACTAATATTTTTTTGCCATTCATCATACGTATCCTCCGTTATGGTATGCGTTCCACCAATCTATGCATTTATGCAATCCTTCTTCCATGTCAGTGAACTTATGTTTACCTATGCACTTTGTAAGTAACTTGTTTGATCCATGAGATTTCAATACGTCTCCTTGTTGAAACTCTCTTTTTTCTAAGTTCATGCTTGGATCCGTTAACATTGTTTTACACTGCTTTTCTAATATGTCTTTTACTTTAGTAATCTTAATTGGTTTCTGTGTGCAAAGATTGAATACAATATTTTTCTTTTTGGTTTGTGTAACTAATAATTTTTGTAATATGCTAGTAAGGTCGTCTATGTAAGTAAAATCTCTGTAATGATTTCCGTTGTTGTTCAGATAAAACTTTGTTTTGTTAAAAATACTGTCGATCATTTTGTAAATTACCATGTCGGGTCTACCCCATGGACCGTACACAGTAAAAAATCTCAAACCAATAAACTGGATACCGGTAAACTTAGAAAATGTTTCAGCAACTTCTTCATTATGTTTTTTTGTAAGTCCATAATAGTTTTCCGGAGCAAGTATTGTGTTTTCACTCACAGGAAATTTTTTTACATTGCCATACACAGAACTAGAACTTGCATAAAATAATTTTGTAACGTTGTACTTGTCGCAGGCTTCAACGATGTTAAAAAATCCTACAGTGTTTGAATCTAGGTAATATCTTGGATAACGTGTGCTGTACAACACACCCGCCTGTGCGGCAAAATTAAAAACGCAATCAAATTTATATTTTGCAAACAGTTTATCAATTGCTTTTTGATTCTGCAAGTCAATTTTATGGAATACAAAATTTTTATCACCCAAGTCCTTGACTCTATCTTTCTTAAGTCTCACAGAGTAATACGGATTAAGGTTGTCTATTCCAACCACTTTGTGATCTTTTAACAATTTTTTTGCTAGGTTATATCCTATAAATCCGGCCGCCCCGGTTATCAGAATCTTCATCCCTTTGTTCCTCGTTGTATTCCTTATATGTTTGTAATAAGTTTTTATCTTTGCCTTTTAACAAGCCAAGCATGATGTCAACATTGGCCGGCAAACATTTTCCACCATAACCAAGTTTCCCATCCGGGCCTGGCACCGTCCAATGATCTTCTATCCATGTTCTTGCGTCGCTTCCTAATATGTGTTTCAACTTGTTGTAATCCAGTCCGTTGTCGTTGCAAAGATTGTACATGACATTTGCAAACGAAACTTTTTGTGCAAAATACACATTGGTTGTGAGTTTCATCAAGGCCGCATATACATTACTTGTTCCATCGAACTTGTTGAACATAGTTACTTCGCACAACTTGTCCTGTTGCTGAGCAGTACCGCCTATTACGTTTAGTTTTGGATTGAGAGAATCTCTGACCGCTGTTCGTTCTGTCAAAAACTCTGGCCACACAGCGATGTTCGTGCCTTGCACTAACTTGAATGGTATAGTGGATCTCACATAAACAAATTTGTGCATTTTTAATTCATTGATATATTGTTTAACAAGTTCCGTGGGTGTACATATGAAAACTACATCGGCAGTTTTATAATCACAGGTTTGTCCTTGTATAGGATCGTGGAATACAACTTTATGTTTTTCTTTGATAACACGTGCGGTTGCTTGGCCAACTACGCCGTTACCGATAATGGCTACTGTTAAACTATTCATGCAATATTATAACGCTTGTACAGGTAATTATAAAGACATTTTTTGGTAAGCATCACTCTCGGAATTTGATTAAATATAGGCATGGAAATATTCAACAGCAAAAAATTTATAGTGTTAATGCTATTAGTATTGATGTGCGTAGGCATATCAGGCTGTGCTAACAAAAAAGTGGATGTGGTACAAGGTCCATCACAAGGTAATGATCTAGACAGCATTGCTAAGATGAAAAGCATTGGCGCCGTTATAGGCTGTATATTTGCACCTGCAGACGAGGAGTGCAAGAAATTAAAAGAAAACAACATTGAAGACAAGCCTCATGAATCCCAAGAAGAATATGATAAAAAAGTAAACGAGGAATGGGACAAAATGGAGAAACAATAATGGAGATAGCCAGGATGGATTATAGATTCACAGCAATCCTTATTGTGTTGTTATGTTTGTTAGCCGTCTTTGGTGGTCCGCCAGGCTACTAATTCTTTTTATATAGATAGCATCTAGCAGGAAACCTGTGTCCTTTTTCAGAGAACGCCGCCTGTAGTGCCCACTCAGACACATCAACCAGTTTGGCATTTTTCTTGATGTACTTGATGTCGTCCTTGTAAATGGTGTCCAAAACTTTTTGTGGACTATTGAAACAGATGTATCCACCTTTCTTCAACTGATCAAAACAGTTCTTCATTGTTCCAGATGGAAAATGTGATACAGTGAAGACACCAACACCTAATATGACATCTATGTTCTTTAATTCAAACTTGTTGTTGGCGTCACATATTCCATGATAGACCTTTTTGAAATACCCTGTTTTAGTTGCTCTCTTGACCATTTGTTTTGATCCATCGATGGCATAAACGTTTTTGAACTTCAAAAGATTTAGATATCTGCCGATGTTTCCTGGTCCACATCCTACTTCTAATATTTTTGCTTTGGAATCTATGTGTTTGTACATCAGTGCAGGGCAACCTATAGGTCCCATTGCACCCACAGTCATTAGGTCTGATTCATACTGTGACCATTCATCATACAGTTTGAACAAGTCCGGCAGGCTATTTGTTGCTCCCACCTTATAGGATTTTGTAAGTCTCTGTGCTGACGTTTTACATTTTTCTAACATTACACTTCTAGCCTTTCTGTAAAATCAACTCCTTGTAACTCTTTTGGTTTGCCTTTTGGATATGAAGGTTCCACCGTAAATTCTTCTCCCGTCTCATCGTTCTTGCAACCTGCAAGTAGCCAATCATATTTGAATTGTAGGTCCTCCACAAACTCCCACATCACATCGTAAGTGTGCGTGTCCGGATCTTTCAATAGCAGTTCCGCCTTGCACTCTTCCATTGTGTCAAAAGTTTTTTGCATCTGAAAGGTTCTTGAAGTATCTATTGGACTTTGTCCTATTAGGTATGCGAGTATCAATATCTTATACATGTCTAATCCTGTAGTCCGTCGCCGGTCGAGTCATATTGATCTCCTTTGAGTTCAATGTGTTTGCCATACACCTGCCTGTTGTGTTCTGGCTTGTTAATTCTATTTGGTTGAGGGGAGTAAGATGGTACCGCAATATATCTAGAACTTCCTTCAACTTTTGTTACTCTATGCATACTATAACGTCCTTTAAAAAATTGCAAGTCCCCTTCTAGCAATTTAAGTTGTTTTACCAAACTATTATTACCTTGCAGAACTTTTTTAATTCCGTCAAAATTTTCGTTGCCTTTGTCTCTGACGTGCGGAGCATATTCAAATATGCCTCCCGCTGTTGGTTCTTTGACAAGCACACTTATGGTATACTCGTTCCCATCGAAGTGCCAAGGAAAGTAATCACCATCATTCATGATGCTGTATGGGTGCTTGGCCAGAGGATCTGCGTACCTGTAAAGTGGTTTAACATCAAAGCAATCGGATACGAAATGCAACATGTGATCGTCCTCAAACAAAAATCTGTAATCGGAAGTTTGCTCCACAAGTTCGGAAGACAGGTAACCTGTGCTTCTCAGGCTGTATGTGTTGAGAGGATGTGATTGCCCTAACTCCGGATCGCCTTTATTGAAGTATGGATTGTGTTTGCTCTTTACCCAGGATATGCTTGTGAGGTTGTTATCAATTTCCTTTGTCATCCTGTCCAATGAATCTCTCAGGATAAAGTTAGACAACCTAGCACACCCATCGTCCGCCAGTTCTCTCTTGGTAGATTCTACAATCTGTTTGTATAATTCACTGTGTCGTTTGTGAATGGGGTACTGTTCTAAGTTTATAATATCACCAAGGACCATTAATCCTTTTTAGGTAACAACTCGCAGGCCTCAACAGACGGCTTCGTTTCTAAATTTTTATCTTGGATCCAAACCCATGAATAACTGATCTGTTCATCGTTCACTAAACATTTTTTGCCAAATGTAATCTCTGGATTCTTAGGAATTGAACATCCTGTCAAAAGCATGATAGAAGCAGATAATAATGTTAATATATATTTCATATTACTATTTATATACGTGTATTATAGCACAAAAAGAAGCGATGTCAAGATCGATAAATACCGGTGGAGGAACGATTATGTTTTTAACAATTGGATTTATCGTGGGATTCATCGCAGGTTGGTGGGTCAACGAAAAAGTAGAAAACTTAGGAGAGAAATTGAACCCTATCAAATGGTTCAAGAAGAAGGACTAATGTTTAAACTACCAAAAATCAAAATGCCTAAAGTAAAAATGCCAGATGTTGTTGGCAAGACCAAAGACCTAGGAAGCAAGATAGGTGGCGGTATCAAGTCCACAACAAAAGGTGCTACAAAGGGCATCAAAAAATTAAACCCTTTCAAGAAATAGATTACGGCTGAACTTCTGTTTTGTCCAGTATCTGTCTCCGGCCGTCGCTTGACCAATCGGTGTTGATTATGCTTATTTGCTGTGCGGTGGCAGTTTCTTCTCCACCCACCATATGTGTTTCTGTGTGACAGGGTCGAACTTACGCAGTCGCAATTTGTTGTTCTTCTTCTCGCCCTTGGTAGGTTTCATTGCGTAGTAATAGAACGCATGGTCCTTCATCTTGCTGTCCTCAGGGACCAACCTAACTTTTACGTACGGTTTTTTTGACTTTGTTTTGTCCTTTGCCATAAAGGTATCCCATTTGGTATGCCACTGCTATGAACGTGACGATTATAAGTGTGTGCCAGATATAAAACATACTGTTAGTTATCTTTGTTGTCTTCCTGCCTTGAAGTAACTATCTTGTCGGCCAGTCCGTATTCCAGTGCTTCCTCGGGTGTCATGAACTTGTCTCGCTCCATGTCCGCTTTCAGTTTCTCTATGTCCTGTCCCGTGGTCTTTTGATATATCTCTGTGAGTTCCCGCTTCCATCTCAGCAGTTCGTTTGCCCGGATCTCCACGTCAGTGGCCTGTCCGGATGCTCCTCCCAGGGGTTGGTGTATCATGTGCCTTGCGTGGGGCAACATCAAGCGTTTTCCTTTAGTGCCGGCTGATGCCAACAGACTGCCCATTGAGCAGGCCTGCCCCACCACAATGGTTCGGATGTCGGTGCTGATGTACTGCATGGTATCGTATATGGCCATACCAGCGGTCACCAGGCCACCAGGGGAATTTATGTATAGGGTTATGTCCTTGTTTGAGTCCTGTGATTCCAGGAACAACAGTTGTGAACACAACAGGCTGGCTGTGTGTTCCTGTATCGCTCCCTCCAGGAATATGATTCTGTCTTTGAGTAATCGAGAAAAGATGTCGTAACTTCGCTCACCCTTGCTCGTCTGTTCTATAACTATCGGTGTAAGTGGCATAGTGTTATAATACACTATTACGCCAGCAGTGTCAACTCGATTATGCTATGTTATAATGTGCCATGGTAAAGCACGCCGCCATGAACGTTATGAACACCCAGCAGTCAAGTTTGTATCGCTCCACCAGATTGTATTTCTGTGTTTCACTCATTATATGATGTGCCTTTCTGTGTATTCCATTACAGTTGTACCGGCACCACGTACTCTTTGCCGTCCACTTCTATGGTTGTTCTGATGCCCCAGGTTCGTGTGTAGAGCCTGTTGTCTTCTTCACGCACTTTGCGTTGTCTGTTGGTGTTGGATTTCTTGTACTTGCCCGTGGTCACCCACTGCATTTCTTCGTCTGTGTATGGTATCATGTGTTGGATTGTTCCTTTGTTTTTGCTACTATTTTATCATCTCTGCGGCGCAGAGTCTAGTGTTCGTTGTGCATGACTGCTATGCGGGTATCACCCACTGTGCGATCACCATCATGCTGAGCCATATCCACAGCGTGTTGAAGCCAACCAGCGTGGGCAACAGTTTCTTGTAACTGGCCCATATCAGCATGGCACTGGTCAACAGGCTGGCGAAATACAGTTGCCAGATCTGAAGGCCAAATATCAACCCGGGCACAATGATCACGGCCTTGGCTATCCACGACACGGCCTCCACTATGTTGTAGTTGGTCCAGTACTCTCGGTCCAGCCACATGCGGTAGCACTCGATGATCCTGCGCCACCCTATGTGGTGGTATATCACTGCCACTATGATCACGGAAGTGACTGTGGCGAATAGGATCTGTTGTTCTGTCATCGGGTCTCCAGTGGCTGGCATTGGGTGATCTCCACTCTCGCTTGGACCACCCAACCGCGCCATGTATCTGATACTGAATTATTATAACATCAGTTAACGCGATGTGCAACCAAAAGGATATAGTGGGTGTTAACGTCGTTTGCGTCGTGCGATTCCACGCAACCTACGGTACAGATCACCTATGGGAGTCTGACCCGCCCTGTAAGAGGACACAAGTCCCATGATGATGCCGGGCACTGTGAAGAAGGCAATGATCATGAGTGCAGTCTT
>Ga0163109_10004078_pt1 | contig 11137 bp, 1 predicted proteins | sample CRUFie1St13metaG_FD_108704 | JGI IMG/M metagenome (GOLD analysis project Ga0163109, IMG submission 108704) | Marine microbial communities from the Costa Rica Dome - CRUD Field 142mm St13 metaG | ecosystem: Environmental > Aquatic > Marine > Oceanic > Photic zone | place: Costa Rica: the Eastern... | reverse complement strand
TGAGTAATCTACATCGCCTGATTCATAACTAAATTTTCTTTTATAAGCATCAACTAATATAATATCTTCTCCATTATTAAATTTAAGAACTTGATTATTACCTTCAGTGGAATCATGTATGTTATTGATATTACCTATGTCAAAATAATCTTCAGTATTGTTAATATTTGGATCAAGAGAGTTACTATGACAATCTGTTTCTTTGAAATTGTTTGATTTAAAATTTTTATTAATAGGATTTTCAATTATCATATTATGTTTATTCATATTATCTACATTTTTAGTCTCATGTAGTGATTTATAACGCATAACTGTCTTATTTTCCATGTAGTGCTTGTAAAAATAATCGTAATCACCAGCATTAAAAAGTTTTCTACTATTAACATCATTCTTTCTTTCATATGCTACAGGTCTTTCAACAATTGTCGCGCATGCCATTCTAGTTTGAAAACTATAATATGGAAGTGTTTTATTTAATTTAGGTTTTGAAATCGTTAAAGCTGATGCAGTTAATCCTAAAAATCCATCTATATTAGAAGGATCTATTTCATCTTCATATGTTTCATCTTCGAAAAATTTAAGCACATTTTGCTCATTCATAAAGCAACGTTGCTTATGTATATTTTTAGGAATAGAATATTGTTTATCATCAGATTTTGTTTTATGAGTATTAGTTGTGCTATTAATATAAAATTCATTCTTAGATGTAACATATCCCGGTTGTTTTAATGGATTTGTTGTATAGTCCTCTTTGGCATTGGCATCAAAAACAATATTTACATTATCTTTATTAAGTAAATTAAACAACTGATCAATCTGTGCTGTTGAAGTAATATCAGGATCTATTAACATGTAAACATAGTATTCACTATGCACTGAATTAGCAGCATCTTTTCTTGAAAAAAAGTCTGAATGAAGTCTATAATTTCTATCGTATTCCTGTCGACTATTAATTGAAGTTCCTACAACATAACCTATAAATTGTGTTTGATAAGTATATTCGCTGAAAAATAATGTAATATTTTTGGCAGTTGAGGTGCTATTATAATGAGTATTATTAATTTGAGTTCCATTAACAACAGATTCATCTTTAATAATATAAACACCCATACCTGGTAAGAAAGATTTAGAATTAGTTTCTTTGTTATCAAAATGTTGTTGTGGTCTTCGATAACTTTTATATGATGTCCCTATAATATCAACTCCACGACCAAATTCTGATTTATCGTATGATTTAATAATATCAAATTCATGATATGGAAATAACTTCTTACTAAATCCCTTTACTTGTCGATTAGATAGCAATGTTTCTGTAGCTAATGATCCATCTTCATTGCAGTTTTCGAATGAAAAACCTTGTTCATCGATAGGACATACTTTCAATTTAATAATACGATTTCTGAAAATATTAAAAGAGTAGGTTCTATACAATTCAGCAGCTTTTATTATATTATAATTCATATTATTGTAAACATTATTGATCTGTTCATCTAGTAGTCTTTGAAATATACCCATTGTTGAATACTCGGCAACATATTGTGTTTTATGAGAACCATCTGAACTGATTGATCCAAAATTTTCGGTTCTGTTAACTGCTATTGGTATACGATACGTTTTAATATTAATGTGATACTTTTGATTTTCATTAAAAAAATTAGTATTTAGTGAATCAGTCGTAAATTTATTATTATTTCTATTATGGCTTCTTGTGAATGTTATGCTGTTATTATCATCATTACTAAATTTGATTACACACAAATTATTTCTTATATCTCCAACATTCAATTTACTAATAATATAATCAAAATTATTCTCAATTTTTAAAGTATCCATTGATTGGTCTGTCTGAGATATACTGAATTCTCCAAATGTAGGATTATTTAATTTAAATACTAAATAAAAATTAAGATTGTATTTTGTAATATCTTGATTAAAATACCTATATATCTGTTTATTTTTAAAAGGAATAGGAATTTTTGAAATTTTTGCTGGACTATCTATAGATACTTTGGGAACATTTCTATAACCACTCCCTTGATTATCTATTGTAAAGTTTGTAACCTTTCCGTTAGTAATTGTAGAAGTTGCTGTAGCCGATATAATAGTTGTAGAACCCGAATCAGGTGCTTGTATCGTAACAGAAGGTGGTTCATTAGGTTCATATTTACTACCCGAATTTGTAATTGTAATTGCTGTTATATGTCCATTTTTAATTGATACAGAGGCTTGTGCTTGTGTTCCAGTATTGTCTGTAGGAGCTGCTATAGTTATACTTGGTAAACTATCAGTTCTATATCCAGCACCTATATTAATGACTTCAATTCTACTTATTGTTCCATCTGAATTAACCACTGCTGATGCTTCTCCCGTAATAGTAGGAGAATCGATTGTAACTTGAGGTTGAGTTTGTCCATATCCTGAACCATTATTATCAATTTCGATACCTGTAATTTTAGCTTCAATTTCAGAAGATAATTGTGCTTGTATTGAAGGAGCATTATATACAAGAGTCTGTGTAGAATTTATTGGATCCGTAGCGGTTGTCGATAAAATGGTTCCTCTTTCAATATTAGCCTGCACAGTTACAGCATTATTGTTGTTAATTATATTATCATTTATATCTATATCAGCAGCAGCTTCTATCTTTGTCACAGCTACTGTTGAAGGCATCTGATATGAAGTAGTATCATTTTTTATTTTATACACACAAACATCCGGAGCTGTAGTATATTTGTAATCATTCCAATCTTGATGATCAGTATTGATTACTACTCTAAATATAGTATTTTTAATATCAGTATTGGGACCCTGAATATTAGCAAGTTCGGTTTCATAGTCTTGAACTACTGTATTTTTATCAACAAAACTATGTGTTAAATCATTAAGATCGGCAGGTGTTTCATACTTTCTTTTCATTTCAATATGTCCTCTTGGATGTCTGAATATTGTTAATGTTCTAAATTCAGTTGTGCTATTAGGTTTGAATACTAAAATCAATGGTGATTCACCTGGTTGGAACTCATAAGTATTTAAGGTTAGCACTAAGTTTTGTATTTTACCGTCAGATAATTTTGAAGTTAGACCTCCTGTATATCCACCTATAACAGCTGGTTCATTAACAACACTGACATACCCTTTACCGCGATTATTAACTACAATATTTCCATTAGTATCAATAATACCAGATGCTGTTTCTTTTGGAGCCTCAACTGTTAAAGCACTAGTTGTAGGATAACCTATAGGACTATATATTACGTCAACTGAAGATAATCTTCCATTATTATCTATTGTTGATCTAAAAAGTGCTCTGGGAGAATCAACTAAAATAGTTGTAGATGTAGAATATCCCTCACCTCCATGTATGATATCAAGACCTGTTAAATTACCATTGGTTAAAACAGGTTGAATTACTGCGCCCGAACCATTACCAACATCATCTGTAATTGTTAAATTAGGACTTCCTCGTGTTACTACTTTACTATAACTTATAGTGCTTCCATATTCCAAAAATGTATTGCCTGTTTGATCACTTGAACCATTTACAAAATATTTTGAACCTTGTGCGCCCACTGTTAATTCACCTATAGCATTAACAATAACTGTAAAAAGAGAATTACCTGTATTAAGAATAGGAGAATCTTCCGTTATTAATCTTTCATTAGTATCCCATTCTGCTACCCTTACTATTCCTATAGTTTCTGTAGGACTATATTTTGATCCTGATTTTGTAATTGTTATTGACGTAACTCTTGTCACACCATCAGTTGTAGCATAGCTTATAAAACCAGCTGCTCTGTCAACCGCGTCAGATGAAGCAGCAGGCTCAGTAAATAAAATATCAATTCTTCCAGAAGCTAAATTTGCAGTGCCAATTTTTTGTTTTAGAGATTGCGGATTTTCATCAATATCTTCTATCCATAAATCTAAATTATCGTTTGTTACATTAACCCTACCTATTCCTGAAATTGTAACACTAACTGTTGCTGTAATACCATCAGATGCTGGTGCCGTTATTACAGGAGATTGAGTATATCCAAACCCATTACCATTCGTGCTGATTTGAACAGATGATATAGCATTAAGTGGTGTAAAACCTGGTTCTACTAAAGCTGTTACGCCTGGATTTTCAACACTAACGTTAGGAATAGAAGTATATTTACCACCATTAACTACTGTAACGGAATTAAGTGAGCCATCTTGAATAGATGCTGTTGTTTCTGCATTATTATCATCAATTTGAAATAAAGATTCAATTGTTATACTTGGTGAACCAGTATAACCTAATCCATCATCTTCAATTACAAAATTAGTAATTTCTGCTTCTAAAAGAGCAGTTCCCCTGGCAACAGAGTTACTCAGAGCATCTTCATACTTATATTCATTATCATAAAGAAATGTTAAATCATTGCTAAATGTATCTCCTATACCTGAAAGACCATTGTAATTCTGAACTGTATTATTATATATTGCTTCTAATTTTGATATAAATGAAGCATAATTTTCAAGCAGTTCAACATTAAAAAATTTTTCTCTTTTAAAATCACCGCCTTTTAAAACTACAGAATGATCTTCAATATAGACTCTATCATTAACTGAAAAATTATCCGTTGATTTAGTTTCAAAAATTAAATAATCTGTAAAAATTTCATTATTTCTTGCTATATTGAAAAAACTTCTTTTAATTGTAACTTCATGATTAGGTTCATAATTAGTTTTAAAATAATTAAACTTATTATTTGTCTCTGAATTCTTAAGTCCAAATTTATCTAATGCTGTATCATCGTCTTCCAAAAATTTAAAGAATCTTGGAACATATAACTGGAAATTAGGTAATTTAGTTCCTGATAATTTAGATGCGTTAGGAGTAGTAGATGAATAAATATAAAATCCACGATTTGTTTTATTTCTTTCAATTTGCCAGTTGTTAATGTTACTAACAAATTTTTTCGCAAGATCTCTTGTTCTCTTTTCGGAGTTAGTTACAGATACATATTTTTCAAAAGCAGCACCTGAGTCAAATACAGATTTATTCATAAGATAAGCACCAGCACCTAAAGCAACTAAATCATTATTAGGTAATGAATTATATTTATAATCATAAGGTAAAATAATACCTATTGTATTTGAATCAAGTCCTATGATAATATCTCCAATCTTAAAATTCAAGTAATTATCACTAAATAAATCATAATCAGCAAGAATATTACCATATTTATCAGAATGTTCACTTACTTTTGTAAATCTTCCAATTATATTTTTTCTGTTTGTTACATTAGTATCAGATAATCTCATGAATAACTCGTTTTGAATAAAAGTAGTTTCAAAACCACTTGTTAATTCATCTCCATAGGTTTCATAATCATCTGGTTCTCTATCAGCTGTAAAAAATTCTTTGTAAGGTTGCTCATTATTGTAACCATTAATTAAGGCTTGACCAAAATACTCAAGTCCTGTTCTGTTATATGAAAATGTATTTTCAGATTGATTATTAAAATTAGTTACGGTATCATATTTTGTATTTCTACCATAATTATCAACAAATGATTTATTAAGATCTGATTCAGTAATATTAGCACTATTTTTAGGAATGTTGTTAGGGCTAAATTGTTCTTTCAAAGTAGTAAGTTTATCTTCCGACAAATTTTGTAAATCAATATAACCTGATTCATTGTAACCAAATATCTCTTTAACAATGTAATCAGTGCTTATATCTTTTATATTATTACTATTAACAGCATTATTAATATAGTCAACAAACTTATTGTAAATTTGATTATCCTCTACATCTACATATCCTTCTTTTGTAAATAAATTTGCTTCATTATTGATACTATCTATTTTAGGTAATGGTAAAAGTTGTCTTATTCTTATTCTGAAATTCAAAGGAACAACGACATTTCTTTCTCCTCTTGTCACTCCTCCACCCATATTTCCTAATTTACCTCCTCCTGACATGTAAACAAGTGAATTGTTTGGAAGTGAAATTTGTGGAATATTAAAATAAACAAATGGAAAACCTTCATTGTAGTAAGCGATTTGTCCTTTAATAACTGATGTATTCTTGTGAGAATCAAAAATCTTTTTGTATTGCTTGAAAGAAATAGAATTAACACTCTTGTCTACAGAAATTACAAATTTACTTTCTTGATTAATACCAAACTCGTTATTAAGATCAACGAATTTTTGAAAAGATGAATCATTAAAAAAGATACCCTTAGAGTAATCGTACATACGTGATTTTAAATTATCAAGAGCACCTAACATATATTTTACAATAGAATCAGCACTATATTTACCACTTGCTATATTAAGTTCATACACTGGAAATTTAGTAGCAATATTATTGTCGACGGCCTGATAGGCATTACTTGACATACTCATGTTAAGATATGATGGTAATTTATTAGTGTTATCATTTACTTTAGGATTCATTAAAAAGGAATTTTGCTCTTCGATATCAATAAATTCTTTGGCAAAACTAATATTACTTATACCCTCTTTTATATTTTTATTAGTAATACCTATTACAAGATAACATGGTGTATCTACAATATCAGTTTCAACTAATCTTTTTGTAAGATTAGATTCATAATGATTTAAAAAATGTTGCTTTGAAGAATTAGATTCATATACAATCTGCCCATTATCAACACTATACGATAAATCTAAATTACTCAATAAATTTCCACTTGAACTTGTGTTTTGATTATTATATTTAGTTACAATATAGTTTCCAATAAAATCTCGCATATAGATCTTATTACATTCATCATACGAGATAATATGTTTTTTTGAACTGCTTAACATATCAATTCTGGATAAATCAGACTTAAATTTATATCTAACTTCATATTTCTGAACAAAGAAAGGTGTTCCTTGTTGTGGAGTAACTTTGGTGGATTCTAATTTACCAGCAAAATAGTATTCATTGTAGTCGAAATCATAGCTATTTTCTTCATTAATTCTAATAACTTTATTTGAAAAATCTAAGTGTTCATCTTGGGTTTTAATGTAAATAAATTCAAGTTCCTTATTATCTAATTTCTGAAATCTTACATCTACACTACCAGGAATATCAGGCAATAATTCTACACCTGAATTATTTGAATTTTCTTCTTGCTCAACAGGTATAATTTGTATTTTAAATTTTTGAGTTGTGACATTATACGTTATATCTGAACCAAGTCGATAGAAATTATGATTAACCCTTACATACGTATATTCTTTAGCAATATTACTGATTTCTGAAACAGAGTCAGCATTAGCATCTTGAAAAAATATAAATAGATAATATCCACCAACGTCTTTGGGAACTTGTTGAACTTCAACTTGTTTAGTTAATACTGAATTTGTAAAAGTGTAACTATGATATGTCTTAAATTCTAATAAATACTTTAAATTTTTAACTCCAGCAACTACTGTTGGAGCATCTTCAGCAGAATTAATAGCTGAAAAACCTATTTGTATATTATGATCTCCTATTAAGGAGTTTGAAATTTTAAGCCCTTGTTCTGATTTAATATAATAATTCTGCATAATTCCCCACAAATCAGGATAATATTTTTGATAATTAAATAGAATATCTGAATTGATAGGATTAAATACTGTCATTATTAATCTACTATTATCATTAGCATTTTCAAATGGTTTAGTTTCAATATTAGCATGATTTGTTTTAATAGGAATAAGAGTTAATTTATATTTTTTTGTTAGTCTACCATTAGGTATTCCATTTGTTACTTCATTAATATCTGTAATATGAAATATGTAAGTTTTTTGATCATTATTAACAAATTGGTTTTTAAATATAACTTTAACAGGTAAATTAAGATTTGTTAATTCATTAGATACATAATCAAAAATAGTATTACTACTACTGCTTTTAAATATTTCAATATTAAGTTCACTAAAAGATGCAAAATTAAAAACAGAATATGTATTATTATTAGTATAACTATTTCTATTAACTATACCATTATAAAAGTAATAGCTTTTCAAATCTTTACTTGTTTTTGAGATTATGGTTTCGTTATATGTAAAAACAGTATTTGAAATGTTAGTAGATTTATTTTGAGATAATCCAATAATTTGATTATTATTGATAATAATATTTCCTATATAAGTATTGTTAAAGTAATAATCTCTTTTTGATAATGGTATTTCATTATTATTACTAATATCTGATTGCGATACTCTAATCAATGAATAAAGTCTATTTAGATTTTCAATATAATCAATTGGTGTAAAAATAATATTATTTTGTATCTCATTGATCAAAAAATATTTTCCTTTATTTGTTACACCATTACTTACAAAATATATGAAATTTAAATCTTGATTAGATATATAATCTGATTTAGGTGTAAGATTAAATTTAACTATGCCATCATTAGTCTTCTGATAGATACCATTTTGAGACAAAATGTTTTGATTTCTTAAAATAAAATAATCGTTATTATTTATATTAACCTGATCTATACTAGTAATATTATTAATATCAGTTTGATTTACATTACTTATAGCTTTAATAGTTAGATCATTAAGATTGCAGTTATATTGATTAGATATCTTTAAAAAGTGATTGTTATGTAATGCGCTTGCTTCGATACTTGGTAATAAAGGCATATTTTCATAAAATAATGAACCCATATTAACACTGTTAGTTGATACACTAACACGGTCTGTTTTATTAATCCATCTAAGTTTATTGTTTTGTTTTGTGCTAAGTTTAAATTGTCCAAAATTAGTTTCAATTAAATTTTCATTAAAAGTATACGATGTATTGGGGATCTCAGAAGAGACAAGTCTCACAGAATAGACATTTGAAAAAGTTCTACCTAAATTAATAAAATAATGAGAAGGTGTAGGATAAGAAATATTTACATTAGTAATGATATTTAACTCAGAGTCTTTTCCTAGACGTATAGTTTGTATTTCACCTGGTTCAATATTAGCAGGTAAATTCAAAACTAATTTATTGTATCTAAATTTTTGTTTGCTATTATCAAAACTATTTGTCTCAGTGCTAATTAAATTTCCATTATCATCATGAATCTCATAAATAAATTTAATAATATCAAAAATTGGTTCTCCACTTGTAACACTAAATTCAAAATTATCTTTTGTAATTCCCAATTTTGAGAATTCTTCCTCACTTAAATTAGTTAAAATAACTTGATTAAAAAATTTAATATCATCTATATAATTTACACTATTACTTTTTGTATTCGAATCAATACTTATTTCAAAAAATGAGCTGTTATTTATATAATGTAAAGGTGTCTCTCCGGTATATTTTATAGCAAGCGAATCAAAAGTATAAGTTTTTGTTCTGTTACGGCTATCGATATTCATAATAGTTTTTTTAATCTTCTTTTTCTTATCAGTCTGTGCGAATTTTAAAAATTGTTCAAAGGCTACTGAATTTTCACTAATGTTAGCACCTACATTTCTTTCGGTCTCAATTTCATCAGTAAAATTAGGAGGATCCTTATTATAGACTTCGTTGGAAGTTTTTTTTGCTTGCATCAACTTAGTAAATGTTTCATTATTAGAGGATTCATCTGAGTATGTCTCCGCATATTTGTTAGTAAGCAATAAATCATCATCCGCCATTTCTATAAATATATAATTAAATTTCCTTAGATATTTATTAATAAAAATTAAAATTAATATATAAATTATATATAATGGATACCTACATACAAGATTTATTTTCAAAAGATGATATAGGTTTTAAACCTGTAAACAGTATAAAAGATTCTACAAAAATATTTGTTTTTACGCTCAATAAGTATATTAAAGAAAGAGATGGTAAGAACATCACAAGGACAGAGATTATTCGTCTTGCTGAAGAAATACATAAACTTGGAGAAAAAATTAAAACTAAAATGAATTCGCTGTTACAAGAAATCGAAAAACAGAAAAAACCCAGAAAGACAGAAGAGAAATTATCAAAAAAAGTAACAAAAAAATCTTCATCTCTCATTGGTCAAGATATTAAAGATGTAAAAATGATTAATGTTGATTCCGATGAAGATTCTGCTGAATCTACTCCTGATACCCCTAACACTGAACAAGTAGGAGGTAATATAGAACATTCTGTGCCTGAAGTGTCAACTATTGATTTACTCAATAGTGTAAATAATAATCCTTGTTCAAGTTCTGTAACTCAATGTGGTGATTTTGTTACAAGTTGTGGACAATCAGGAGGAGGTATAATACAAAATAAAAACTATGAATTATATGAATCAACACTCAATAATTTTAAACAATTCAGCATTTCAGATCAAAATAAAAAAATATTATATGATCTTGTTAAAATCTACACTACAAGTAATTAAATTATAATAAATATTATAATTTATTTAGGTTTTCTTTTTACGTGGTTTTTTAAGTTTCTTTTTATTTGAAAGAACAGGTGCTGAATGATCTCTGTTGTATTGAATTAAGCTCTTATTATAACTTTCAATAAATTTATCGATATCATTTACCCACAAATCTGTAGATGATGTTCCTGAGAGTTCATCAAATTCAAGTTGTTTCATTTCTTTCTTTTTCTTAAGTTCATCAATCTCTTCTTCAGTCAGTTTATACAGATCCATACTCATAAGATAATCAAAAGAAGGTTCTTGATCTTCTTTAATCGAAATCTTAGGAAATTTATGTTCAGTTAGTTGATCCATGATCTTTTGTTTCTTTACATTTTTAATTTCAATTGTATCGTCAATAATTTCTTGGATGAATGCTACTTTATACTTAATAATATCAAGTTCTTTTTGTAGTTTTTTCAACATATAATCTCTTCTTTTAGTGTAAATACCAGCTCTGAATGGAAACCATTGATTAATAATTTCATCAATATCTTTAAATTTCTGCATTTTACCATTTTCATTAAACATATGCATATTAGTAATTCCTAAAGCAGAAGTTAATTTAAGTCTATTTTCAAGTTCACTTATCTGCTCATCGTAATATTTTATTTCAGGTATATCTGCAGCATTCTTATCTACTTCTTCTTTTAACTCACCAATTTGATTATGTACTGCTTCTATTTCTGCATCGTATGTCTTTGGTTCTGGTATCTCAGGGATACTCTCCTTTATCTCCTCAACATATGATGTCAGTTGTTCTAATT
>Ga0163109_10004077_pt1 | contig 11139 bp, 6 predicted proteins | sample CRUFie1St13metaG_FD_108704 | JGI IMG/M metagenome (GOLD analysis project Ga0163109, IMG submission 108704) | Marine microbial communities from the Costa Rica Dome - CRUD Field 142mm St13 metaG | ecosystem: Environmental > Aquatic > Marine > Oceanic > Photic zone | place: Costa Rica: the Eastern... | reverse complement strand
TTTAGTAGGTTACTATATTTTTTCCATAAAGATTCAACGTCACGTTCTTTGTACATTTATTTCCTTTAAAGTCTCCAGGTAATGCCTGTTAGGTTTTGAAATTCTTCAGTTAATTTTTTCTTTTTATCTATTAAATTTGTGACTTCATCAATGTTACCTTGTGTATCTAGAATAATCTTGAGTTTTCGAGATGTTTCAAGTAGATTTTTAAAGCACTTTTTTTGTTCTTCGTTACCTTTTATTTCAACATTTAAGTTTTTACCTACAATGTAGTTTGCTGCAATTTGGTGTAATGCATGTGATTTAATGTTCATTTTCAAGTCCTTGGTTCTTATTATTAAATATTTCCATCTTTAGAGGAAAATTACCTAATTTATCGTGTTCATAACCTTGACTAATTATCAGCTTAAACTCTTTCAAATAATCGCTTTGTATATCAAATATCATTGCATCATGCAAAACAAAAAGAGGCACTGCTTTTTCTAAGTTTAAAATTTGAGGTAGACTACTAAAATATTTTAAAGCAATGTCAACTGCTGAAGATTGTATGTAATTATTGATTAATATATTTTCTTTTTCTTCTTTAAGATTCCATAGCGGTCTTCCTTCATAGTTTCTTCTAATTCCATGCTTATCAATATTTTTTGATATTGCTAATATTTTGTCTAAGCAAAAATAATCTTTTATACAATCAAACAAAGCTTTAGACTTTGTTTCACTAATATCTTTTAGTGAAGTATAATGAGCTCCATACAAAACTGATATTATTGCTCTTTTTATTACAGACCTGTTTAAATTTAAATCCAATATGCTATTTATTTCTTGATATAAGTCTTGGTTTGCGTTTTTACCACTTAACTTTAAACATAGTCTAGGCTCAAGAGAAGAAAAGTCAATACTTATTATACTTCCTTGACTAAATCTTGTTTCTAATATGCTTCTATATTTTTTTGGTAATGTTAGTATACTTGGTCCGCTTTTTACTGTTAGTCTTCCAGTAACATTGCTTAATGTATTATAATAAACTTTGTTACTATAACCTCTAATAGGTTTAAAAGATCTTATTGTATTTTTTACGCTTTCATTTTGCTCAACTTCAAGAAAAGCTTTATACGTTATAAGATTTACTTTTGATCTAAACAAAGAGTCTAAAAAAGAATTAGTTTTACTTATTAACTCAATAAAGTTTTTTTCTTGATCTAAAGTTTTACATGTTTCTTTTAAAAAAATTAAATCTTGAGAAAAACTATCTTTAATATGATTAGGCAGTATATCTATTAGTTCATAAGAAGATGTAATAGAGTCTATAAATTTAAAGTAATTTTTATATTTATCAAGATGTTTAGTCTTATATATTTTTTCTTCTATTATATTCATACATAAATAATATAAAAAATTTAATATTTTTACACAAAAAAATAATATTATTTATGTATAATTCTGGTTTTTATAAGCTCGATATTATGAAATTTATTTTCATATGTAAATTTCTTCCACTCTTCGGTATCTTCATATCCATCAGCTTTTACATATATATCCTCCAAAAATTCAGAAAACTTTCTTTCTGAACTTGCTATTCTTACCCAGAATTTTGCTTTTTTTGCTACTTCATCAGCAAAGCTGGCAAGTTCAATAAACTCTTCATGTCTAGTAGTAATACCTAGATATTGTGCTGCGGACACGCCTTTGTCAAAATCACGTGTGTACTTATAATACATACAAAATTCAATAATGTCTATAAGAGCAATCCAATGATCAGAATATCCATATCTCTCCATGAGTTCATATGTAAATTCTTGTAACTTTGTGCTTATAGGAAAAGATACAGGACCTTCGTCTTTGAAAACTATTACTAAAAATATATTTGTGGGTTTTTGACTGTTGGATTGTCCTTCTATAGGGACAGAAACACTAGGTTCTAAAGTAAACTTTGATACATTTAATACGCTCAGATTTATTCCATTATCAGATCCTGCCGTCCAGTTAGACAAATATGAAGAAACAATATCTTCATTGCCGTAGCTTAATTTTAAATTTGATTTACTACAAGGAAAAATAAAATCTTTTGGATCTTTTCCTCTTATGTTTTTAATGCTATTAACGTACTTAGCTTTTTCAAGGTTAAGTTGATAAAGCAAATAATTTATAAATTTATTTTCAGTTATTAATTCATTTATTTTGTCAATTAATAAATCTTTACTTATTCTATCTTCAGAATGCTCAAAAGACATACATCTAACATATTCATTATCAAACATGTTGCTTATGCCTATTTCATAGTCAAACATATCAATGCCAAAAAAAGACAAACCGTCTTCGTACCATTTAGATTCTCTTTTAGCTTCTTGAACTATGAATGCATCAGAATAGATATTATCAGGCTTTAATTTTGTCTCTTTAATGTAATTACGACTAGAAACTAGTTCGTTTATTGTTTTAGTAAAAGATTCACCATTTCCGTATTCTATATTACTTGCTGAAATGTTGACAATGCTATTGTCTTCTTCAACAGTAAAGTCTGCTTGTAATCTTAAAACAATACCCACATTGTCTATTTTTATATAATGTACTATATTTTCGTCTAAGGTTTTATTTTTAACTACTAATTCAAACATATTATAAAGATCTTTTGACATTCCTATGTCATCTGGTATTATGCTAGAAAGCCTTCCTCCTCCATAAGTAAGTCCGGCATAATCTGCCTTAACGTTTCGTAGATCTTCAATTGACTCAGACAACATGACGTCATCTTGATCAGTTTTAGAGTATAAAAACATAACTTGCGACTTAAAAGCTTTTGTACTTGTTTTAGGGTTATAAGGTATAGTCATAGGTATTGTTGGATCATTGAAAGAAGTAGGCATATGAGGAGAAGCAACAAGTAATTCTATTGATTTGTCTAGTTTTGGATCTTTCTTAAATAGAATAGATAAAATAATTTGTTTTTTAAAGTAATTACTAAGTTTATTAAAAGATTCAATTGATTTAGGACTTTTTAAATTATTTGTTTTTTTGTATATGTTAAGTTTTATAAAATCAAGAGGATCATCAGACGTCAAAAGTTTTCTTTCTCGACGTTTAGCATTTATCTGGGCTCTAATTTCAGAATCAAGAGTTTTAATTTCATTTGAAATATTAAATTTATTAAACATAAAAATATTTGTTTTATTGTTTTTAATCTTGCTTACAACGTTGTAATTACTATAAAAATTAATAGCATTATGAAGACTTCCTGAAAACTTGAAAATGTTTTCTGATGTCAGTTGTATCAAGAAACCTGGTAGAGTTTGATCTTCTTTTACTTCTTTTATTACAGCTGCTTGTTGTGTAATAGGTTTATTCTTTTTAACTACAGACTTGACAACTTTTTTGTGATTCGCCTTTTGTGATCTAGACATTCTTTTAGGTTCTATTGTCACCTTTTCACTTGGTCTTACTGCTTTAGGCGGAAGTGTTTGTTGTTGTTGTTGTATCTCTTCTGTTTCTGTATTATTTAAATTCTCAGAATGCGCTTTTTCTTCGTCATCTACGTGTTTTTCTGCTAGTTTATTTTTACTTTCTTTTCTTTGCGCAATTTTTTCAAGTGATTCGCGTATAAGCTCATCATTTTTAGCAATTAATCTATTGAATCCATCAGCTAAACCTTCATATTTTCCGTAAACATCACCGTAAGAAAGTGCAAGTGTGGTTTTAAAATTGCCAGGTGTTAGAGAATGTTTTACGCTTGTAACTGCATAAGAATTATCCAATGTTGTTCCTGTTTCAAAGTCAATAAATATATATTGACCAAATCCTGCCCATGGGCATCCAAAAGTTTCAATACTAGCTTGTGAAGGTAATATTCTCAAAGGCATGTCGACAATTATATTGTTGTTAATTTCTGATGTGTTATTTCTATCTTGATTTGTAATATATACTGTATTTAAATTCGCTTCATTTATAGTTGCTGCAGAAGCGTTTATTAAAGCTGTATGCTCGCTTGCAAAGGTCGCAGTAGGCATAAGAGTTCTAGTTTTTTCTTTTATGTCAATAAAACCTTTTCCTGACTTAAACTTAAACATTTGTTTTCCGTCAACTTCAAAGCTTTCGATAAGTCCATTCTCACCTAACAAAGCATCTAATAAGTCTTTTCTGCGTCCTATTTGATTATTTAATGTTTCATTTATTTTTTGTGCACGTTGTTTGGCGATGGCTTTTTTTCTTTTATTCCTTTTATTACTTTTGTTTTTTGCTATATTATTATATTTGTCTAGATCTTTTTTGTTGTTATCAATTTTAGTAGAGAGTCTTAAAATTTCTTTTAAACCATTAAGATTAATGTTTTCTCCTTGATTAAAACAATTACTTATAGCCTGATATGGGTTGTCATTTCTATCGTATACAGTTATTCTACAAATAGTTTTGTCTAAGTCTAAAACATCAGATAGAGCATCAAAACTTAACTGTATTGAGGGAGGTATAAAAATGCCCTCATCATCATAAGCACCTATTTGATTTCCGTAATAAAAGCTATTAAGTCTTTGCGTCATGCTAACACTTAACTTTTCTTTCTCACCTTTCTTCTTTTTTCTCGGCTTGACAGGTGACTTAAAGTTTTTTCTTTCAAAAAAATCTTGCATTCCGTAGCACGGGTTATCTTTTGTTAATATAAAGTTACTAATCACTTGACTTATTAAAGACTCGACAGTTACTCTTATGTTTCTTTCAAACAAATCAGTTAAATAAGAATCAAGCAAGTTTTTATTTATTAAAAGTGAAGCTAAGCTTAGACTAATATTACTATCTGGATTACCAAAGTTTGAACAAAAGCCAGAACGTTCATTTACGTTATGAAAAATAATTTGTATTTCATCGTACTTCTTTAAAGAAGTCATGTGCGTACCAACAAGAGAAGACAAAAAGCTTCCAAAAGTTATATAATTGTTTTTTTGAAAATTTACGCCTAATAACACGTTATTCTTTAATCTGTCGTAACCTTTATTTATTTCTTTATCATACAACAAATCTGTATCTTGCAAGCCACCGATTAAATTATCTACGTAGCTATCAATTTGTGATTTAACTTTATCATTAAATTTTACTATTTTTCTTATTGAATTAGAAATGTTTGCTATCGCCCTACCTAAGGAAATAAAATCTCTAGCTAAAACGTTTTTTTCTTTTATATTGATTTTATAACTTGTATTATTGCCTGTTAGACCTGTTATTCCAGAAGCTTTTTGTAGTATGCTAAGACTTGTTTTTGGAGGCGCAGTAAATTCAATTGTGTCGTTATTTTTTTTTGCACTTTTAAAAGTTAAAGCCGCTTTATTTAAGTTACTTACTAATGTATCAATTCTTCTAAATTGTCTAGTTTTTCTTGTTCCTTTTTTAGTTTGAACAAATTTACCTCTAAAAGAATCGCTATAAGAATTGATAGCTGCAGCTATATTTGAATTAAAAGCGGGTGTTATAGAAGAAATTTTAAGTTTTCCTTGAATCTCTTGAACTTTTGTTATATAGTTTTGACTTGCGTAATTGTAGTTATTACGATCTATTGTAAGTCTAGTATGTTCAACAATTTCAGTCTGCCTTATGTCAACAGGACCTTTCATGGCAATTGCCAAGTTTATTTCAACTTCACCGGAATTAGTTACTGAGAACTGAGAGTTTGTAATCATGTATTTTTCTAGACAAACTGAAGAGTTTAGAAAGTCGCCGATTGGATTTATAGAATTTCCACTTTTATTCAATCTGCCGGCATCGCCGTGTTTCCAACCGTACTCAACACTTATTTCAGCGCCGAAAGCACCAAACAGGTCAGGTTTAATAAAAGGTGCTATGTCACCCATTCTAGTTCTATCATGAAGAACAAGTGATATTCTACCTGATTTGAATGACATTAAACCTGTTGTTGGCGCAATATCAATTTCAAAACTTTTAAATGTCATAAAAGGTCTTGTTCTATCGTGAACCGAGGTTAGTCTTAGCTTTTTATCATCATCGTCATAGATATCTCTGTGACCTGTTTTTTCATTCATGTTTACAACAGTTTGTGGCGTTGCAAAAACTGCAAGGTTTGTTTCCACACCAATCTTGTCGTCTGCTTTTTTTATGACTCCTTCAAACGAGTCGTAGTTTTTTGTAACATCTTCATTTCTAGAACCAAACATAAATTGATTTAAAGTTGCTGTTTTAAAAACGTTTGTAGCATCTTGTTTTGAAGTGCTTGGCAATACAAAAGTTGCATTAAAGTAAGGAAAAGCTTTTGAAAATTCTAACGTTGAAATGCTATTAAAGAAAGCAGACAACTCTAAGGAATTTTTTGTACCGCATCTAATGTTGTCATTATTTAGAAGTATAATTGACATAGATGGATCTTGTTTAGAAGGGCTGGCTATATTTTGATTTACATCTATTTCTTTTAAGCGGTCTCCTAAAGATTGATCTTGACTGTTTTTTTTACTAATATTTAAATAACAGGCAACGTTAGAAAGATTTTTTTTCTTATCATCACTTAATTTAGATTTATATTCTATGGAACCGTATCTAGATTTAGGTATACTTTGTATACTGTCTGATTGATTGCCAATGTAAAAAAGTGAAGAAAGAACTGCTTTTGAAATTATTGTCCTTAAGTTATCTTTATTACCTTCTAAAGAAAACTTTTGCTTTATTTCTTCATCCAAATAGTAGTCTTTGTGAAATACAGAGATAAAGCTGCCTATTTTTAATCCATAACTTTCAGCAAGCTCTTTTTTGTTACTATTATCTTTAGCATTAATTACGATTTCTTCTATTTTATTTATAATGTAATCATATATTTCGTAAGTAAAAAGACCTTTAGTCGTTATTGACTGAAATAAATTTTCTACTAACCTTAAAAAGTCTTTTTCTATTTGCGCATCGCTCTTTTGCTCTTCATTAGATTCGCCTAAGCTTCTGCTTAGAATGTCAGCTGGGTCTTGCGAATCGATATAGTTACGTAAATTTGCTGTAGACAAGGCATTAAGTGAGGCTTCGTAAATTTGAACCTTGTTTTCTATTGAGACCTCATGGGATCTATACGGTAACTTAGGAGGTGCCATTAGTTATTTTCCTTTAGATTTTTAATATCTTTAATATTCAGTGGTATTTTTAAAACAATTCCATCTGAAACTTGCATCCACCATCCTATTCCACTAGCAGCAGCAATAACCCACCAAAGCTGTGCATCGCGATAGACTTCATATGCTATATGATCAAGTCTATCACCTGCTTTTGTAATTCTTTTTTCAAAAGGTATTGTGTTGTTTTGAACAGCACTAAATATCTTTGAATTTAAGCTTATTTCTTGACCGTCTTTTAAAAAAAATCTACTAATATTTTCTGCCATTTTTCAAGTCTCTTCTAGATAAATGATTATTCATCTTCGTCATAAACATCGCCGTATAAAGAATTAATTATTTTTCCTGTGTTGTAAACAGGAGCTCTCATCATGCCATCAGCATCAAGTCCTGGCGCAATATCATGTATCGGGCTAAAAGACATATCTATTTTAACAGACATAGGTGCTTTTGAACCAACAACCTCAGTTTCCCACAGTTGTTCGTTTGCGTTAATGCTCAAGTTACCTATAAATCCTGCTAAACCTTTACCTAGCGTTGTTTCGTAAGCTGCTGTTATAGGATTATTTACTCTACCATCGTCATCAAAAGAATCAATGTAGTTATTAAATTGTTTTTTATTTGCAGAACTATCTGTAAATTGTGCATCACTTTTATCAACACTATTTTCATAGTCATAATAAGTCACAATACTTTTTGAATCAACCTCATAATAAAAAGGCATCGTAAGATCTGCTAATGATACTTGAAACACACTTTCTTGTCGTTTCTTTATTGTTACTTCTTGAAATTCTCTAACAGAAACAGTTAAAGTATCATTAGTTGCAGTATCAACAGCAGTATAGTCGCCAGGCAAAATATAGTATTTTTCTTCTTTTTTGTTTTCTAAGTCTAAACCTAAAGTTAGACCTGAAGTGTCTGGTTTAGCTCCAAAAGAGGCGAGAAAATCTTTTACTTGTTTTTTTGCTTTTGGTATGAAATCAATATCTTCTTTACCTTGACCCATGCCGTGTATTTTGCTTATAGCATGTTTAGTATAGTTTGATTTAAATACATCACCAAACCTCATTCTAATAAGCGGAGATGCTGTTGGAACTTGTGTAAAAGGATATTCAAAACCTAATTTTCCGTCCTTATCAAGTGCTTTATTTTTAAAACCGCGACTCCATTGTGGGTATACCATTGAAACGAGTTTATTAATCTGATACCACATTAAATCATGATCTTCTTTTGACATCGAAGCCAAAGTAAAAGAAATCTGAATTTGTCTGGCTGTGCTTATATAATGATAAACTTTATCAACTCTCCCATAACCTGGTGACGTTTCATTATATTGTGGAGAGAAAGAATCGCTATAGTTATCAATAAAAGCATGAAATCCTAAGATTTCGTTTGTTCTTAAATCTTGAAAATAAAAAGGAACCATTTCTTTTTCATAAAAAGCTTCAAAAGCTTTAACAGTTTCGTTTGAAATTCTTTGTTGTGCTTTTTTTGTTTTTATAAAATAATTTTTTACATGCTCTTCTAAAAAATGCGATCCAAGATTATTATAAGCAGAACTCTTCAACATACTTTCAGGCATGATAAAAGCTTGTGGAAGAGCTGAGATTGACATGCTTTGTTTCTTTTCAAGTCTTTTGTCACCACTAATTTTTTTTATTTCTACTGTTTCACTCTCTGGATTTGAGTAATTGACATTAACTTTTGAAAAGCCTGTAATGCTGTCTTTTGCTCGACCTGATCTGTTTAATTTATATCTTGCAGATTTTTTATTTTTATAGTACTTTTTAACTTTTAAACCGACATGCATTCTCTCAACAATAAATGTTACATAGTAATAATTCAACTCAACTAAAAATTTTTCTACAGAATTATCACCAGAAGCAAAGGTTGCATTTGACTTTGCTTTGTAAAGTTTATTAACAACCCAATCACTTTTTTGATTAAATCTTCGAACAAGCATTAATAATCTATTACTACCAATGCTTGATAAGCTTAAAATACTTTCAACTAAATAAAAGCCAAGATTAAAAAGGAGTTCTCGACCTGCATTGTCATTAGTAAGTAAAGAAAACGTTTTATCTATAAAAGGGATTGGCTGCTCAGCTACGCCTAGTTTTCCATACTTACCTGAGCTATTTTTGCTAAACTTTTCTAAAAATATTAGTGGATCCGTGTTAACATAAAAGCTCAAACCAACATAAAAAGATCCTAATCTTTCGCCAACTCCGCCAATACCTGATTTGGTTGATTTATCTTTGGGATATCTTAAATGTTCGTGAATATATCTTGTTAATGATGTATAATTAACCGGGCCATAATTACCCATTTCCATTTGAAAGTCTTGCTCAATATTTGTTGTGCCTTTAAGATTAGCGGCATTAGTTACCAAGTCCTCAGCTGCTAGGATTCCTTCAATCGCAGCAATATATATAGATGCTTCTACAACATAGTCAAGCCAAAAAACAAGTTTTGTAGTGTCCTTAAAACCAAAAGTACTTAGTTCTAAGCCAGCAATCATTTCCAGTTCAGAAGCAAATATTTCATTTACTCCTAAATAGTTATTAAAGTTTTTATAGTATTGTATATTTTCATCGCCACCAAATGAAGGATTTGCAAGAAATTTATCGTCTCTTGATCCACTAACAAAATTGTCATCGCCTGTCGACACAACTTCTGTGTTAATAATATGATCTTGTAATCCATCTTTAACAGAAGTAATACCCGAAGAAAAGAAAGGCAAGTTTGTATTTGAAAAAGCACCTACATTGCTTTCTTTTGTGTAGTTTGAGCCTCCTTGTGCGACTTTAGGCTTGCTGACTTTTTCAATAATTTTTTCTTTAGGCACCGGAGTGCCTTCTTTAATTACTGATCCGTCTGGTGAAAGAATATACTTAGACATCATTTATCCTTTTATAACATCATTACCTTTAATAAAGTCATCAATATCTTTAGGTTTATCTATATTTATGTTACTTTGCTGACCTAACTTAAAAAAAGTTTTTTCTACGCTTTTAATTTTTTTATCTGTTAACGTTTCTACCAACTTTAAACACTCTTCATATGGTTTATCAAGATTTTTTGAAATTGCTAACGCAAGCATTTCTGGTAGCTTTAATTCATTATATACTTTGTCTTTTAAATCGAGTCTATACATATTTTAATCTTTTTTTATTTTCCTGTTGTGAGTCGTCCTGGATCTGCGCCTACCGCTGTTTTTGGCCCTGCTTTGCCAAGAGGCGGAAGTCTTGATTGTTCTGCCATTTTCTTTGCAATATGAGAAGTAATTACATGACCATCAATTGTTACAATTATTTGTTGACCGTCTCCTCGAGCAAGGTACTCTTGTAATAAGCCACGTAATCTTTCTCCTTCTTCACCTTTCATAGTACTTAACATCTCAAAGTCTTGCTTTGTTAACTTAGCATCTTCACCTTTTTGTCCAACTAAGTTTGCAATTGCTCTTAAATCTGGGTGTGAATCAAGGCCTTTAGAAGCTTCAACCACATATTTACTTTTTCTTAATTTTTTACCAGTTGCTGTATTCACGCCTACCATTTCAAGTAAACCGTCTGCAGTAAGGGAAACAGGACCACTTCTTGAATCAGCTTTATATCCTTTTGCATTTTTACCCTTTTCAGCTTCCAGAGCCTGTTTTTCTAAGCTTTTCCTACGTTTACGTTCTTGTTCCGCTATTGCAGCTGCAGCTAAATTATGCACGTGGAGTCTTAATTTTTCTTGTTTTTCAAGTTCTTTTGCAGCTTGAGTACCAACTTGACTTGTTTGTTGTAAAAGAACAAGTGCATCTTGTAGCATATTATATCGATCTTGCCCTTTAATAGGATCTCCTCTTATAATCTCATTTTGTTCTATTGCAGCATATCTTTTGTTTTTCGCTGCAAGCTGTTTTACAATATCAGTGCCGAAAGCGCTAATCATACGCTTTCTAAAGTCATCTTCGAAAAAGCCTTCTACTCCTTCATCAAAGATCGACTCGTCATCAAACATCCCTTTCATGATCTCCTGAAAGCTTCCGCCCTGCGAAAACACAGCA
>Ga0163109_10004076_pt1 | contig 11141 bp, 7 predicted proteins | sample CRUFie1St13metaG_FD_108704 | JGI IMG/M metagenome (GOLD analysis project Ga0163109, IMG submission 108704) | Marine microbial communities from the Costa Rica Dome - CRUD Field 142mm St13 metaG | ecosystem: Environmental > Aquatic > Marine > Oceanic > Photic zone | place: Costa Rica: the Eastern... | reverse complement strand
GATCCATCTTCGTTTATTTCTATATCTACTTGAGTACAATATCCAGCTAGGGCTTCATCTATTGAGTTATCTACAATTTCCCATACCATATGGTGTAGACCAGCAACATCTGTTGTACCAATATACATCCCAGGTCTTTTACGAACGGCTGCTAAACCCTCGAGGACCGTAATATTGGAAGCTGAATAATTTGCATTATTATCATTCATAACGTTTTTTGTTTTGCTATTAAACTAGACCAAGTATAGTTGAGGTGTATTGAAAATGCAAAAATTATTTGGATTATACAATTGCATAATCTAGAATATTTATAGTTTAATTTATGCAAATGCGACAACTAAATTTAAAAGCAGTGGTTATTGGACTACTGATTGTTTTAAGTCCAAACTTGGCTTGGGCTAGTAACTTAGATACTTTAGATTCGGTGCAAAATGTACTAAGTCGAGAGAATCAGAATGTTACTGTGATGGATTTTATAAAAATCATGCTTGAACGAGATGGCTTTAACGAAAGAATCTCTGTTCCAGAAGATCAACTATTTACAGATGTAGATGTAGAAGATGCACATTTGGTTGAAAAAATGCGTCAATTAGGTGTTGTATCTCGAAATTTTTATAACCCAGTTGTAAACGCTGATCGTGAATTAAATTTATGGAGCACGCTTGACTTACTATTTAAGTACGAAGGTACTCCAGTTAAGAGATTCCTAATAGATCCTGCTAACTTCGAAGAACAAGTTTCTAATATTAAAGGAGACAGTTACCTAGCACCTGTGTTTGATAAAGCATTGGAATTAGACCTGATAGAACCTACTAATAAGCGTGTATTTTTCTTATCAAAAGTATCTGTTAATAAATTTATGAGTATACTCGATAAACTAGAAGACAGCTCGAATAGAACAACTATACGTGTAGTGCCCCAATCTGCATTACAAAAAGAAAGCAAATATGCAATTTTAGAAGATGTGTTTGATAGAATAAAAAATAACTATTTAGAAAACCGCTCTGTTAATGATGATAAATTATTATATGGAGCAATTGAAGGACTTGTCGATGCTCTTGGCGATCCTTTTTCGAGCTTCCAAAAACCACAAGAATACTCGGATTTTCGAAAAAATCTAAGCCAAGAGTTTGAGGGTATTGGTGCTTCGTTATATGTAAATGATAATGGTGACTTGCAAATAATCAGTCCTATTTCTAACTCCCCTGCTGAGGCAGCTGGACTATTACCAGCAGATATTATCACCAAGGCTAATGGGATTAAGTTACGTGGATTAACTATCGAAGAATCTATCGATATTATTAAAGGTCCTGCTGGAACAACTGTGAGACTAGAAATAGAGCGAGATGGAAAAACACTAAATTTTAATATCGTACGTGCAAAAATAGATATTCCATTAGTACTTGCAGAAATTCATAGTAATAATATTGGATATTTAAAAATCAGAAGCTTTGGCCCTGGAGTCACTAGTATTTTCGAATCTTTATACGAAACTATTTCGAGCGATGCAAATAACCTGATTATCGATTTACGATCTAATCCAGGTGGTTATTTGAATGAAGCCATTAATCTTGCGGAATTGTTTTTAGATGCAAACAAACCAATTGTAAATGTGAAATACAACAATATTACAGAAACAAAAACAACAAAGACACCTGCTAGTATAAAGCCACGTAAAATAGCTGTGTTAATAAATAAGGGGTCTGCTTCTGCGTCGGAAATTTTGGCAGCAGCTTTAAAAGAAAACCTAAGCAATGTTGTTGTAATTGGAGAAACCTCTTTTGGTAAAGGAACTGTGCAAGAACTAATAAACTACCGAGATAACTCGGCTCTAAAATTAACAATAGCCGAATGGCTTAGCCCAACACTCAAGAAAATTAATAAATTTGGTATCGCTCCAGACATAACCGTGGTAACCAAACTATCTGATATGCAAAGTGATAACGATGCAGTATTAAATAGAGCACTTATAGAATTAAGATAAAAGAAAACCGGCTTAGGCCGGTTTTTTAGTTGTTTTTTAGTAGCTCTTTTGGATCTGTGGTAACTATTTCATTCTCCGTAAAAGATGCAATCACCTGAATTGCCACATGCTTATTACCTGCAAAAAACAATCCCTGACCAACACCAGAATTTAAAAGCAGGTATTTTTCCCCTTCTGTTAAATTGAATATTTCTTGGAGTACATCCACAGCTGTGGGTGACTGTTTTAATAAAAGCTGCATCGATGAATTAGTGATAATTGGCTTACCATAATTTGATTTTGAAAAGTCCTCTACATCCTGCGTGATAGTGGTAACACCTAAATAATATTTACGAGCTCTTTTTACTAATCCAAATAAGAATTTGGCGGAGTCTTCGTGTTGCATCATTGTCCAGGCTTCATCTATACAGAGCAGTCTTCTTTTGAGAGAAGATCTAACTCTATTCCAAATGTAATTAAGTATAATGTACATTGCGATTGGCCGAAGTTGATCTTCTAGATCTCGAATACTAAATACCACTAATCCAGATGATAAATCTATATTGGTTGGTTTGTTAAAAATCCCTGAGTATGTACCTTCTGTATATTTTTTGAGACGCTCTACAATACTTTCAGCACCTTGCGTGCCTTCGAGTACACTTTGTAAATCCTCCATTGTTGGTGGCTCTTTATCGGATGGATCTAATAAATCCATTGTAATCCCTTTTAGGGCATATACATCGTTAAGTGCCTTATCCAATAATCCATCTTCGAGTGGAGTAAGTTCGCCAAGCATTAGTTTTAATAGTCCTAGAAGATTTATGATGTTTGAACGTAATAGATCCCCTGGTTTTAAAATTTCGTCTTTAATTGGTCTTGGTAGGTCGAATGGATTAATTCTTTTATCAGCATTTAGAGACACTTTTAAATAAGTTCCACCAACTGTTTCGCAAAGTGCTTCGTATTCGTTTTCTGGATCGATAACAATTACATCTGTGTCTATCATTAAGTATCTTAAGATTTCTAGTTTTACTGCGTACGATTTACCAGCACCAGATTTTGCAAAGACTACACTATTAGCATTTTCTAGTGAAAATCTATCAAAAATTACAAGAGAATCATTGTGTCGGTTGAGACCATATAATATTCCTGAATCCATTGTGAGTGTTGAGGATGTAAATGGAAAAGTAGATGATAATGGCGATGTATTCATGTTCCATGCTACATCTAGTTCGTCGAGTCCGAGTGGTAATGTTGAATTAAAACCTTGTTCCATGCGCAAGCCCGCTCTTCGTGTAAGAATTAGTTGACCACCTAAAATAGCCTCTAGCTGTTTCATTTGGCGATCTAGCTTGTCTTTGTCGGAGTCCATCATTGTTATGTACATGCCAAATTGGTAGAATTTTTCTAGACCTTTTTGAATGTCTCGTCTGAGAGTTTCGGCATCTTCTAGTGCGGTTTCAAGCCCAGGATCTGCAATTTTACCTGCCTCGGCTGCCATTCTCATTGCAGAACGCATTTGAACTACTTTTTTTTGAAGTACCTTTAATATAGTAGAAGAATCGAATGGATATATAAATTGAGAAATATTCATTACTGCGTCGAAATTTACTACTGGAGACATCCAGTTGGCATTTAAAAACCTAGGATAATCATACACAAATACAGTCTTTGCATAAACTCCAGACATGAAAATTTGATCGAAATCCACTCGTACACTAGAAGGTGCAATAAGATCCCTTAATTTATTTAAGCCTTGTTTGTATACTTTTTCTAGCTCTTGATAATTCTCCTTAGATCCAGATTGAGAGTTTGATTTACTTGCAACTGCAGCTTGCTTGGCAATGTCTTTTTTTGATTCTTGTTCTTGTTTATCAATTTTTTCTGCGGCTGAATCTTTAATTTCGTTAAGTTTATTTTCTAAATCCGGAGACTTTTCGTGTATTTCATCTACATGTTCTTTAGGTGTTTGAGACTTAGAATTAGTAGTATTTGATTGAGGGGCGTCTTTTTGATATTTATCTCTTATTGGCCCTAGAATCTTGTCGATTAAACTGTCTGAATTACTCATTAATTAGGGGTGATTTTACTATAATTATTATAACATTTAAGTTTTTAATCCACCAGAAGTTTTTCAAAATCTAGCATTTAAGTTTTTCTTCTGCTAAAATCTCAACTGTAAATTTGATAGATTAATATGAATACAGACAATCCGAATACAAATCTTTTTGATTCAGAAGAGAATACTCGAGACGAATTAAGAAGTATTTCACGTGAAATGCAAGATAAGTATCTTGATTATGCGATGAGTGTGATAGTTTCGCGTGCGCTTCCAGATGTGAGAGATGGGTTAAAACCTGTTCATAGAAGAATTTTATATGCAATGAAAGAAGTTGGTTTGAGTTCTTCTGGTAAATTTAGAAAATCAGCAACTGTAGTTGGTGAGGTGCTTGGTAAATACCATCCACATGGTGATACTGCAGTATATGATTCTATGGTACGTATGGCCCAAGACTTCTCTATGAGATACATGCTTGTAAATGGTCAAGGTAACTTTGGTTCGATCGATGGTGATAATGCGGCAGCAATGCGTTATACCGAAGCTAAAATGATGCCAATTACAGAGTATATGCTAAGTGAAATCGAAAAAGACACGGTTGATTTTAGACCAAACTATGATGGCACTCAACAAGAACCATCTGTACTACCTTCTAAACTTCCTCAATTATTATTGAATGGTTGTATGGGTATTGCTGTAGCTATGGCAACATCTATTCCACCACATAATTTACGAGAGGTTTGTGGAGCTGTTCTTGAATTAGCACAAAATCCAGACGCGACTATTGATGATCTTATGCAACATATTCAAGGACCAGACTTTCCAACTGGTGCTACTATTTACGATAAAGAAGCAATTAAACAAATGTACTTAACTGGTCGTGGTGGGGTTACAATGCGTGCAAAAGCAGAAATTATCGACCTACCTAAAGGTAAGTCTGCAATTATTATTACAGAGATACCTTACCAAGTTAACAAAGCTAATTTGGTTCAAAAAATTGCCGAGTTAGTACGTGATAAAAAAGTAACTAACATTACAGATCTTCGTGACGAATCTTCACGTGAGGGTATGCGTATTTTTATTGAATTGAAAAGAGACTCTTATCCAAAGAAAATTTTGCAACAATTATACAAATATACACAGCTGCAAAGTACTTTTAATATGAATATGATTGCTCTTGTTGATGGTATTCAACCAAGACTTTTGAATCTTAAACAGGTTCTCGAGTACTTTATTGCACACAGACGTGAAGTTATTACTCGTCGTACGGAATTTGAATTGAGAAAAGCTAAGGCTCGTGCTCATATTTTAGAAGGTTTAAGAATTGCACTTGGTTCTATTGATGATGTTATTGCTACTATTAAAGCTTCCAAAGACCGGGATGATGCTTCTAATAACTTAATGGCTAAATTTACTCTTACAGAAATTCAAGCCAAAGCAATTCTTGATATGCGTCTACAAACTCTAGCGAGCTTAGAAAGACAAAAAATCGAAGAAGAGTATGCAGAATTAATGAAAACAATTGCCGATCTAGAAGATATTCTTGCAAAACCTGAAAGAGTTACAGATATTTTAATTACAGAAACTAATGAAATTGTAGCGAAACATGGTGATGAAAGAAGAACAGAAATTGTTCCAACTGCACTAGGTAAAATCTCAACTTTAGATACAGTTCCAAATGCGCCTATGGTAATTACTCTTACAGAAAGTAATTACATTAAGAGAATGGAACCATCTACTTTTAAAGTTCAAAACCGTGGTGGTAAAGGTAAAGTTGGTATGTCTACTAAAACCGATGACCACGTGAAACTAATTAAGTTTGCTCAAAACCATGATAGAATCTTGTTTTTTACAAATTTAGGTAAAGTTTTCATGTTACGTGTACATGAATTACCATTGGGCTCGAGAACTGCAAAAGGACAATCTATTTTCAATCTCCTAGAGCTATCTAAAAACGAATATATTACATCTGTATTAACTTTAGATAATCAAGAAGACTACTCTGAATGTGCATTATTTATGGCAACTCGAAAGGGACTTGTGAAAAAAACTCAAATTGATCAGTTTAAAAACGTTAGAAGATCTGGCTTGATTGCAATCAAACTACGTGAAGAAGACGAACTATGCTGGGTTAAACCAGTAAAAACTGGTCAAGAAATTGTAATGGCTACTAAATTTGGTAAAGCTATTAGATTCTCCGAAAACGATGCTCGTGCAATGGGTAGAAGTGCTCAGGGTGTAATAGGTATGAAACTTAAAAATGGTGACTATATTGTAGAAATGGATGTTATCTCGGATCCTAAAGCAAAAATGCTTGTAGTAATGGAAAATGGTCTAGGTAAAATCACTTCTCTAAGTGCTTATAGAAACCAAAAACGTGGTGGTAGTGGTGTGAAAACTGCTAATTTAACCAAAAAGACTGGTGATTTAGTTGGAGCTGTTGTACTTGAAAATGGTTACGAACCAGATCTTTTACTACTATCTCGTGATGGACAAGTGTTACGTTTGAATATTAAAGATATACCAACTATGGGTAGATCTACTCAAGGTGTCTATGTAATGCGAATGAACGATGATGATGTGGTAACTTCTCTATCTGCATTACCGGTAGAAGAACAAGAAATGGAAATGGAGGAAGCAAAGGAATCTGTAGAAATGTTCAAATCGTAAAAAATCTTGCATTTTAGTTGATAATTATGCTAAGGTGCCTGTGATCAAAATTTTTTAAATTCAAAGTAATGAAAACTGACATCCATCCAAAAATGAACAAAGTTATCTTTGTAGACTCTGTTACTGGTGATGAATTTGTTTCTACTTCTACTCTTACTTCTAAAGAAACTAGAGAAATAGATGGAGAAACTTACCAAGTAGTTACACTAGAAGTAACATCTAAGTCACATCCTTTCTATACTGGTAAACAAACACTTGTAGATACTCAAGGTCGTGTGGACAAATTTAGAAAGAAAATGGAAATGGCCAAAAAGCTTCAAGAAGCAAGAAAAGCCGCTTAATTCTACTCATAAGGCCTCAAGGAAACTTGGGGCTTTTTTAATTCTTACCTATGTTCAATTTTAAAATTCATAAAAAAAGCTCTAAATCACAAGCTCGTACAGGTGAATTAACTCTTCCTCATGGAAAAGTGCAAACACCTATTTTTATGCCGTGTGGCACAAAGGCTTCTGTAAAGGGTGTTTCTCCGCAGGAATTAAAAACTCTTGGCTGCCAAATTCTTCTTGGTAACACTTATCACTTAGAAATGCGTCCAGGTAGTAAATTCATTGCTGATCGTGGTGGATTGCACGAATTTATGAATTGGGACTTACCTATTCTTACTGATTCTGGTGGATTTCAGGTGTTTAGTTTACAAGGATTTGACAATAAAACTGGTAAAGCTGGTAAAAGTGTCAGATTGAAAGAAGATGGAGTAGAATTTTATTCACATATAGATGGAAAAAAGCATTTTTTTAGCCCTAAACAAGTATTAGATATTCAGTATAATTTAGGATCGGACATTATGATGGTTATTGATGAATGTGCAGATGGTAATTCCTCTAAAGAATATGCAATCGAAGCTATGAAGCGTACCCACGACTGGGCTGAGAAATGCTTTGAGTATTTTCGTGAAACGGGTAAGGACACCCAAACACTATTTCCAATTGTACAAGGTGTTACCTACCCTGATTTGCGTGAGGAGTCTGCTAAGTTTATAGATTCGCTTGGGTCATTTGGTGTGGCAATTGGTGGCTTGAGTGTCGGTGAAAGCAAAGAAACTATGTATGAAATGGTTGAATGCGTGGTACCTCATTTAAGCCCAGAAAAACCTAGATATTTAATGGGTGTTGGTACTCCAGAGGATTTAATTGAAAATGTTTATCGTGGTATAGATATGTTTGATTGTGTATTACCAACAAGACTCGCCCGGCATGGATGTTTTTATGATGAAACTGGTCGTAAAAATATTAAAAATGCTCAATTCGCAGATGATGACTCCCCTGTTTCTGATTGCCCATTCTTTGATTTAAATAAATATTCTAAAGCATACGTGCGACATTTAATTAAGGAGAAAGAAATATTGGGACTTAGAATTTTATCAATGCATAATCTATGGTTCTTATTTAAACTAATGCAAGAGATTCGTAAGCATATTGCCAATGATAGCTTTGAAGAATTTAGAAAAGACTTTTATAATAAATGGGAAGATTATAAACCTCTCATTTAATGATTGCTTACCTAGAAGGTGAAATTTTAAGAAAATTTAAAAATTCATTTATTGTAAAAACCAATGGCGTTGGTTACATGGTTTACGCCACAACAGATACTTTATCTAACATGAAAGATTCTGGTGAATTTTATATATTTTCGAACATCAAAGAAGATGCTTTTGAACTTTACGGGTTTGAATCTTTGGAGGATAAAGAGTTTTTTGAAAAACTTATTTCTGTAAATAAAGTGGGCCCAAAAACTGCATTAAACATTTTGGAATTGGGTGTTAAAAAAGTACAATCTGCAATTAATAATGCAGATACAGACTTTTTAAAGAAAGCCTCTGGCCTTGGGAAAAAAGGTGCTGAGAGAATTATCTTAGAACTTAAAGGTAAATTAGCTTTAATTGATGACATAGAAACTGGGATTCCAGAAGACGTATTTGTGGCTTTGTCAAATCTTGGGTACAAGAGAAAACAAGTTGAAATTGTCTTGAGCCAAAATTCACAACACAATCAGTCTGTAGAGTCAATCATTAAATTTTTTCTACAGAACGTTTAATATTTCCCTTATCTACTGACACTAGCCTTTTTTGAGTATCAAAAATTTACTCATTCACAACACAAAAAAATCCATTTTGCACTTTGCGCGGAGCCATTTTAGGCTTATAATTCAATACGCAATTATATTTAACTCACTTGATTAAATGAGTAACTCAGAAACCATTGAAAAAGTACAAGATCTGATAAATGGATTAATGATTGTTCTGTCTGACAAAGAGAAATTTATCATCGAAAATAGATTCAGCCTTAACGATAAACCTAAACTTACTTTAGAAAATATTGGTCAACATTTTTCTGTAACTAGAGAACGAATTAGACAAATTGAAAAAAATGCTTTAAAAAAGCTTGAGCGTAACGTTAACAATACACCTTTGTTTGTTGTTACACAACTTGCTCTGGAAACTTTAAATGAATGTGGTGGTCTATGTGAAGAAGATTTATTGATAAGTTTAATATTGAAAAAAGTTAATGTTTCAAACCCTTTGAATATTAATTCTCTAAAATTAACAGTTGATTTGGAGAAAGATATTTCACATGTTCACAATACAATTCAACTAAAGCCTTATTACAAGTTTAATAATGTTACATCGCAAGTTGTTAAAAAGATCTGTGATCAAGCTTATAAAGTTTTAAGTAAAAAAACTTCTGTAGTGTCTAATACAGATTTAGCTACTGAGGTAAAAATAGCAATTAATCAGGAATTAGATTTAAGTTTGATTTGTAGTTGTTTTTATTTAGATAGAAGACTGAAAGTTGTGGACGGATCTAAAGTTGGTTTAGCATCTTGGAGAAATATAAATCCGAAAACATTACGTGATAAAATCTTCTATGTTCTTAGATCTAATAAAAAACCTCTACATTATTTAGAAATTGCAGAAAAGATTTCTGGATTTAAATTTGATAAAAAATCTGTTAACACCCAAGCTGTACATAATGAATTAATTCGTTTTGAAGAATTTGTTTTGATTGGACGTGGAATTTATGCACTAAAAGAATGGGGTTACTCTCAAGGAACGGTTAGTGACGTAATTGAAAACATATTAAATGAACATGGTCCTTTAACACGTGAAGAAATTGTTGAAAAGGTATTAGATAAACGAAAAGTAAAGAAAATTACTATTGTTTTAAATCTAAAAAACAAACCTCAGTTTATAAGAGTTGGTCGTGATAGATATGGACTCGAAGAAAAATAAAAAAAATCTATTGATTTTTCGTTAAAGCTTTTGTATTATCTTAAAGCTTTTGGGGGCGTTTAGCTCAGTTGGCTAGAGCATCTCGTTTACACCGAGGAGGTCGGGGGTTCGAATCCCTCAACGCCCACCATCTACAACCTATTAGGTTGTTTTTTTTTGTGTACTTGATAAACTTTATACAGATTTAAACTAGAACTTTGTTAAAAGTAAAACACATTGGTGAATACAGTTTTATTTATAATGCTGAACTTAAACCATCAAAAGATATCTTTTCCAAATGCTCCAATTTTATGTACTCGAATAAGAATTGTGGTTTAATGGCTCCAATGATTCAGTTTAAAAATAATGTTCGTTCTCATAACTATAGAAATTTTCCACATATTCTAGACTTGTTAATAAAGAACATACCCGTGTTAAGAAGAAGATTTCCAAGTAGAATGCGTAGGTTTTTGTTATGGGATTTACGAATGGATACAGTAAGTAATGTTGATTTTGTGACAAGCAATTTTATGTGTGTCCGCAAGTGCTTGTTAGACGATTTTGGAGATTATAATATCTCCAAAAATTTCTTTGATATTAAACTCTGTGCACATATTTGGTCTAAGCAATTTGAAGTTTGTTACAATCCTGTGATTAAATTAAATGTAAATTCTTCAGAAAATAAGCGAACATTATTCAATAAGTTATTTATGCTAACTAGTGCATTTGGATTACAGATCTATATGTGGTTTAGACTTAAAGGTTGTAACTTTCCATCGAGAAACTATAAAGCAACTAAACAGATGCTTATGAATGCTCACAAAATAAATTCTAGATCTTTTCTATCTTCTATTGGTTCTAATTTTCAAAAGAATAATTCTGTCGTTCAAGTTTATGAGGGTAAGGTCTCTGGACACTTTTCATATAATCAACCTCTTGTATTTTGTTATGATGGTGTGATTGCATTAATTAAAAACTCACGTGGTGAATATGGTCTTATAAAAATATGGAGACACTCACCTCTTAAGCAATCTGTACCGAACTTATTTCCTGTATTTCCTGACACCCAAGACCTTGGTGTTTACTCTTATGAGTGCGTACGTGGTGGTGGTGAAAAATATGATTCCGAACTTGAAACTTCGATTCTCCGTGAATTAAAAGAAGAAATCAATCTCACACCT
>Ga0163109_10004075_pt1 | contig 11142 bp, 12 predicted proteins | sample CRUFie1St13metaG_FD_108704 | JGI IMG/M metagenome (GOLD analysis project Ga0163109, IMG submission 108704) | Marine microbial communities from the Costa Rica Dome - CRUD Field 142mm St13 metaG | ecosystem: Environmental > Aquatic > Marine > Oceanic > Photic zone | place: Costa Rica: the Eastern... | reverse complement strand
GAAGAATATTACCAGGTTCTGATACAAGGTCTTTTGTTAAACTAATACCTTTTTCAATTGCATTTAAATGATTGACCAATTTCAGGTCAATTTTTTTTTTTGATATAATATTCAAACTCAAAATCTCAGAATTTTTTTTTGTCAAATATTTATTAAAAGAATAAGATTTTAGTTTCATGCCGTGCACTAACTCATGTAAACATTTAGTGCTATCGGAATTTTCAATAGTATCTCCTAATATATGAATTTTGCTTAAATTTTCTTTTTTAAAAAATTCATACAGTTTCGCTCCACTTTTTTCAAAATAGTTATTGTTATCTTTTGAAGAATAAACAATTATTTTTTGGTTATGATTAATATCAAAAGAAAAAATTTCTTTTTTTTTATTTTTATTATTTAAATTTTTTTTTATTAAACTATTTTCTGAAGGATTTAAAAATCCAACGAGATTTTTAATTTCAAATTTCCTATTTGCAAAAAAAACAATTGAACCTGAAAGCTTATTTAATTTTGCAAATTTTGAGTATTTTTCCTTTATAATCATATTTTTATTCAATTTTCTAACAAAAGGTGTATATGATTATTTTATAAAAATTCAATGAAAAAAATAATTTTTAAAAATTTTTTAAGAGAAACTACTGAGTTTTTTATATTATCTAGTTGTGCTGTGACATTAATAGTTTGGGTTATACAAGCAGTTAATTATCTTGAATTTGTAACTGAGGATGGACACAGTTTTAAAATTTATTTTTTATATACAATCTATAGTTTACCTAAAATTTATAGTAAATTGTTACCTTTTATGTTTTTTTTCTCAATTTTTTTTACTTTAATAAAATATGAGGAACAAAATCAAACATTAATTTTTTGGACTAATGGAATTAATAAACTTACTTTTGTTAATGTTATCGTAAGTTATTCGATTCTATTTTTATTGCTAAATTCTTTTTTAAACTTGTATGTTGTTCCAATGTCACAGGACAAAGCAAGGTCATTTATAAGGTCATCTAATATTGACTATTTGCCTTTGTTAGTAAAACCTAAAAAATTTATAGATACTGTAGAAAGACTAACAATTTACACAGATCAAAAATATAAAGATACTTTAGATAATATCATTATCAAAGATTCTTTTTCGAGATCAAAATCTAAAATTATTTTTGCAAAAAAAGGTTATTTTTCAGAAAATGGTGGAAACAATTATTTAATTCTATCAGATGGTAAAATATTAAATATAAATGAGGGAAAAACTAATTCTTTTGATTTTAACGAAACTCAAATAAATTTATCTAAATATACATCAAAAACAACTAAAACTCCTAAAATTCAAGAGGTGAATACTAAAAACCTATATCAATGCTTACTAAAAAAAAAGGATCAAACATATACTGATAATAATTCAAATTTCAAATGCGATAATAAAATGTCTTTTAAAAATAAGATTTCTCAGGAATTACTTACGAGAATTTTTAAACCTTTTTATATACCTTTGCTCTCATTAATTGGGGGGTATCTATTAATTAAATCGAAAAATTATAAAAATTTTACCAATTATAAATTTAAAATTTTTGTAATAGGTATTATAGCTATTTCACTTTCAGAAATTTCTACCAAATTTTATTCGGCTAATATTAGTGAAAGTATTTTAATAATTATAATGCCGTTTATATTATTTTTTTTATTTTACATATTTTTAATACAAAAATTGAAAATTATATGATATTCAAAACTTACCAAATTTATTTAAGCAAAATTTTTATTTTAACATTATTAAAAACTTTTTTTGTATTTTTATCTTTAGCATTTATATTGAATATTTTTGAAGAAATTAATTTTTTTAAAGATCTGAAGGTTTCTATAACAATTCCAATATTCCTTACTTTTTTAAACATCCCTTCAATTCTTTTTGATATTTTTCCATTTATATTCCTTATAGCTACACAATTTTCTTTTATTAAATTAATGGATCAAAATGAAATTATCGTTTTAAAAAATTTTGGCTTAGATAATTTTAGAATAATTAAAATTTTATCACTTTTAAGTTTTTCTATTGGGCTGATTATAATAACGATTTACTATAATTTTTCATCTAGTCTTAAATATTCTTATTTAAATTTAAAGAATTCTTACGCAAAAGATAACAAATATCTTGCGGTAATAACTGAGAATGGAATTTGGATAAAAGATGAAATAGGTGAAAATATTAATATAATTAATGCAAATAGATTTGAAAATAAAATATTATATGATGTTGATATTATACAATTTGATCGAAATTTTAATTATAAAAAAAATATCATATCTAAAGAAATATTAATTAAAGATAAATCTTGGTTAATATCTGATGCACAAATTTCCGACTTTAAAGGTCAGTTGCAAAATACTAGGAATTTTAAATTTAAGACAAATCTTAATTATATTGATGTTAACTCTCTATTTTCGAATTTATCCTCATTAAATATATTTGAATTGAATGATTTGCGAAAAAAATATGAAAAAATCAATTATTCATCAACAGACGTAAATTCAGCTATACAAAAATTAATTTCATTCCCATTTTACCTAACGATAATGACTGTTTTATCGGCAACAATAATGATCAATATAAAACATAATAAATCAAAGATTTTTCATCTTATTTTTGGGATTCTAATTTCTGTCATAATTTATTATTTAAGTTTCTTTTTTGAGGAATTGGGAAAAAATGAACAAATACCTATAGGAATTTCAATATGGATACCCTTAATAGTTATAATGTTAATTTCTACAATAAGTTTGGTAAGGATAAATGAAAGTTAGATTAAAAAAAATAATATTTTTATTGTTTATTAATTTATTTATTTCACCATATCTAATTGGTGAAGAGATAAATTTTGAGGCAAATTTTATAGAGTTGATTGATAAGGATAGAAGAATAGTCGCAAGAAAAAATGTAAAAATTTTTAATGAAAAAGAAACTATTTACGCTGATGAAATGGATTATAACAAAATAGAACAAATAATTAAAGCAAAAGGAAATATTCGTATTGAAAACTTAGATCAAAATTTAATAATTTTAAGCGATGAATTAACCTACTTTAAAAAACAAGAAAAGATCATTTTAAATAAAAATGTTGAAATCAACTATTTTGAAAAATTATCATTTAACACAAACGAAATTGTTTACGATAAAAATAAAGAACAAATTACAATAAATAATAAATCTAATTTTAAAGATAATTTTGGTAATAAAATTTCATCAAATAGATCAAAGTTTTTATTAAATGAGAGATTGCTAAAAATTAACTCAGTTGAAATGATAGACGAATTAAATAATAAATATTTTTTTAAGAATGCTTTAATTAATTTTAAAAACAATGAAATTATTGCCGATGGTATTAAAATTGATTTTTTTAAAACTAGTTTTGGAAATAATGATAATGATCCTAGATTAAGAGGGAATTATTTATATAGTAATAATAATCAGTCTTTAATAACAAAAGGAGTTTTTACCACATGCAAAAAAAATAAAGATAAATGTCCTCCCTGGCAATTTAAAGCGAATGAAATAAAACATGATAAATCAAAAAAAACTATATATTATAAAAATGCCTGGTTAGAGATATACGATAAGCCAGTAATTTATTTTCCTAAATTTTTCCATCCTGATCCAACTGTTAAAAGACAATCAGGATTTTTGATGCCTAAATTCGAAAGTTCTAGCTCATTAGGAGACTCTTTATCTTTACCATATTTTAAAGTAATTTCAGATAACAAAGATTTCACTTTTATACCAAAAATTTACAATGATAGTGAAGGATTATTTCAAAATGAATACAGACAAGAAAACAAAAATTCCTCACATATTTCAGATTTTGGTATAAAAAAAGGGAAAACAAATTCTAAGTCTCATTTTTTTTCAAATTCTTTGGCTAATTTAAATCTGTCGTATTTTGAAAATAGTCAGCTTGAGGTCAACATTGAGACAACTTCAAATGACAATTATTTAAAGTCACATAAAATAAAATCTCAAATTACAAATAATAACTCATTACTAAATTCTTTTTTAGTATTTAGGGGGAACAAGCAAAATTTATCTGTTGAGGCAAAAGTTGAGTCTTATGAAGATTTAACAAAAGAAAATTCAAGTGACAAATATCAATATTTATTCCCGAGTTTCGAGATTTCAAAAAATTTTAACAACAATCTAAATCTGGTATCTAACGGCTATCACAAAAATTACGATACCAATATATTTGAGAAAGTTTTGATTAATGATTTGAAATATACTTCAGTTCCAAAAATTAACTCAAAAGGGATAATAAATAAATTTAATCTTCTATTAAAAAACGTAACTACTGAAAGTGATAATTCTACTGAGTATTCAAATGAATTTAGATCTCAAAATTATGGCTCTATTTTATATGATATTGCCTATCCAATGAAAAAGGAGGGTTTAAAATTTGATAAATTTTTATCTGGGAAAGCATCATTTATGTATAGCCCAAATAAAAATAAAAATTTAAAGGATCTCGACAGAAAAATAGATTTCAAAAATGTTTTTTCACAAAATAGGCTTGGATTAAGTGATAGCATAGAAGGGGGTCAGTCGTTAACCTTTGGGGGTGAATTTAAAATTTCAGATAAACAAAATTATAATATTTTGACAGCTGGTTTAGCGTCAGTCTTGAGAGATAAAAATGAAATAAAACTCCCAAAAACCTCTACTATAAACAACAAAAGCTCAGATATAGTAGGTTCGTTTACTTACAAACCAAATGAAAATTTTAATATTGATTACAACTTTTCAGTAGATAATGATCTAAAATCAACTAATTATAATTCAATTAAAGCTGATCTGACTATAAACAAATTCGTAACAACTTTTGAGTTTTTGCAAGAAGATGATGAAATTGGAAATGAAAATCACTATTCAAACGAATTTAAACTAATGTTAAACGACTCAAGTTCTTTAAAATATAGGACAAGAAGAAATAAAAAAACTGATTTAACTGAATACTATAATTTAATTTATGAATATAAAAATGATTGTTTGACTGCGGCTATACAATACAACAAAGATTATTACTCTGATAAAGATTTAAAACCAAATGAGGAAATTTTCTTTACTATTTCAATTTTACCGTTTTCATCAATAAACTCTCCTAGTAAACGTAAATGATCAAAAAAATATTTTTAGGAATTTTTGTATTTCTATCAATAATTAACTTTAAAATAGTTAATTCTGAAATATTCATTAAAGCTAAAGTAAATAATCAAGTAATTACAAATTTTGATGTTAAAAACGAAAAAAATTATCTATTAGCACTAAATCCTAATTTAAGAAATCTGCCAAATGAAAATATTAATAGATATGCAATAGACTCGATTATAAATGAAAAGATTAAAAAAATCGAGATAGAAAAAAAATATGAAATAATAGAGAATGAAAATGTTATTGAAAAAGTTATACAGGATTTATATTCTGGAATTGGAATTTCTAATATTGAAGAATTCAAAGTATATTTAAAACAATATAATATAAATTTATCGATGGTTAAAAAGAAAATAGCTATCGAAGTAGCATGGAATGATTATATTGTTCAAAAATATAATAATGCTGTATTAGTTGATAAGAATAAAATTAGAAATAGAATTAACAAACTAAGTGAAAAAAATTATGTAGATAATATTTTGTTATCCGAAATTATATTTACTGTAAATGAAAACGATAATTTTGAAAAAAAATTTGAAGAAATTGAGGAAAGCATAAATAAAATAGGATTTGAAGAAACAGCTAAAGTATATAGTATTTCTGAGAGTAAAAAAGATGGTGGTAGAATAGGTTGGGTATATAAATCACAACTTTCAAATAAAATTTCTAAGCAAATTGAAAATATTAAAGTTGGGGAATTTACAGACCCGATGACTGTTCCAGGTGGGTTCATAATTCTAAAACTGGTTGATAAAAAAAACCAATTGATAGAAATTGATGAAGAACAAGAATTTAAAAAAGCAATGAATTTTGAGACAAATAGACAATTAACAATGTTTTCTACGCTTCACTATAAAAGAATATACAATAAAACTGTAATAAATGAATTTTAATCCAATTGTTATTGTAGGAGGCGAGCCTCAAAGTATATTTATAGAAATATTTCTCAAATCGATAAAAAAAATTCATCATCCAATAATTTTGGTCTCCTCAAAAAATTTATTGATTAGAAATCTAAAAAAATTTAATTACTCAATAAAGTTTAATGAATTAAATAATAATTTTAATAATATTAAAAGAAAAGAAATTAATTTAGTTAATATTAATTATAATAAATTTTCGTTTTCAAAAAAAAAGATTACTACCGATTCTAACAAATTTATTGAAAGTTCATTCAACAAAGGCCTTGAAATTATTAAAAAAATAAAATGCTTAGGTTTAATAAATGGGCCTATTTCAAAAAAAACTTTTTTAAAAGGTAAATACAACGGTATTACTGAGTATTTGGCAAAAAAAACAGGTACAAAAAATCCTGTAATGTTAATTTATAATCATGAACTTAGTGTTAGCCCTTTTACAACCCATATACCACTTTCTAAAGTTTCCAAAAATATCAAAAAAAAACTTATTATTAGTAAGATAGAAAAAATTAATAACTTTTATAAAAATGTATTAAAAAAAAAACCAATGTTTGCGATAACTGGATTGAATCCACATTGTGAGAGCTTTGGTAGAGAAAATAAAGAGAGAAAAGAAATTATTCCTGCTATACGATATTTAAAAAAAAAAAAAATCAATATTAAGGGACCTTACGCATCGGATACAATCTTTTTGAAGGAAAATGTTAAAAAATTTGATGTTATTTTTGGCATGTATCACGACCAGGTCCTTGCCCCAATAAAAACCTTGTATGGTTTTAAAGCAATAAATATAACTTTGGGTTTACCATTTTTAAGAATCTCTCCTGACCATGGTCCAAATGTTCAAATGTTGGGAAAAAATAAATCAGATCCTAGTAGTCTTATAGAGTCAATTAGATTTTTAAAAAATAATGCAAATTAAAGCAAAGAAAAGTTTAGGACAAAATTTTCTAATTGACAAAAATATTTTAAAAAAAATAGTAAATATTGGTGACATATCAAGAGAAGACAAAATCTTAGAAATAGGCCCTGGTACAGGAAATCTAACAGAGTATATAATTAAATTAAAACCAAAAGACATAATTGTTGTTGAAAAAGATATTGAGCTTTCAAAAATTTTAGAACGTAAATTTCAAAATCAAATAAAAATAGTAAATAAAGATATTCTTAAACTCTCTGAAAGTTTTTATAACGAGAGGTTCTTAACCTATGGAAATTTACCATATAATATATCAACACAAATACTTGCTCATTGGTGCTTAAGTAAAAAGATAAGATTTAAAAAATTAATACTTATGTTCCAAAAAGAGGTTGCAGATAGAATTATTGCTAAAGTTAATACAAAAAATTATAGCCGTATAACAATTTTAGCAAATTGGAAATTTTTTATTAAAAAAATATTTGATATTAGTCCAGAATGTTTTTCACCTAGACCTAAAATCAAAAGTACTTTATTAGAGTTCATGCCAAAAAATAATGTAACAAAAATACAAAACCCAAAGAACCTGGAGTATATTACTAGAATTTTTTTTAGCCAAAGAAGGAAAATGATAAAAAAAAATTTTGTTAAACTATTTAAAGACTTTGATGATGTATCAAAATCAATCGATATAAAATTAACTGATAGACCGCAAAACATATCAGTTGATAAATATCTTGAGATAGTAAAAGAATTTGAGGATAGATCAAAGTAGATTTTTTATATGATTTTCAATTACAGTTTTATTATAAGTATTCTCTTTACCATTTAATTCAGAATCTAAAATATTAATAATTTTACTAAGACAGTTTTTTAAATCATCGTTAATTACTACATAATTATAATTTTTCCAATGCAATATATCTTTATCAAATTGCTTCATTCTTTCCTCCACAATTAACTTATCTTTCATATCTCTGTTCGATAACCGATTATGTAAAATTTTTTTACTTGGAGGTAATATAAATATAGTTATCAATTTATAATTTAATCTTTGTTTAATAATCTGTTCAGTCCCCTGCCAATCAATATCAAAAATAACATTTTTCCCCTCATTTAGTTTTTCAATTATTTCCTTTTTAGATGTTCCATAATAATTGCCGAATACTTCAGCATATTCTAAAAATTCTTTTTCATTAATTAATTTTTGGAATTGATTTTTATTTATGAAATAATAATCGACACCATTTATTTCATTTAATCTTGGGGACCTGGTAGTGTGAGATACAGATATAAAATTATTTTTGTTGTCAGAAATTAGTTTTACTAGTGTAGTTTTACCAGCACCTGAGGGGGATGAAAACACTATCATCGCTCCCTTCTTTTTTAAGGACATTTATAATTAGTTGCTTTTACTCTCTATAAATTTTATAGCATCACCAACTGTTAAAATTTTCTCTGCTTCACTATCTGAAATCTCAGAGCCAAATTCTTCTTCGAAAGCCATAACTAATTCTACAGTATCTAAACTATCAGCACCAAGATCATCTATGAAGCTTGCCTCATCAGTCACTTTAGCTTCATCTATACCTAAGTGATCTGCTACAATTTTTTTGACTTTACTTGAAATATCTTCTGACATATTGAATCCTTTGTTTGATTTTTTCTTAATAAATAAATTAGAAGTTTTGTCAACCTAAATACATACCTCCATTAACATGTATTGTTTCTCCAGTTATATAATTAGCCAAATCTGAAGACAAAAAGGCAGTAACATTTGCAACATCATCTGGTGAACCAAGTCTGTTAGAAGGTATTTTTGAAATGATTAATTCCTTAAATTTTGGATCAATTTTATCAGTCATTTGAGTTTCAATAAACCCTGGAGAGATACAGTTGATATTTATATTTTTTTTTGCATATTCTAAGGCCAAACTTTTTGAAAATCCTATTATACCAGATTTAGATGCTGCATAATTTGACTGTCCAACATTTCCTGTGTGCCCTACTACAGATGTAATATTTACAATTTTACCATATTTATTTTTGATCATTTTCTTAAGAGAAAATTTACAAAGCATAAAGGTAGATGTTAAATTTAAATTAATAACTTCGTCCCACTCTTTATATGACATTCTCAATGAAAGATTGTCTCTAGTTATTCCCGCATTGTTTATAAGTATATCAGGTCCTCCATCCAAAATCTTAGTTGACTCTTCAACAAATTTTTCAATTTCATCATGCTTAGTTATGTCAAATTTACTAGTTAATATATTGCTGTATTTTTCGTTTAAAGATTTTAATTTTTCTTCATTTGTACCTGTAGCTAGTACTTTAGCTTCATTTTGAATAAAGCATTTAATTATGGCATTACCAATACCACCAGTTGCACCTGTAACTATTACTTTTTTATTTTTTAAATTATACATACAAGTTTAGCTCTTTAACATCTTGCTCACTATTGAGAGATTTAATATTAGCATTTTTATTTATTCTTTTAATAAGTCCAGATAACACTTTTCCTGGGCCAATTTCTATAAAATTTTTAGTTCCCTGATTAATCATAAATTCAACACTTTCTAACCATCTTACTCTACCTTCAATTTGTGAAACTAATAAATTTTTTATTTCTGAAGCGGAAATTGACGGTTTTGCATTAAAGTTGGAAATTAGCGGATTTTTTATATCAATAAAATTTAAATCCATAATATTATTTTTCATATTCTCTGTAGCTTTTCTCATTAATTTACAATGAAATGGAGCACTGACACTAAGTTTGATATTTTTAATTTTTAATTTATTTAATTCTTGAGAAAATAAATCAATATCATTTTTTAAACCGCTAACTACTATTTGTTGTGGCGAGTTATCATTTGCAATGAAACAATTATGATTATTTTTTTTTATGATTTCATCAATTACGCTCAATTCTTTTCCTAATACTGCTAACATACTTCCTTCATTAGCAGGTACAGCATCCTGCATGGATTTTCCTCTTTTCTTTAAAATTTTTAACGTATCTTCAAAACTTAATGCACCAAAGCAGCATAGAGCTGAATATTCACCTAGTGAATGTCCAGCAATAAACTTGGATTTGTAAAAATTAAATCCAAATTCTTTTTGCGCGACAGTAAAAATTGCATAACTCGTCAAAAAAATTGCAGGTTGGGTATTTTCAGTTAAATTTAATTTGTCATCAGGACCTTCAAAAATAATTTTGGAAATTGGTAACTCTAACAAATCATCAGCATCTCTAAATATTTTTTTTACAATTTCAAATTTATCGAAAAATTCTTTAGCCATTCCTATTTTTTGTGATCCTTGGCCTGGAAAAACTACAGAAAACATTTATCTTTCTTACAATATTAACACTTGTATTAAAACTATATAAATAGTATATCAATTTTTTTTATAATTAAATTAATAATGGACAATTACGAACATACCATCATAGCTAGACAAGATACTTCTGTATCACAAATTAAGCAAATTAAGGAAAAATATTCAGATTTTATAGTAAAAAACAAAGGGGATATTGTACAAACACAGGATTGGGGATTAATGAGTTTATCATACTTGATTAAAAAAAATAAAAAAGGAAATTACATTCACTTTAAAATAAAGTGTGACGGTTCACTAATTAAAGAGCTTGAGAAAAGTGAAAGATTGGACAAAAACCTTTTGAGATTTTTAACAGTAAAAGTAAAAAAATTTGACCTTGAAGAGAACTATTTTACAAAAGACGGGAAATTAAGTGAAAACTAAAAGAAATAATACAAAAAAAAATAAATCAAGTAATTTTTCAAAATTAAGTATTTTTCAACCTAATAAATATAAATTTAAAAAGTCTTGCCCATTATCCTCTAAAGGTGCACCTATAGTTGACTATAAAAACATAAAATTGTTAAAAAGATATGTTTCAGAAAATGGAAAAATTCTACCATCAAGAATTACAAATATATCTCAAAAAAAGCAAAGAGAACTATCGCTATCTATTAAAAGAGCAAGGAATTTGGCATTAATTTAAACATGAAAGTAATATTATTAGAAAATTTAAAAAAAATTGGAACAATTGGTGAAATAATAAATGTTAAAAGAGGTTTTGCCAG
>Ga0163109_10004073_pt1 | contig 11142 bp, 13 predicted proteins | sample CRUFie1St13metaG_FD_108704 | JGI IMG/M metagenome (GOLD analysis project Ga0163109, IMG submission 108704) | Marine microbial communities from the Costa Rica Dome - CRUD Field 142mm St13 metaG | ecosystem: Environmental > Aquatic > Marine > Oceanic > Photic zone | place: Costa Rica: the Eastern... | reverse complement strand
TAGCTCAGTCGGTAGAGCGCACGCCTTTTAAGCGTGTGGTCGTGGGTTCGAGCCCCACGGTGGGCGTATCAAGGGTGCAGGTGGGTCCGCCGGGAAACGCTATTTAAATGTTGGGGGAAGGCACCGCCCGGAGCCGGGTTCGAGTCCCGGTACATCCAAAATTCCTTTTTTTAATTAAATAAAAATTAAAAAACTTTTTATTTAATTGCTTCAGAAAAAAAAATTGAAAAATTTGTAAAAAAAAATGAAAGTAAAAAAGAAGATGGAAGAAACAGTAAAAGAGCTATCAGAGATGTATGGCTTCAATGCGAATGAGGCGCTAGAGAGACTAAGAAAAAAAGAAAAGAAAGAGACGAGTGTGAAGGTGCCGATGCCGTATTGCGGAAGAATCAATAATAATTGGTGCATGGGAGTGCGTGTGAATCATGGGCTGTATAGCCAATGCTCAAAAGCGAAAAAGAAAGGGTCAGAGTATTGTGTAGCATGCCAAAAACAATTAGATTCAAAAGGAGAACTAACATATGGAACAATCCAAGAACGTGCAGCTCAATGCAAGAACCCATTAGATTACAAAGATAAAAAGGGAAAACCAGTGGTGCCATACGGGAACGTAATGAAAAAACTCAATATCAGCCGAGAAAAAGTAGAAGCACTGGCAAAAGAATTGGGATGGGAAATCCCAGAAGAACAATTTGAAGTTCGTGTCTTGAAAAAGGGTCGGCCACGCAAAGAAAAGAAAGATGCACCCAAGGAAAAGAAACCTCGGGGACGTCCACGTAAGCATAAAAAGGTTGTATCCGCCTCCTCGGAAACAGATGACCTAGTCGCATCATTGGTGGAAGCCGCTAAGAGTGAACCTAATACAGACGATGAAACGGATGGTCGTAGAAAACTAAAACAAGAAGTAGAAAAAGTAGGAGCAACTTTAACACCCGCGCCAGCACCAGCACCCGCGCCAGCACCAGCACCCGCGCCAGCACCAGCACCCGCACCAGCCCCCGCACCAGCACCAGCACCCGCAGAACTAGAAGAAGAATCGGAAGTAGAAGATGAAGAAGGTCTTGATGTAGATGAAGTGGTATATGGTGGTGTAACATACTTAGAAGATGCGGATAAGAACCTGTATGATATCAATTCACATGAAGCACTAGAAATGAAGTGGGATCCAGAACAAGAGCGTTTGGTGTAATTTGAGAGAAAAAAGATGATAGATAAATAGCTTAGAATATATATTTTTTAATTGTTAAATTGCTAATAGAATGAATGAATTGAGAAATACATATAAAGATAACAATAGAGTATATAGTGGCGAGGAAGAAAAGAACTAGTGTTCCCGAGTGGTCAAAGGGGGGGGACTTAAGATCCCCTGCGTAAGCTTCGTGGGTTCGAACCCCACCACTAGTATGCGGACGTATAGTATAGTGGTAGTACAACGGTCTTATGAGCCGTGAACCCGGGTTCGATTCCCGGTATGTCCATTGGAGTGATTGCGCCATAAAGACAATCATTTGGAAAACAATAAGGAGTGTTCCGTATATTGTGATTAGGTTCGAATCCTAAAAAAAAGGAGTGGTTTCGCCAAAAAAGCAACCGAGGAAGGCGTATAGTGTAAAGGAAGCACGGCAGAACTTTCTAATCTGCAAGACAAGGTTCGATTCCTTGTATGCCTATCGAGAAGGAAAACTCAAAAAAACCAAGTTGTATAGCAGCGTGGCGCAGAGGAAGCGTGTTAGGCTCATAACCTAAAGGTCGGTGGATCGAAACCACTCGCTGCTAAAAAAAAACACATCCATAGCATCTATGGTTTTGTTTTTTACATAAAACAAAAGATTAAAATACTAATCAAATAAAAACCGAAAACTCATTATCTCACTCATTTCCCGTTAAGCGTTATATAAAGGTTTTTTCAATAGAAGTGATCAATCTAGGAAGGCGAACGTTTTCACTATTGTAATTAGGATAATAGACAGTATTATAATAATAAGTAAAACCATTGTCTTCATATTCGACACCAGACAAGGTGACATGGGTATAAGAACGTTTCCACCAAGAGGTGGTGAGAGAGGGAGTAATAAAAGCATTAAATATAACAGGCGTAAGTTGTAGGATGCATGGATTAAACATTTTTATCCAATATTTTTTATTGGGGATTTGATAGCTTCTAATAAGCAGCCAAATTTCAATAGGAAACTCCATGTTTAAAAAAAGAATAATATAAAAGATAAAATCAATTTTATATATTATTCAAATACTAATCAAATAATAATCAAATAATAATCAAATAATAATCAAATAATAATCAAATAAAAACCGAAAAATCATTATCTCACTCATTTCCCGATAAGCTTAAAAAAAGACATTATAGGGAAAACATGTAAAAAGCAAAAAATATAGTATAAGGAGTGTTATGAAGGGCTAAGTGGTGGCAGAGTGCATGGTGACAGAGTGCATGGTGACAGAGTGCATGGTGACAGAGTGCATGGTGACAGAGTGCATGGTGACAGAGTGCATGGTGACAGAGTGCAATGTAAAACTAGTTGTATAGAGGTGCGAATCGCTTACCACTACGCTTAGAACGGCGACGGACCTGCAAACTCTTTGAAAGGAAAGGAGCAAGAAAGGCAGATGGTGGCTTACTTTTCTTTTCAAGCCAGCGACGAGCATCGCGAATCTCCTTCTTTGTCAAATCACGGTCTCGCTGCTTACGTGTGATAGGAGCGTAAAAGTTGTGTGTGTTTGTCATTTTTGTTATTGTAAAGCTTGGTATATGCTCATAAAAAATGAAAAAACAAATCAATTTTTTAAATATTTAATATATATATATATATGGCCTCTGGAATATTTACTTTTACAGATGCTTCACAAGGAGCACAACAAGCATTTCCAGCACCATCAATTGGACAAGCGGAGTTAGCTGAGGCTATAGAAATTCATGGACCATCCCCAGCAGAAGCTTTTAATCAGTTTATCGAAAGCCCACATTTTGCAAGTAATAGAGATACAGTAGAATATTATGCTGTTGCTCGTAACATGCAAATTCCACCACACTACAATTTTTATAAAGTAGGGCTATTTCAAAATCCACCTGGGACAGGTGGCGGTGCCCACGTACACGTCGATACACAGTATTTTTGTAAACTGGATGAGAATCATGATAAAATATATCCAAACACTTTTCCTCCGTTTTCTCAAGGGGCACCGAAGGCTGCTGCAATGGAGAAAAGTATTGATGAATTGAATTTACAATATAATTTAGGTCTTGTGCCCCAGCGCCCACCAGCTACAGCTCGTGCAGCGGTAGATAGATTTCGTGCGGATTATACAACAGCAGACGAGGATGCCTCCACCAGTTCCGGTAAAAGAACTAGAGAAAACAAAATAGCATTGATGGTTAATGGCATGGGGCCTATCCTAGAAGTGCAAATGGGCCCACTAAGGGTAGATAGTGCCCCACCGACACGTACCCTGGTGGCCGCATCAGTACAATTTGGAACTCTTTTATTGTATCGAATACGAGAAGCCATCCAGAATGACGGTCGCCCACAAATAGTACAAATAGACCATGGGGCAGAAAGTTCTATAGAAGAAGCCGTAGCAACGGTGCTTAGTAGATTAAGAAACGATGTCTTAAATAGATGTAACACGCCTGGTACAGTTTATGATACAGGGAGAGTGCAACGCGATCTCCATGCTTTACCAAAATTCGATGATATTGGTTTTATGATAACATATAACCATCGTGGAATTAAAATGGCTATATACGTGCAAGGGAGCGATAGGTATGTTCTTTGTCCTTATCCACCACAAGAAGCGGGTAGAAATATAGATAGCTACATTATCGGTCCACCTGATTTTAGTTACTACTTCAGTAGTACAGCCGCACGAGCCCGTAAATGGATGATATATTGGCTACATATGCTTCGGATGGGACCGCCTGCGCGGCGTCCCGAGCGAGTGCCGCGCGCGATCCAGCATAATTTTGTCGCCGGCAACAACGATTATAATATGGCATGTTTAAATTTTTATGCATTGTTTAAGCATATAGGAGATTCTGGACAAGCACTAACAGCGATATCATCTTTAATACTAGGTCAGCCTATATGGTCATTTACACATGATAGGTGGTTAATGTATTTTTTAACACATGCATATATATTAAATCGTTTAACTAATCAACCAGTGAGTGCAACCCCAATACCATTACGAGTTATATATGTAAAAGCAACTACTCATAGAATAGTAGATGCTGCTATGGTTCTTGTGCCTCCCCCCAGCCGACCAGAAGTGGCGCAACACGCGGCGCGAGAAGCAGTAGCAAGGACTCTTGTTGAATTACAGCAGTCTATGTCGCAAGAACGACGAGCGGCATTGACATTGGTGTCAATGAGTGGTGTGCAGCGACCTGGTTCAACAGCACCAGCACAGCCTTTCCCAGGCAGCGTGTTTGGAACACCAGTAGCACAAGTAGCACCAGTAGCACAAGTAGCACCAGCACAGCCTTTCCCAGGCAGCGTGTTTGGAACACCAGTAGCACAAGTAGCACCAGGTCCATTCCCTTCCCAGGTTCGCGGCCAACAATTCCATTTTGGTACGGCAAGACAAGGACAAGGACAATCCGGATATGGATTAGGAGGCGAACTGACACTTAGTGTACCTAAAAAAAAGAAAACAAGAAAATCCAAAAAATCCAAAAAATCCAAAAAATCCAGAAAATCCAAAAAATCCAGAAAATCCAGAAAATTAAAAAAATCAACACGGAAACGTAAATAAATATTAATTTCTAAGAATCTCTCTAAAATAAAGAATCAAATCTGTTTTAACAAGTGTCGATTACCCAATGAAACATGATTTGTAGAATAAGAGGCCGGATTTGTTGTGGTGAATGAGCCATCATTCTCACTGAAAATAATTTTTTTAACATTCATATCTTTTAAAACCTTCATACAATCCCTACAAGGAGCCGATTCTTTGTAGCGATGAGAGTTGTCAGTCCTAACCACATACACGGTGAGCTTGGAAAGCACGCGCTTGGTTTTTCGCGACTTTTAACTGAAGCAAATAATGTTGCTTTTTGTTAGTAGTGTAGTGACGAGTGCAGTCCCTAATAGCAGCCATTTCAGCATGGCAACTGCAACCATTTATGATTTTATCACAAGACTTCGTCCTATAATGATTATAACCTTGTCCAAGGATACGTCCATTGGCTACAACGACACATCCATGCCTCATTTGACAAGGAGAAAGCAAAGCTTGGTTAAAAGCAGCATTAATAAATGTTTGTTCTTTGTTGGAAGCCATTTTAAAAAGATTGATTAAAGTATATTTAAAACTTATTTATATTTCAATTTTAAAAAGAAATATAAAGATAAATAATTAAAATATAGTAAGACATCGTTAAAATAACGTGTTTTCACTTAATAGCATGCCTCTGTGGCCAAATGGATAAGGCATCGGTCTTCTAAACCGGGGATTGCGGGTTCGATCCCCGCCAGAGGTACTTCTCCGCTATAGTCTAGTTGGTTAGGATGGACGGCTTTCACCCGTCAGGCCCGGGTTCGATCCCCGGTAGCGGAACGTTGGTTCTATAGTGTAATGGTTAACACTCGTGCCTTTGAAGCACGCAATCCGGGTTCAATTCCCGGTAGAACCTTATACACTAATGAATATTCAAAAACTTATTCTATCTCATGTAAACTCAATACAACATGACATAGAGTAATATAAGTTGGTGAAATCTTATTATCTCACTCATTTCTCGTTTTAATGAGAAAGTTGATTATAGAGAGAAAAAAGCAAAAAATCTACATTTCTCTCTATATTCTACTCAGCAATCCTACATTCTACTCAGCAATCCTATATTCTACTCAATCTATGCTCTTGGAGGACGCCCTTTCAGCCTCCCGCCTTCTGAGCCACTTCTCCAGGCTCTTGCGGCTCTTCTTCTTCATCTTCTTGGGGGCATCCGCCACCACCTCGTCTTGCACCTTGACTTCCTCGTCTTGCACCACGACCGGCTTCTCCTCGTCTTGCACCACGACCGGTTCCTCCTCCTCATCATCGTCCCATGACAATGTTTCCATCTCAGTCTGAAGACGCTTCATCTTGCTCTCAAGCGACTCTTCTTCCTCTTCCTCTGTCTCCGGCACCACGACTTGTTCCGCCACCAGCTTCTTGGTCGGGGCAGCTTGTTCCTCCGGGAAAACCTCCTTGAACGCCACCTGGTTGCGCTGCTTGAGTGCCTTGAAGAACATCTTGGCCATGAGCTTGTTGGTACCCGCGTCGGCGGCGGAGAGCAGGGGGGTACGAAGAGCTTCCGGGTAGTGAGTGAGTACCTTGCCGTAGGCATCCTTGACGGCGACCAGCGCACACTGTGTGTCGGCGTAGGCAGCGGCGGAGCTGTTCACACCGTTGGTTTGGTTGGTCTCCATGTACTCGATAACAAACTTTCCCTTGGTGCTGGCGGCACGCTCCTTCCTGGACGTGGCGCTGAGGATGAGCTGAACGTTGGTCTTGAGCAGCGACTTGGGGTTGACGCTGCGGATGGCACGGTTGCTGTGGCTCTTGCGGGGCATCGTGAGTCGTGTTGTGTTGTCTTTTGGTTGCTTTTGTACCGATTTACTAAAGCTATACGTACTTGAGCTATTAGATAGTCAAGTAGTATAGTCAATAGTTCGTCGATGCTGTTCTGAAAAAAAAGAAAAATTTATTCAATTTTTTTTTCTGGCTAAGAAATTTTCTTTTTTTTTTGATTTTTTTTCTGGCTATACGGGCAATTGACTATGTGCGTAGGGTGACTGGTAGGTATGCAAGTCGCGCCATCCTCATTTCTCTTTCTATGTGATTGGTTACCTCACGCATGAAGAACGGTTTGAACCTCTCAAGAAGCTTATTAGCCTTTATGTATGAGGCATCGAGTATCTTAATCAGTGACTTGGCGTTGTATTTAAATGTCTCACAATTTTCTAATTCGTCAAGTTTATCCGTGCTCATTTTCGCGACAGCGTCCGCTAGACGCCAAGCAAAATTCTCTTGGTCTTCATCTCGCAGGGCGCCAGGCAAGATCTTGCGCTCATTGGCGTAGCTTAACTCTAAGCAATACGCACAACAGTACAGCATGTAGATTAGTTTCTTCGTAGGCTTTAGCTGACCTTTTGTTTTTTTGACGAGCATGTCACCCAGCAACAGCATCTCACCTTCGTTTTGGTACACGATTTGATCTTTAGCGAAAAGCTTTTTTATTCTTTCGGTAAGAAAGTTTGGCTGCAAGATGGTCTCATACTCATAATGAGTTGGGATGGTTCGCCTCAAAGGACAGTCATGGTGGGTTGTGCTCTTGTGCGTGATGCTGCCACAGCGACAAGCATGACATGGCTTACTCTGAGAGAACGGCAGCTGGGTGAAGGCGATCATCACGAAGTTAGAGGACATCGTAGCGTTGGTAGTAGGTTGAGTTGGTTGAGTCAGCTCGTGTCGTCCCACAAAAATCAAAAAAGATTTTTCAATTTTCTAACCGGTGAGTCCCCTCGAATTCAGCGAAAAAACGGTCTACGGTCTACGGTCTACGGTCTACGGTCTACGGTCTACGGTCTACGTATGGAGCTACGGGCTACAGTCCATGGGGTCATATGGAATTTCGTCAGGGCTACAGTCCATGGGGTCGTTCGGGATGTGACTTTCCCAGTCGTCCAGCTTGAAGTAAAACATCTCGTCGTGGTCATCTAGCCCAACCAAGATGAGGTCAGGCTGACGGTCAAACGCCGTGATCATCGTCTCAAGGACCTTGTGGAACACGTCCGCCTTCATGGCAAGACCAGGCTGCTCGCTGTTGTCGGCGGCTTGCATGGTTTCTTTGCGCACGTTGTCTTCGGGGACGAAGCGCGATGCGATGACGTCTCGTATGCGCAGCGCGAGGTTGAACCCGTAGCGATCGTATGTAGCGCAATCATCCGGGGTCTGTCGCATGAAGTGGACGAAGAGGTTGCCGTTCTCAGCGACCGCCCTCTCAGCGACAGCGCCCTCACACATCCCGATGCGGTCTTCGATGGAAGTCATTTCGTAGCGTTGGTAGTAGGTTGAGTTGGTTGAGTCAGTTGTTCGTTGGTGGTTGGCTCGTGTCGTCCCGTTTTTGGCAGAAAAGTTTTTCAATTTTTTTTTGGGCGGGTCAGTGCCACCTTTGGTCAGTGCCACCTTTGGCCAGTGCCACCTTTGGTCACAGCCCTCGCACGCCAGCCCCTGCACGCACGCCAGCCCCCGCGCCAGCACCCCTCCCCGATTCGGCGAAAAAATCGGTCAATTTTCTGAGGAGCTATGGCTACGGCTACGGCTACGGATACGGATACGGCTATGGCTATGGTCACCCTTAGACACGCCCCCTCGCCAGCAGCTATTGGACGGAACAGCAGGCTGCAACGGCTTCAGTAACGGTCACACCGCGGCAATGCGGGCAACGAAAGTATTCGTCGTTCGTGGGCAGCAGCCCCCCGCGTCGCTGAAATGGCTGCCCACACGATCTACACTGTCCGATGGTGGGCTGCATCCCCATGTAGCCGTTCTCAGCGACAGCGCCCTCACACATCCCTGTGCGGTTTTCGATGGAAGTCATTTTGTAGTGTTGAGTTGGTTGAGTCAGTTGTTCGTTGGTGGTTGGCTCGTGCCATTCCATTTTGGCAAAAAAGTTTTTCAATTTTTTGGTGGGACAGTGCCACCTTGCCTAGTAGTCATAGCCGTAGCCGAGCCCCGGCAACCACGTAGCCCCGGGCAACGACAGAATGTACCACCTTTCATATGAAATATGATCGTAAAGCTGAGGCACAAAGGATTTTGGGTGGTAAACCTCCATGGTCGTCATAAACTCTTCAAGTGCATACAACCGATCAAAGTATACCCTGTAGGTCTTCATCAAACGGTGGGCTCTTTTGTAGGCTGACTTTAAAATCTCACATAGCTTTGTATAACTATAAAACTCGTTTTCCTCCAGTGAAGTCGCTGTTGGAATGGATGATGGTGCGACAACATCTAAAGATGGCTCAGATGCCATGGGCACCTCATAAGTATTAGCCATGGCACGTTCAAGCACATTTCTCCGGTATTCAGCGAAATCATCTAACGTGGCATAACCATCTAAGATTTTCAAAACAGATGCCACATTCGCATTGTAGCTCCATACAAAGTGTTTAGATAGACCAAGCTTGGTTGGGTCAGCGAGGATCATTTCAAACCTTTCTTTATCAAGCTTATTTAAAAAGTTGATTTCTTTTTTTTGATACATACTCTGAATCCACTTGGCGAAGAGCATGTCGGCGTACTCGTACCGGTAGGTCGGTCGCCGAAGATTGGGAATACTCGCTCGCTGTCTAGGACCACTACTAGGACTATAACAAATAGCCTTACTCAATTCATCTAGGACTTTATCTATGGCATCTTCACCATGGGAGCCGACATGACGATGGAGCTGCTCTCGACATTTTTTCTTCTCTGTTTCAAGCTGCAATATTTTGTTTAGAAGAATACGCGTCGTTTGCCTTGGGTCTACTACGGCGCTCATGTTATATTTTTTGATTAACTAAAACAAATTAAATCGTGTTGTAATGAAAATCAAAATCAAAAAAGATTTTTCAATTTTAAAAAATATGATTTTAACAAAGAATTTCTCTCTAACAAACAAATTACACCACCGATATCTGGAGTTTATTTTGTTGTACTTGATTTGATTCTTGATGTTCTGGTTCTGGTTCTGGTTCTGGTTCTGGGTCAGACTCTGACTCGGTTCTACACACACGCCATGCAAAATATCCTATCAAAAAGCTTTCTAATATTAATGCTGCTATTAAAAAGACCCCATTGCGGTAAGAGAGATGGCTACACTTTTCACCTTCTTTTGTATGTAATTCACAATATCTACCAAAATGACTCCATCCCCATACACCCAACCCAAAACTTACAAGCAATGGCACATGCGTGACCCACCAAATGCGACGTACCCATAGGCTTATTTCATTGATAGGAGGCAAGAACGAAAGCTTGTTAGCCTTAAAACATATCGCTACGTTGATACACCATACGTATAGCGACAACACACTACAAAGAACAAATGAATTTCTTTCGTTCGTCATCTGTATCGCTCAGTGTTTATTACAACTACAAATACAAATACAAACAAAAATAAATCAATTTTAAATGTTTTTAAAAAGAAAATTGATTTTCACTGGACTTTTAAAGAGAGATTAAAATTAAAATTAAATAAAAAACAATGGAGGTCAACATTTTGCAACTGCAAGCCATTTTGATCTTGATTGGATGGCAGGTTGGAATGGCGATGTCTTACTTATTAGATAAGCCTTATCGGGACGAAGATACTATTATTTTTACAGCAATATTTTGTGTTCTTTGGAGTGCAGGAAGCTTAGCTAAAACATTAAAGTTGCCAACATTTTAATTTGATATTTTAATTTGATATTTGTGTTGTAATGATAAAGAGTTTTTTATTTTTTTTATGTTAGAATAATTAAAGATTGTTTCAAGAATAAGGCGTTGATGTAATTTAAATGTTTTATATGCTTTCATAGTAGTTATTACTATATATAATAGCTTTATAATAATAACCGATAAATCATTATCTCACTCATTTCCCGTTTAGCTATATATAGGCAAAATACGATACTACACTAGAAATGAGTATAGAAAAGCCTAGGCGGATGCCCTAGGGGCAGATTGCCGAGTGTACATTATTTCTCTCTAATTAATCTTTAATAATCTAAATAAAATATAAGATAATGCCAACAAACGTTTCATTTGATGCTATAGTAAGGGCACTAAAATACAACAGAGATACTCAAGCGAATCTACAGAGTAAAATATTTGAAACGATTTTTAAGTAACAACCTATCCTCTGATCGTCACGCAAGGGGCATTCTCGGGCGGGTCACGTGCACTGCTTGCTCCAAGCACCACACACGCCGGCGCACGCATTGGGGTCCGCCTGCACCTCATACCGCTTGCAGTCATTGCAGTCCCTCGCCATCTCCGCACAGTTCGGCTGGTCCGAATCCACCCCCTCAATAATAGAAGTCTTGTGTGTATACACCAAATAAACAATACACAGTCCTAGAACAACAACCAAAGCACCCATCATAGTATTTTTGT
>Ga0163109_10004072_pt1 | contig 11142 bp, 10 predicted proteins | sample CRUFie1St13metaG_FD_108704 | JGI IMG/M metagenome (GOLD analysis project Ga0163109, IMG submission 108704) | Marine microbial communities from the Costa Rica Dome - CRUD Field 142mm St13 metaG | ecosystem: Environmental > Aquatic > Marine > Oceanic > Photic zone | place: Costa Rica: the Eastern... | reverse complement strand
CCAATTCTGGAAGATGTTGGGTGCCTTCCGACATGGCGCTGAGCCGCATGCCGATGCCAGGGGAGATGGTCCCTCCCATGTGGTGGCCCTGCTTGACCAAATCCACGGTGACGCAAGTGCCAACATCCACCACAAGCCAATTGCCGAGCGGGTCTGCATTTGGCACTGCGCCTTGGATCAACGCCCACATGTTGGCCACCCGGTCGAGGCCCAAGCGATCGGGCTCAGTGACGTTGGTGTGCAACGGGATGGGGTCGCCTTGCCTCAAGACCACGGCGCCGTCGAGGGCGTTCAGCCAGGGGTCGAGGTTTCCACTTCCAGAGACCATGACCTCATCTCCTGGGGCCATGGCGGATGTCCAGGATTGGGCCGCGGAGAAGTCGTCCTTGGCACTGGACTCCCGCACCAATGGAGCCGCCGATGCTTCCAAGTCCGGGTCAAATCCGGCCCACTTGGTTCGGGTGTTTCCGACTTCAAGGATCCAACGCATCACGACCAAATCAACGTTTCCATGATTCTCCGGACGTCGGCTTCCATGCGCTCCAGCACCGGTGCAGTGCTGTCGGGATTGGGGCGGTGGTTGAAATACAACGACCCTCTCATGAAGTGATCGGTGCTGTCGGTGACAAAAAATTGGAGGGGTGCCGCCACCGGTCCCTCCAAGATGTACACCATGCCAGATTTGCCCTTGTCTTGAAGGGCGTGCCGACGGATGCCCTGCGCGGCCAATTCGTGTCCCATCACCAAAGACTGAGCATCGCTCACCAAATCCGGCAGCCGGCCATCGACAGGCACCTCCGTGCAGTGGAGCCGAGCATTGAAACGCGGAAAGGACAGGTTGAACCAACATCCAGACTCGCCTGGGGGTGGGGATTTGAGTTCAATTTTGGCGTGGTTGGGCACCCGGAAGGAAGTGCGACACGGGCTGGAGTACCAGGAGGAAGATGTGTCGGGAAGCGTGATGCGGACGTGTCCCAACGGTTTGGGCACCGCCACATCCACGGGACGAATCCACCACGCGACACTTCCCAAGAGAAGAACGGCTGCGGCCAACCACTTCCATGGGATGAGCTTGCGTTGAGAGGAGGCGTTCCCGGTCATGATGAAAGGGGCTCTGTGCCCTCGGCCGCATCCTTGGGCGGCAATTCAATTTTCACACGGTGGATGCGGCGCACATCCCCGGCATCGACGCGCAACCGGACCCCTTCGAATTCGACAACGTCCCCTTTTCGCAAGAGTTGCCCCGATTGTTCCACCATGAATCCCCCGAGTGTGTCGCTTTCTCCCTTGGCCGCTTCCCACACATTTTCTTCCAATTCAAGGATGCGGTAGACGTCGAGCAGTGGGGTTTTGGCCAAAAACAGATAGGTGCGTTCATCCAACACCGAGTGCATGACCTCTTCGTCGTCAAATTCGTCTGCGATCTCGCCCACAATTTCCTCCAAGACATCTTCCAAAGTGACGAGACCACTCGTGCCACCATACTCGTCCACCACGATGGCCATGTGGACTTTCTTGGCCTGGAATTCGCGCAGGAGATCGTCGATTTTTTTGTTCTCGGGGATGTACATCGGTGCGCGCAAGACGCTGGTCCATTCCAGGTTGTCCTGGTGCAGCGAGGGCAGCAAGTCTTTCACATGGAGGATGCCCACGATTTGATCTGGGGAACCTTCATGCACAGGAATGCGGCTGTATCCGGAGGCCACAATCGTGGCGCGCACGTGCGTCCAAGAATCCTCCTTGCTGAAGGTGCTGATGTCGGTGCGTGGGGTCATCACCTGTTTGGCATCCTTGGACCCGAAGCTGACGATGCCCTCCAAGATGCGTTGCTCGTCTTCGGAGCGTTCCGCGTTGTCCGTGAGCTCGAGCGCCTGCTCGAGATCCTCGACACTCACCTCGGTTGGGGCGGAGGCCAAACGGTTGTCCATCCAGCGTCCCATTCGGACCAGGGGCAGCCATCCGGGTTTGAGCATCCGTTGCGCCCAAATCAGGGGGGTGGACATGAATTTGGCCAACGTGACCCCATAGGACGTGGCATAAATCTTGGGCATGACCTCCCCAAAAAGCACCAAAATGAAGGTGACCCCGACCACGTGAATCAAAGTGTTCAACCACCCGGGCAGTGCATCGCTGGGGAACAGGTCCTCTGCCACCACGGTCGCAATGAGGACGATGGAGACGTTGATCAAATTGTTGACCACCAAAATCGTTCCCAAGAGGTTGCGCGGTCCTTGGTGGTTGTCTGGGGAGCGCATCAAAGCCAAAACGCGTTGCGCTCCATTGGTGTCGTCTTGCTCCAATTCTTTCAAGGATTGGGGAGACAAACTGAAGAACGCGACTTCGGAACCGGAGACGAGCGCACTCATGACCAGCAGGATGCCGACCACGACAAGACTGATCCAATGGTCCATCAAGGACGTGGCGGACATCAGTGGATCCATCTGGGCAGGTTCAATCAGAACGGCAGGTCGTCGGCGCCAGCAGACGGGGTCGCCGCGGCGGCCGGCTGTGTGGCCTGTGTCTCCGGAGCCGAAGGTTGCGCAGCGGGTGTGGCGTTTTGTGGCGCAGGCTGGGCAGCCGCCTTCGGTTGGGCAGGTGCTTGGTTGTCACGGGCCGGAGCAGGACCGAGAAGTTGCATGATGTCGGCCACCACCTCGGTGGTGTACCTGTTTTGACCTTGCTGGTCTTGCCACTGGCGGGTTTTCAGCTTCCCCTCGATGTAGCATTGAGAGCCCGTTTTCAAGTACTTCCCTGCCGTTTCCGCCAAGCCACGCCACAGGACGACGTTGTGCCATTCCGTGTTGGTGATGCGCTCGCCTGACGCCCGGTCGGTGTACGATTCAGAGGTGGCCATGCGCAAGCTGCACACAGCGATGCCATTGGGGGTGTACCTCAATTCGGGATCCTGTCCGAGGTTGCCGACGAGGATGACTTTGTTGATGCCTGCCATGCGTCGAAGGTACTGCTTTCGTCACATTTGGTCTTGCTGCAAAACGCGCAACAAATCTTCCCATGCCTTGGTCAACAGCCTCGGCCTCGCGAGCCCTGCAAATGCATCCCAGTCGAGCACCTCGCCCCCGATGTGTTGGGCGAAGTTTCGCAGGTCCTCCGGGCTGGCGGCTTGCCAACCTTCGAAGGTGGCTTCAATCCGCTTGTGGGTCAGCAGGTGGGTGACGGGATGGCCGAGGGTGCCGAGGCGAGAAAAGGAGGATGGTGGTGGTGTTTCAGGCAGCGCCCACAACGAAGCCCAAATCCCCGTTTCTGGCCGTTGCACCACGGCCACCTTGTCTCCGTGCACAACCACGTGCATCGTCAAGGCCCAGGCCTCGGCCTTCTTCTTGGGCTTCTTCACCGGAAGCGATTGGTGCAGGTCGTCGTTGTCCGCTGAGGCGCACGTGTTTGAGATTGGACAATGGCGGCACTGGGGTTTTTTGGGGGTGCAAATCAAGGCCCCCAATTCCATCACGGCTTGGTTGTGGTCGCCGGGGTGATCGTGGTCCAGCCAGCTGTCCGCCGCGCTTTGAATGGCCTTTGCGCCATCCTTGCTGTCCACGGCCAAATCAATGGCATCCCATCGGGCCACGACGCGTTGCACGTTTCCGTCCACGGCCGCCACAGCTTCGCCCAACGCGATGGAGGAGATGGCCGCGGCGGTGTACGGCCCCACTCCGGGAATCTCCAGCCACTCTTTGTGGGACCTTGGATAGCGGCCTGATGCATGGATGGTTTGGGACGCGCGGTGCAGCAGTTTGGCCCTGCGGTAGTAGCCCAGGCCTTCCCAGGCTTTCAGGACTTCGTCTTCCGTGGCCATGGCCAAATCGCGCACGGTGGGAAACGTATCACGGAAGGCATGCCACTTGGGGATGCCCGTGTCGACGCGGGTCTGTTGGAGCATGATTTCACTGAGCCACGTGCCGTAGGTGCTGGGTTCTTTTCTCCATGGCAGGGGGCGTGCGTGCTGCAAATACCATGACCTCAGTGCTTTCCGGACATTTTCGCTCCGATTGGCACCGACATGTTTTTTTGGAAAACACGGCTCATTCATTTCGTTTTCAAAGGTATGCGTGTATTTTTGCACCCCTTTAAACGCCCTCTCAGGACGTTGAATTAGAACCACTACCTACTAGAAACAAACCAAGACCATGACCAAGGCGGACATCGTAAGTCAGATTTCGGATCAGACCGGAATGGAAAAAGGAGACGTACAAGTGACAGTGGAGGCGTTCATGCGCGCCGTCCGAAACAATTTGGAAAGCGGAGAAAATGTCTATTTGCGTGGGTTCGGAAGCTTTGTGGTGAAGACGCGCGCGGCGAAAACAGGCCGCAACATCTTGGCCAAGAAGTCCATCCAAATTCCAGCACACAACATTCCATCGTTCAAGCCGAGCAAGGACTTCGTGGAGAATGTCAAACTGAACGTCAAGGTCAAGTAACCTCATTCCAATGGCGGCATCGACATCCACATGGGTCATGGTGGCGGGCGCAGGGGCGCTCGTCGCAGGCGTGTTGTGGATGCCTCGAACCCCAGCCTCGGCTCCCAAACCGCCGACCGCTGCGGAAATCTCCGTGGCAGACATCGGCACCGATCCGGTGGACATTGCAGTGGCCAAGGTGAATGGCGAGAACCCCATGGAAGGAATTCTCGAATTGCGCACCCTGGCGGAAGAGACGCCTCCCAATTTGGACGCCGTGATGTGGCTTGGTCGCTTCAGTGTCCAAAGCGGTCAGTTGGACAAGGCGCGCGAGCGCTTCGACCAAGTCATCGACGCGCAGCCCGACCGGGTGGAGGCTTATTGGGAGCGCGCCATGCTCGACATGGAAGAGGGGTATCTCGAGGATGCAGTGCAGGGGTTTGACCTGTGCATCTCAGCGGACGAAATGTATGTGAACGGTCGTTTTTTCAAGGCCCGATGCCTCGAGGCCATGGGCCAAGTCGACCAAGCACTGTCAGAATACAAATCTTACCTTCCACTTTCCCCAGACACTGCGGTGTCGAGAAGCGTGGAAGGAATCATCGAACGGCTTGAATCTGGTTTGCCAGGTTCCGGCACTTAAACAACATCATCATGCCAAGCGGAAAAAAGCGCAAGCGTCACAAGATGGCCACGCACAAGCGTAAGAAGCGTCTTCGTAAGAACCGTCACAAGAAGAAGTAATGTGCGGCGGCTGTGCCTCGACCTTCGGGCTCGGAGGCACGCTGCCTAACTTCATGTGATGGACGCCGAACTCGTCATCAATTCGACGTCTGCGGGCGTCGACATTGCCCTTCTCGAGGACGGACAGCTCGTTGAGCTCCACCGTGATCGGGGAGACGTGCAGTACGCCGTGGGCGACATTTATGTCGGCCGCGTCAGGAAAGTCATGCCCAATTTGAATGCGGGCTTTGTGGATGTGGGCCATGGAAAGGATGCATTTCTGCACCATTCAGATTTGGGCCCCCAATTCAAAACGCAACAGATTTGGGTGAAGCGTGTGATGTCCGGGAAGCAACCGACTTCCGACATCAGGCAATTCAAAAGGGAAGCCGACATCGAGCGCAAAGGCAAGATGAAGGACTACGTCTCGGCTTCTCAACTCGTGTTGGTCCAAGTGGCCAAAGAGCCCATCAGCACCAAAGGCCCTCGGCTCACTGCGGAGGTGAGTTTGCCAGGACGTTACTTGGTGCTGGTGCCTTTCAGTGACAAAGTCAGCTTGTCTTCGCGCATCAAAGGAGACAAGGAGCGCAACCGATTGAAGCGCCTCATGCAAAGCATTCAACCCCCGGGGTTTGGCATCATCGTGAGAACGGTTGCCGAGAACAAAGGGTCGGCAGATTTGCACAGCGACTTGGAAGACTTGGTGTCGCGCTGGAAGAAGCTCTACGACAACCTGAAGGCTACGAAGCCTGGCAAACGGGTGTTGGGCGAAGTGAACAAGGTGAGTGTGGTCATGCGTGACGTGATGACGCCTGCCTGCAAAACCATTCACGTCAACAACCCGAGGGTGGCCGACGAAGTCAAGGAGTTTCTCGTGGGCAGTGGCAGCGGAGACGAGAGCATGGTCAAGCTGAGCCGTGCCAAGGACTTGTTCAACAACATGTCCATCCACCGCCAAATCAAAGCGGCGTTTGGACGGCAAGTCAACTTGCGCAGCGGTTCGTACCTCGTGTTGGAACAAACCGAGGCCATGCACGTCATCGACGTCAACAGCGGCGGCCGGAAAAAAGGAGCGTCGAGTCAAGAGGAAAATGCCCTGATCACCAACTTGGATGTGGTGGAGGAAATCGCCCGGTTGCTTCGGTTGCGAGACATCGGTGGCATCATTGCCATCGACTTCATCGACATGGCCAAGCGCGAGCACAACAAGCAGTTGACCGACGCCATGCGGACGGCAATGAAGCGGGACAAAGCGAAGCACAACATTTCCACGCCAAGCCGTTTTGGGGTGATGGAAATGACCCGTCAGCGGGTGCGTGACGTGGCGGAAGTCGCCACCCAAGACGCTTGCCCTGCCTGCAACGGATCAGGAAAGGTGGAGGCGAGCATCCTCATTACGGAACGCATTGAGTCGGCCTTGAAATATTTGGCCGAAGGGGAAAACCGCAAGCGGATGACCTTGATGGTGCATCCCATGTTGGAGGCCTACCTCACCCAGGGGTGGTTCAAGTCCATTCGCCGTCAGTGGCAGAAGACCTTGGACATCAAGTTGGGCATTGAGTCCAACTCCAACCTGGAAATTTTGGAGTACCACATCCACAACGCACTCGGGGAGGAAATCACCCCGGATTGAGTGCGGGCGTGGATGGGTTGACACCACCGCAGAGGCCTCAGCCTTCGCGCTGGGGCACCGGCAGTTCCTTCGGGTAGCACAGAAAGCTCTTTTCGACAGGCCTGCTGAGCATTTGCATGTGCAGATGGTCGTTGGCCTCGGCGAAATCGCGGACGGTCCCGTCTTTGTACAGGACGTGGATGCCCTTGGGCACGTAGGCCTTGTTGTCAATGCGGGCATTGCTCACGAGGAACCGTGCTTCGTCAACCCCGAAGCCGAGCGCTTCGGCCGTGGCGTTCACCCGCTCGTTCACATCTTCGTCGGTGAAGGGTTCGGGGCGAAGCTCAATGCGGAACAGCCCACGGTCGAGCAGCCGTTGGCTGAGCAAGGCAAGGACCCGGTCGTCGTGGTGCCGCCACGATTTCATGGCCACAAAAATGTCGCTGTCGTCGAGCTCGCAAAAGCGTTCGAGCACCTCGGGGTCGGCCAAAAATTGAGCCCTGTCCAAATCGTCGTGCAGGAACAGAGAAAGGGCGGGCGACGCGAAGACGGGCACGCCCTGTCGGACCAAATGTTTGGCCCTGTTCAGGACGAGCATCAGCATGTGTTCCGCGCTCAACACCGTGCGGTGCAGGTAGACCTGCCAGTACATCAGCCGCCGAGCCACGATGAATTTTTCAATGGAGTAAATGGCCTTCTCTTCGATGCACAGTTGGCCGTCCACCACATTGAGCATCTTGATGATGCGTTCGCTGCCCACTTTCCCTTCCGTGACGCCACTGTAGAAACTGTCCCGCGCCAGGTAGTCCAGGCGGTCCATGTCCAGTTGGCTGCTGACGAGTTGGTGCAAAAAGGGCTTGGGGTGGTGGTCGTTGAAGATTTCAATGGCCAAATCCAATGCCCCCTCCATTTCTTCATTCAGCCGCCCCATGATCAGGGCGCTGACGTCTTCGTGGTGCACGCCTTTGACGATGCTGTGTTCCAAGGCATGGCTGAAAGGGCCGTGTCCCACGTCGTGGAGCAGAATGGCGAGGCAAGCGGCTTCCGACTCAGCTTCGGTGATGGCCACGCCTTTGTTTCTCAGGCTGTCGATGGCCTCCTGCATCAAATGCATGCACCCCACCGCGTGGTGAAATCGGTTGTGCACGGCTCCTGGATAGACCAAATGCGACAGCCCGAGCTGAGAAATCCGCCGCAGCCGTTGCATGTACCGGTGGTCCAACAGGTCCAAAGCGCGCTCATGGCGCAGGGTCACAAACCCGTAGACCGGGTCATTGAGAATTTTGTGTCGGTTCACCGTGCTCATTCCAATACGAAGTCGCGCGTCTCGACGTTACTTTGCCGACAGGCGCAGTACACGGCGAGAGACGCCGCAAGATACGCGTCGAGCCAACGCCTTGAAATGGGCTTGGCGCTCGAATGCAAACGGAGATGGGACGACCACAGATTCTTTGGGCCGACGACGAAATTGAGTTGTTGAAGCCACACATCTTGTTTCTCAACGAGAAGGGGTACGACGTGACAGGCGTCAACAGTGGGGTGGAAGCCCTGGATGAGGTGGAAGCAAAGCCGTTTGATGTGGTGTTTTTGGACGAAAACATGCCCGGTTTGAATGGGATTGAGACCCTGCAACGCATCAAGACCCGGCACCCCGACGTGCCCGTCATCATGATCACCAAGAGCGAGGAGGAACACATCATGGAGGAGGCCATTGGATCGAAAATCAGCGATTACTTGATCAAGCCCGTCAACCCCAACCAGATCCTGTTGGCGGTCAAAAAGATTTTGGACAACCGACGCCTGCGCGGTGAACAGGCCCAATCGACATACATGCGCGAGTTCCGTGAGCTTGCCATGAAACTCGGTGGCCGCTTGAATGCCGAGGAGTGGTCTGAAGTGTACCGGCGCCTGATGCATTGGCACACGACGTTGGGTGAATCTGAGGACAGAAGCATGTTGGAGATTTTGGAAAACCAACATGCGGAAGCCAACCACCAGTTCGTGCGCTTTGTCGAAGACCATTACGAGGCGTGGATGACTGGACTGGAGCAGGCGCCCATGATGTCGCATCGGGTCCTTCCCGAGTGGCTTCCACCTGCAGTGGAGGGTGCCGACGGTCGCCCGGTGTTTTTGGTGGTCATCGACAACCTGCGTTGGGACCAGTGGAGGACCATCGCACCCACGCTCCGGCCCAAGTGGAATGTGGTCGAGGAGAAGACCTATTTCAGCATTTTGCCTACGGCGACACAGTACGCGAGAAACGCGCTCTTTGCCGGGATGACGCCAGGCGACATCGCCCGCATGATGCCCAATTTGTGGATCGGAGAGCACGAGCAGGGGTCCAAAAACGCACATGAAGAGACCCTGCAGCAGGGGCTTTTCTCCCGTTTAGGGGTGTCTGGAAAGACCTCGTACCACAAGATCACCAACCTTCAGGCCGGCAAGCGCTTGGCAGACCGTTTCCATGAATTGAAAGGCCAGTCGGTCATCACCGTCGTCTACAATTTTGTGGACATGCTGAGCCATGCCCGCTCAGAGATGGAGGTTATCAAAGAGCTGGCAGACGATGAGGCGGCCTACCGCAGTTTGACCCATTCATGGTTTCAGCACAGCCCGTTGAAGGAGATGATGGATGCCATGGCAGACATGGGTGGGCGCTTGATTTTGACCACGGACCACGGAACGATGAGGGTGGATCATCCCGTCGAGGTGCGCGGAGACCGCGAGACCAATTCCAACCTCCGATACAAGGTGGGCAAGAACCTTGGGTACAACGCCGATGAGGTGATGGAAATCCGAAATCCTGAGCGCGCTGGGCTGCCCAAACCCAATGTGTCAAGCAGCTACATTTTTGGAAAGGGGAAAGACTTTTTGGTGTACCCCAACAATGCAGCCAAATACACCAAAACCTTCAGGGACACCTTCCAGCACGGCGGGGTGAGCATGGAGGAGATGATTGTGCCATGGGTCATTCTCGATCCCAAACGAACCTGAGATGTCAGCGCTGACGGAAGTGCACCGGTGGGAAGATGTGAACCTCGGCCAATGGGCACAGGTGGCACAGGAGCTTGGGCAGCGGTTGCCCACGGCAGGGGTGGTGGCTGTGCACGGGGCGATGGGCGCAGGCAAAACCACCATGGTGCGTGCCTTGTTGGCCACGTGGAATGTCCGCGAAGAAGGGGCGAGTCCCACGTTTGGGTTGGTCCACCATCACACAGTGGAAGGGGAACAGGGCACGCGAGACATCCGCCACATGGATTTGTACAGGTTGCAAGACGAGGAGGAAGCCGAGCGTTCTGGAATCGCAGAAATGTTGCTTGACCACGCCTTGAACTTGGTGGAGTGGCCTGAACGCATTCCAGGACTGATGCCCTCGGACGCTTGGTTGATCGACATTTCGGTCAACGAGGACCTCACACGAACATGCATTTTGTCCAGGTTGCGTGAGTGATTCGCTTCGCCTTGGCTATTTTGGCACCGCATGGATTCCGGAAGCAAAGCGATCAAGGCCTTGGCCAGAGAGGCGGCACTTCTTCCCCAAGAAGAATTGCTCCACGCCAAAGAGGGACATGCGGAGTTGACCATCGGCATCCCCGCGGAAAACAGCCTTCAAGAAAAGCGTGTGGCGCTGGTTCCAGAGGCTGTGGCCTTGTTGGTGGCGCACGGTCACCAGGTCCTTGTTGAAACCCAAGCCGGAGCTGAAGCCCAATTTTCCGACAACGACTACAGCGAGTCGGGGGCGAGGATTGTGTACGACCGACGTCAGGTGTTCCAAGCGAACATTGTGCTCAAGGTGGAACCGCCTTCGCTTGAGGAAGTGGACATGATGGGCATGCGCCAAACCTTGATTTCAGCCCTTCAACTCAGCGTCCAAAACGACGGTTTGTTGGAGGCATTGAGCGCCAAAAAGACCACGGCCATTGCCTGGGACTTTGTCCAAAATGAAAATGGCATCCAGCCGCTCGTGCGCGCCATGGGAGAAATTGCCGGCAACACGGCAGTGCTGTTGGCAGGGGAATTGATGGCCAGTTCCAGCGGTCAAGGAACCATGTTGGGCGGCGTCAGTGGCGTGCGGCCGAGCGAAGTGGTCATCCTCGGCGCGGGAACGGTCGGCGAATACGCCACCCGGTCGGCGTTGGGACTGGGGGCGAGCGTGAAGGTGTTTGACAATTCCGTGCACCGTCTCATCCGTTTGCAGAATGCAGTCGGTCAGCGCCTCTGGACGTCCACGTTGCAACCTTCGGTGTTGGAGGAAGCCCTCCGCACGGCGGATGTCGCCATCGGCGCTGTGCGAGGGTCGGGTTCCCGCGCCCCCATGCTGGTAAGCGAACCCATGATTGCAGGCATGCGCGACCGGTCCATCGTTGTGGATGTCAGCATCGACCGCGGCGGGGT
>Ga0163109_10004071_pt1 | contig 11143 bp, 35 predicted proteins | sample CRUFie1St13metaG_FD_108704 | JGI IMG/M metagenome (GOLD analysis project Ga0163109, IMG submission 108704) | Marine microbial communities from the Costa Rica Dome - CRUD Field 142mm St13 metaG | ecosystem: Environmental > Aquatic > Marine > Oceanic > Photic zone | place: Costa Rica: the Eastern... | reverse complement strand
TATAGCCCATGTAACCCTCTATCAGTTGTTGCCTCATTGTCTATACAGTATATGATCATTCATCACGAAAGTCAACCTGTTTTGGATGTTTAGGTCGTCTTTTGTGCCGGGTTTTGAGTTTAATAGATCGCTCACGAAAGGGTCCATTTGGATCCCTAACTTCTTCTGCAAGCCAGTTTCTAGGCTTGGGAGCTTGGGGGCGTTTTAGAGAACGTCTTCTTGCCATTCGACTTCATCCACGTCCCAGATGTCGTCAAAGCTCACAACAAACTCTTTCTTAGACTTTTCATCTTGCAATTTTACGAGTCGTTGCTCTGTGTCACGTTGAATAAGGACACCTAGGCTTTCATACATTTTTACGCCTGCTAGAGGTGTGTCAGTTAAGCCAGGAACACGACCAAACTCATCTAGCATGGTTTCTACCCTGAACTTACAGGCATATGATTTGCCTGGGGTGATATCTTCAATTTTCATCATTCTGTTGCCTCTTGAACAATAGTAGCACCTTTATTGATGCCATCCATAATCATATCCTGAGCACCACCGATGTCACCAGGATTCATATATAGGTAAGCACCAACGGCGCCTACAGCCATAAAAATTAATGCCTTAATCATTGTTAGCCTCCTTAATTGTCTTAATTATAGCTTCTGCATCAGGATAAGTCAACATGCTTTGGACTTCATCCTCTAAGAAATCTAGGCGTGCTAATTCATTCGATACGGTTATCGAACGTTCTTTTTGTGTCGATCGATCGGACTGTTCGAATGCAAAAATGCTAGGAATATGCCAGTTGCCGTATTGTTGATTGAAACTAGCAGAGTATTTACCACCAGTCCACTTGTTTGATCTAGAAGTCATAGTTCATTGCTCCTTCTACCTGTGCTACCACAGCCTTAGAATGTTTACATTTACCGTGAAAAGAAAAGCCAACGCACTCACATTCAAATCCTTGTTCAGTCAATGCCACTTTATATGTGTTGCCTTTAGAGCCCTTCACAGGCCATTCAACACCCACCATCCAATGATCCTTAGGGTCAAATGCGGTGGGTTTCAAATAATGTTTTCTAAACTTCTTAGGCATAGTCATCAAAGGCATCATAGTCTGCCTCCTCATGTATGTCGTACCATACAGAAGCCTGTGACTCGCCATGCTTTTCAATAAACTCTTCGAGGGTCATTTCATATGCATCTTCTTGCATTTCAAATACCCATTGTCCTGTCTTACTCATAAGTTACCCATCCTTTGTGTTGTGGTTTCAATAGCGAATAAACGTGCTTCACTCTATAATTGTAAGTGGTTTCATTGTTCGCTATATTAATTAAATGTTTCTGCCACATTGCCCTGTAGACAGGGTCAATCTGTGGATTGTTATCAAGCAGACGTTGAATGCTTTCTGCTCTTTGAAGTTGTTTTGCTTCTGAAAAAGGTCCCATTTACTCCTCATCTTTTAGCTTGTTGATTACCCATAGGCCAACGAAACCTATGACCCCCATCATCACAATGCCACAGAACAAAAGTCCTAGTCCTGTGGCAAGTGTGAAAGTTCCCATTAGGCTGTTACCCCAATGTCACTCAACTTAGTAAGATGAGTTGCAGGTACCCGCCATTTCTCTCCACCTATGTGTGTGGATACAATAATATATTTTTTGTTGACTTTTTCAACAGTGGCGTTCACTTTGCCACCTGTTCTACGTGATGTAAACTGAACCATGTCGCCTACGACAAAAGACCTTACAGCCTGTCTAGCAAGATGATTTCTTTTAAGTTTGATTGCTTCAATAACCTCGTTCAATTGGCTATTGTCCATTTGGTAGATAAGTTCTACGGATTTAGTTACGATGTTTGTCATGTGTGCCTCTCTGTTTGCCTAATTAATATATACAGTATATGATCTTTTAGTGTTAAAGTCAATCGGAATTGGTTAGATCGTTCCACTTTAATATTTCTACTTCGCCTTTTGAATCTTTCTTGTGTCTAAGAAAGCCTTGGGCAATAAGAGCATCAACCGTTCTTTCGACTGAGTTCTTAGTTCCCATCTTCCAACCTACGATAGTAAAAACAATCGCGGTACCTAGTAACCATACTTCAATTGGCATCTATGCCTCCTCTTTGTCCATTAATCCAAAGCCAATCTTTGCCATTAATTCATCAGCAAGATTAGGATAAGAAGCAATCAAATCATTAACTAATTGATCACGTTCCTCATTGCTCATACGTGCAATATCTTCTGCGGTATCTTTGTTTGCCATTTTATACTCCCTCATTATTTTATTATTATACGATCATTTGTCTTTAGATGCAACCTGTTTTGGAACTTTTTTCTTCTTTTTCTTACCCCAACCATGTGTATAACCTACTTGGTCGTCGCTGGTTCTTGCACCGGGTGGACAAATGGTTACTTCATTCTTTTTTAACCATTCATCAATTTGTTTTTGCTCTTCAGGTGATCTTTCGTCTCGCATATTTTCTCCTAGCTGATATTCCATTTAATTTCTACCTTGCGTTTTTCAAGGCAATCTACTAGATACTCCATGTAAGAAGTATCTTTCTTTGCAATAGCATCTTTCAAATTATTAATCATGCTATGTTCGGCTTCGCCAAAGTTTAAAAAGAACTGACCGTCTTTGTCTTCAACGGTAAGTTTCTTATGTTTCCAGTCATCATAAAAATAAGCCATTCTACATACTCCAATAAGTTTCGGACGCAGGTGACATATAATTTGGTGTGTTCACCGGCTCCATAAAAGTTTTTGTTTCATCCATTAGGGAAGTTTTCTTTACTTTCTTTTCAATCATTTTGTGGAAAAGATCTGCATCAGCAATCGCATAACGGAATTCTGCATAGTTTGGATCTGTTGGCAATAAGTTTTCTGCCTTTGCAATCCGTGTCAAGCCTGCCTTAGCCGCTGACATTGTTTTATATGATTGTCTGTGATCAGGACGAGCAACACCGTTACGGTCTGGCTTGCCTATAATATATGTAGTGGATTTTTCGTAAATGTAAAACATGTTTGCCTCTCTGTGTGCCTTTATTGTCTTTACAGTATACGATCATTACAAGGGAAAGTCAACCTATTTTGGACGAATGATACAGAAAAGATTATTTTTTGGCCTGCCCTAGAGGATTCGAACCTCTGGCCTCAAGTTCCGCAAACTTGTGCTCTATCCAGCTGAGCTAAGGGCAGGTATCAATAACAAAGGCCCTGCGAATTGGTAGGATCGTTTTTCCAACATGCTCTACCTTCATCTCTACTTTTGGTTGCTGAACCTTCGACATACGGATAAAATTTCCAATCTTCGCCATAGCCTCGCGGATAATAAGAGTTGGTTTTAGAACATGCTGACAACACAGCACCAATACATATAATTAAGATTAATCTATACATCATGCACAGCCTGATACACATATCATTAATACATCATTACCAAATACTTGTGTCATAACCCACATAATGCCTAGTATTTCTAGATAACCCATTGTTGTTTGCCTTTGCTTTGTTTCGTCTACATTATTAATATACTATATACAATTCTAAATGTCAATCTGTTTTGGTAAACTAAATAATATTGCAGTCGATAGACTAGCATCAATAGGAGAAACCTCATGTCAACTTTAAGAAATTTAAATCTTAACCTAGAGTTAGGACAAACAATCCTTGTGGGCCAAAACAATCAGCCGGCTACCATTACAAAGATAGAATATCATGAAAGATCAGGAGAAGTCTCAATCAATACCACGAAAGGTCCTCGCAAAGCTCTAACATTTCGTTTAGTTGAAGATGCTTGCAGCGGGGTCTCACCTAACCCAGCAGACAAATATCGGTAGTAGGGTATCTCTTCTGCATAAATACTTGTATGAAAGTGCATGATATAGTAGCAGAGAGAACTCCAACAAGATCTTATTGCAAAAACACTCCTAAAGATCAAATGGGAGTAAGTGACCTTGCGTCTTGTAAGAGTAGAGGCCATGTTACCCGTGATGGTAGCAAGAGTCATAAGTTAGGTCCAAAGTCTAGTTCAAGAACTAAAGTAGGCGGCAAAAAGATCAGAGGCGAAAAGTATGGAGGTCCATTACCGCACTACGGAAGTGGAAGTTAAATGATATGCATTCCGAAAGCCGTATAGGTAAACTATTAATTGCACACCCAATGTTTCCACCGCAAAATCCTTTTGCGAAAACTGTTATCTACATTTACATGGATGACAGCGTTAACGGTACAGTAGGCATTGTTTTAAACAAGCCTAGTCAAACAACAGTAGCTCAACTTGCAGCACAAGATGGACATCAGTTTTTTGATACTAGTAAAATGGTACAGATGGGCGGACCTGTTAATAAGAATGCTTTAATTATGTTACACACAGATGATTGGCATAGTTCTAATACAGCATTTGCAGGCGATAAGTTAAGAATTAGTAGCGACAATCACATGCTACAAAAAATGGCAGACGGAACAGACCAACCAGCATATTGGAAATTGTTCATAGGCTCAAGCAATTGGATGCCAGGCCAACTACAGGCAGAGATAGATAGGCCAATAGAAGGAGGCACTTGGTTAGAGTGTCGTGCTGATGAAGCGGTAATTTTTATGTTGAACGGAGATAATTTATGGAAGACAGCATTAGAAATGTACAGTCAACAGACAATAGATCATTACTTCTAAAACTATACAAAGACCTAGAAGTAAACAACGATACTAAAACTGAACTTACTATACGCGACAATATTAACCAAATTATAGCACAGAACTATCTAGAGTATGTAAATAGATAGACAGAGATACAGGAGAAAATAATGTATAAAGCACTTGCCGTTGCGATTATGTTTTTTTGTTCCGTGGCAAATGCTACAGCACAAGAGTTCAAACCTGATCAGCAACCAGAGAAAACAAATAAAATAATGCCTATCATGTTAGAATGTGATAACGACCCTTCAAATCTATTCAAATTAGTGCAAAATGAAACTTATGACGAACAACCATTTGCATCTGGTAATGCTATTGTAAGATCAGCTGTGACCGGAGAGTTTTTTAACGTGCAGACATTTATGTTAGTAAATGCAGAAACAAGATCATTTTCATTAATAGGTGTATTCGGAGACGGATCAGGATGTTTATTACTTAACGGTAATACTTTTACACCCTACATTCCGAGAAACACATTATGACTTGGTTTGTGTTTGTTGTAATGGTTGGCATGTTTCCTGACGGTACACATGACACTTACCTATACGTAAACCCTACACATGAAACACTAGAAGAGTGCCAAGCACACGTATCAACACATGGTCACAACATTAGAAAAGATATGTTTGTAAAGTTTAATGGCAAAATGATTGATAAAGTTTATTGCATTGAAGAAGAGAAACTGAAAAACTTCTTTCGTCAAATGGACTTAGAAAAAGAATCAAGAAAGCAAATCTAGTGGTAGATGCAATAATATTTTTTAGCGTAGTATACGGCTACACCTTCGGTATGATCGGCATTGCAATCATATCTCACAACATAAACAAATAAATACCTATAACAGAAGAGGAATAGCAACTTGGGACACACCCTATTGTTAAATGCAGACGCACAACCTGTCTCCTATCTACCCTTATCCGCTATCAAATGGAAAGAAGCAATAACTTATCTTTGGTTAGATAAAGTAACTGTACTCGACTGGTATGATGATTGGATAGTACATAGTGCCAGTTGGGAAACACGAGTGCCTGCTGTTATCATGCTCAAAGAAATGCAACGGCGTCGGCGAAAGCCTAGATTCTCAAAAGCAAACTTATTCATCCGAGACCTTTACACCTGCCAATACTGTAACACACCTTATACAAAAAATAATCTAACACTTGATCATGTCATTCCTTTAAGCAAAGGTGGACGCACTCAATGGTCTAATATTGTAGCCGCATGCGGGCCTTGTAATACACGTAAGGGAAATAAAACGCACATGAAGCCTATCCTTACTCCATATGCGCCTGATTATTATGAGCTAGTTGATAAGCGTAAAAAATTAGAAATGCAAATTGCACACCCTAGTTGGAACGCTTATCTTTAATTATTTGAGCCAGGCAATTTTTTCGCCTGCCTTAATTCTTCTTTCTTGTTCCTCAACTGATCCTGGATATCTCCAAGCCCATATTGCTACTAGTGCCATTGAACCACCTGTCCATGCAACAGCTGCAATATTGTAAGTTGTAAACCAAAAGAATGCAAGCGACGAAGCCATTACTATTACCATCGCATACTTTCCTTTAGTCGGAAATACTTTCTTTTGTGTCCAGTTCGTTAAGAACGGACCAAAGTATTTGTGATTATATAACCACTTATGCATGCGATCACTTGACTTAGCAAATGCCCAAGCAGCAATAACAAGAAAAATACTAAAAGGTATTCCTGGTACTACAACTCCAACATATGCCATTCCAAGACATGCAAAGCCTAACGCCATATAAAGATATTTTTTAATCATGGGGTCTCCTGTTAATCACAACCTTCAGCTACACGTTTAAATGTTTTTCTTAACGCTTCTACAAGGTCATGCATCATCGCATCTGTGTGACAAGGAGTAGGCGCGATGCGTAGACGCTCTTCTCCTTCAGCTACCGTTGGATAGTTGATAGGCTGAATATAAATGTTATAATCGTTTAATAAGATGTCACTCATCTTTTTACATTTAATTGGATCTCGAACCATAACGGGTACTATATGAGTGCAGGCATCTTCGTGGACTTCAATGCCCACCTCGGATAACATTTGTTTTAACTTAACAGCCCGCTCTTGATGCTTTACTCTAAGTTCGTTATGGTCTTTGAGATATTTTATACTTGCCAAGGCTCCACTACAAATAACCGGGCTTGTAGAGGTGGTGAATATAAATCCACTGGCTACACTGCGTATTGCATCTATGATCAATTCGTCACCGGCAATGTATCCTCCTTGAACGCCGAATGCTTTTCCAAGCGTTGCGTTTACTATATCAATTCTTGTTTCACCCACTTTCTCACAATACCCTGCACCTGTATCGCCATACAGGCCGATTGCGTGGACTTCATCGATATAAGTGATTGCTCCATATTTTTCGGCTAGGTCACAGACTTTAGAAATTGGGCTGACATCGCCGTCCATGCTATACACGGATTCGAAAACTATGCAAGGTGTTAAGCCTTCAGCGGAAACAGCTTTCAATTTCTTTTCTAAATCGCCCATATCATTGTGTGTCCATATACGCTTTTCAGCTTTTGAATGTAGTATTCCTTGAATAAGACTTGCGTGATTCTTACTGTCAGATAAAAAGCATATGTTTGTTATGATTTTGCTTAAGGCAATTAATGTCCATTCATTGGCAACATACGCACTTGTATAGAGTAAAGCCGCTCCTTTGCTATGCAATCGGGCGAGTTCGTTCTCTAGTGCTACATGATAATGACTTGTGCCACCAATGTTTCTTGTTCCACCTGATCCACTACCTGTTTGGTCAAGTGCGGTATGCATAGCATCAATAACAACTTTATGCTGACCCATACCTAGATAATCATTAGAACACCAATTCACAATATTTTTAATATTATACGGACCGTACCAGATAGCGACTGGAAACTCGCCTTTTTCTCTTACGATGTCGTTAAAGACTCGGTAATTACCTGATTCTTTTAATTGATTAATTTTATTTTGAAACGGTTCTTTGTTTATCATCAGTACTATTTATCTGCGTATATAATGTAGGATCAACGTAGTGAACATATGCACCAAAGTGATGATATGCTGTAAAAAGTCCCATATCATGAAGTTCTTTTTGCACAGCGTTATAGTCTTTAGACCATTCTTTTAAATATTTTATTATTTTTTTCATACTAGTACTTATCAAGATTAACCCCTAGCTAAATTAATAACTAGGGGCTTTAATTATTTTACTTTTGTTGATGGGCTATGCCCAGGTATACATTGTTTTTATATAGTTATTTATTGTTAGGCTTGCCGTTTACAAACTCGTAAAACTTCTCAGCCGCTTCTAGTACAGCTTCAGTGCCTGGAACTTCTGGCATTGTAATAGAACTTACAATCTCATTAGTCTTAGGATCACGCTTTACAGATTGTTCCCAACCGCCAAACTTAGCATGGTAGTCATTCCAGACATTACCTTGTGCCATTTCTAGAACCTTAGTTCTAATTTCATATCCGTTTTTATTTGTTGTGATTTTTGGCATTGCCGCCTTAAACATTTCAGCAACTTCCTGAGTTTGTTTAAAGATGGCTTCGCCATACTTGGTATCTACTGACATATTATTCTCCTTGTGTGTATGTGTGTAGTGTTAGTTAATCTAACACATATATTTAGCTCTGTCAAATAAAGATTATGCATTTTTGACTCCTTAAACCATTTATGGTAGTTTAACTTTTGGATCTTCGACTCTAAATAAATTTACTGGTCATTATGATCAGCAACAGAAGGAGATCCAAAATGGAAATCTTAAATAAAGTAAAGGGTTGGGCGAGTGCAATAACCGAAGTAGGTGTATCACTTATTTCATTAGCAATCGTTCTTGAAATCCTATTCAACGGACAGAACATTCCGTTCTGGCCAAACATCAGCGTAGTAGACAACATTACCGGAATGATAACAGCGTTATCAGCTCAGGGCTTAGTTGGACTAGTAGCTGTTTGGGTGTTATATCATATCTACAATCGCAAGTAAAATATCAACATAACACCCTCACAGGTGGCAGAGCCGTCTTGACTGATGGCTCTGTCATTTTTATTTAACTTTTAAATTACTAGGATTATAAACGCTTCCGTCATAACCTGATCCAGTAGCGTTAGGTCCGTCTTCAACACCAAAGTTACAACTAGCAACAAAAAGAAAAAATGCTAATGCTGCATAGACAGTATATTTTGATACTTTGATGAAACTATTGAAAGTACGGTCTGCTTCTAGTTGTGCCGATTCTCTTGGAGTCATGTCCTATTTCCTCTTAATGCAAAATATAAGCCACCTACCCATAGTAGTACGTGGAAGTTGTCATACAAAATTACGTCCCAAAAACTTTCTGGTTGACCTACCCATATCACTCCTGTCATTATACTACAAATCGTAATACCACAGAAGCGAGTGAGTAGGTCTCCCAGTTCTCGCCAGTACTTTTGTAAAGCGATAATGCCCCCAACGATAAGTCCTAGACCTGCGCCAAGTTCACCATAACTTACAACCCACCAAACTAGATATGGAAGGTTGAATGATTCAGCATCTTCTATAGAAACTGGAAACTTACTGAGTCCTTGTTGAATGAACACAATGGCTAGCGGTATACGCAATAGCCAATGACTCATGCAAAATTCGGGTATCTTTTCTGTTAATTTCATTTCTACAGATCAGCTAATAGTTCTTTCATTTTCTTTTTAGACTTGCCACGCAGCTTCATGTCAGTAATCGCATCTAAGTTAGATGTGTCTTCGCCAACTACTACCATTGCAATCATGCCCATTGTTGCATGTGGTGTGCATTGGTATAGATAAATGCCTGGTGTGTCAAAAGTAATTGCTACTTCTTTGCCATTCTTTGATTTTTTAGGAAGTTCCCAACCTTCAGGTCCTGCAATGAAATGCACGTTATGACCCTTTGACTTAGGCAACCAAGTTATTGTATCTCCTACATCAATACGAGCAATGTCTTCGGAGTAAACCATTTTCGCTCCGTCGTCACGCTTGTTTAACATATCGATTGAGATGTCAGCTGCAAATGCTGTTGTAGATAATGTTGCCAAAACGGCAACTGTTGATAATAATTTTTTCATTTTGTTTCCTTTGTGTATGTGTGAGCTACGAGTGTAGCAAAAGTATTTATTAGCTTATCCGCTAACAAAGTTATTTTTTGGTCTAAACCATATTTTTTGATGATGAAATTTTGCAAGTAGGTCAATTATCTCTCTTTTCTTATCACTATCATCTAATGAAAACTGAAGTAGATGTAGAGCACGTTCTATATGCTCTACGTCTTCAACGCTTAGTTTGAAATTTTCGTTCGGCTTTGCCATTTTTTACTTTTCCTCATTCCTAGGTAATGATTGGATGGTTCGTAGTTCCATCTCTTACCGTGGTGGCCTCTCATATCAGCATAACCCATTCTGAGTCTTGCTAACATTTTCACGAGAGGGTTAGAAGAAGTTTTCATTTGCCATCACCATTAATAAAATCTAGTTCGTCATCAGTATAAGGCCACATCTTACCAGCTCCCGTAGGTTTGATATTTATATTCAGATATCTCATCAGCTCGTTTATTATAGCCACGAGCTCTTAATTCACGAATTGCAATACAGTAACTTCTATATTCCATTGCTCTAATAAAACGTTTCCACATTATGCATGATCCTTCTGACCAAGCATTAATGCTTTGGCTTCGTCTTGCATACCCATTCGTGATAGTTCAGCAGCCGCTCTTGCTCTACCTGCATTTTCACCAAATGCAATTAGTCCAACAAAAGCAATACTAAATGCAGTTCTTATCATCTTACATAATTTACATGTGTAAGTCCATGTTGTATTTGAAATTGTAGCCACAGTCATTACACCCATCCTTTTAAATTGTCATTTGTTTTCGCTTTCATTCTATTGTCTTGGAAAGTACCGTTTGCAATACTTCTAATATCGCTTCGGCTTATTCCAAGGTCACGTAACTCATGATTAGTAAGTTGGGATAATTCTTTGTATGTTCTAGCAATCATAGCCTTGCGGGCTCTGTTTTGTTTCCAAGTTTTAATTAGATCAGCAAAGCCTATCACGGCTTCTTGTATCCAATTTGATGCTGTTAAAATTGCTTGTGTCATTATATATGTACTCCCATTTTAGGACCTTGTCCTTTATGTGATAACATATATTGATAGGCGTATTGCCAATCATTTCCGTACTCTGTTTTGGCGTATGTGAGCATCTCTTTTTCAAAAGTCGATTGAGGACTTCTAGTTCCAAGCCAACTCACAAGGCCATTGAATAGCATAGTTGCCATTTTCTTTCTCCTTGATTAAGTTTTATGGATGCTTGAGGAAAGCAATACCCCGGAACTTCCCCGGCGGTGCAAGCACCTTTGGTGCTCGTCAATCACTTGTAACGGATGGATAATCCGCATTGTCTATCCAATGTGTCTATATGTGTGT
>Ga0163109_10004070_pt1 | contig 11143 bp, 6 predicted proteins | sample CRUFie1St13metaG_FD_108704 | JGI IMG/M metagenome (GOLD analysis project Ga0163109, IMG submission 108704) | Marine microbial communities from the Costa Rica Dome - CRUD Field 142mm St13 metaG | ecosystem: Environmental > Aquatic > Marine > Oceanic > Photic zone | place: Costa Rica: the Eastern... | reverse complement strand
ATCCAGCAGGCTCAGCTGGGCGCTGACGTGCAGGCTCGCCTCGAAACCCTCGGCCTCGCTGACATCGCGCATGGCCCGGGCCCAGGCGTTGTACAGCTCGTGGGCGTGGGCCTGAAACCGCTCCCCGGACGGCGTCAGTCGCGCACCCGAACGCCCCCGGGTGAACAGCGGCGTGCCGAGTTGCTCCTCCAGCACGCGGATGCGGCTGCTCACGGTGGACTGGGACACGTTCAGTCGTTCAGCCGAGTGGTTGAAGTTCAGCGTCTTGGTCAGATCGAGGAAAGTCTCAACGAGTTCATTGGCCAGCATGCAAGATGTCGCTTTAAATCAATCGGATTTTTCGATTGATAACGCCGGATCCTGCGACCTTTTTCTGCTCAAAATGCGGCTTCGAACCGCGTAGAACGACAGAAATTACAGCTGACATGCGGCCTGCCCGTTGTGTGGGTCGCCCTGAGGAGGAAATATCGTGGCTGATATCCCTGGCACGGCCCGTGTGGTTATCATCGGTGGTGGCGTCGTTGGCGTCTCCGCGCTCTACCATCTGGCGAAGGCAGGCTGGACCGACTGCGTATTGCTCGAGAAGAACGAGCTGACCTCGGGTTCGACGTGGCACGCGGCCGGGAACTGCCCGACCTTTTCAGCCTCGTGGTCGGTGATGAACATGCAGCGCTACTCGACCGAGCTCTACCGTGGGCTGGCCGAGGAAGTCGACTACCCCATGAACTACCACGTCACCGGGTCGATCCGACTGGGCCACAGCCGCAACCGCATGCTCGAATTCGAGCGCGTCATGGGCATGGGCCGCTATCAGAACATTCCCATGGAGATTTGCTCCAACGACGATCTCAAGGCGCACTACCCCTTCCTCGAAACCCACGACCTCGAAGGCGGGCTCTACGACCCGACCGACGGCGATATTGACCCCGCCCAGCTGACCCAGGCGCTGGCCAAGGGCGCGCGACAGATGGGGGGCAAGATCCTGCGCTTCTGCCCCGCGACCGGCGCGCGGCGTGAGAACGGCGAGTGGGTGATCGAGACCGAAAAGGGCGAAATCCGCTGCGAGTACGTGGTCAACGCCGCCGGCTACCGTGCGCAGGAAGTCGGCCAGTGGTTCGGGCGCTACGTGCCCATGGTCGCCATGTCACACCAGTACGTGCTGACCGAGCCGGTCGCCGAGCTAGAAGCCTGGACGGCCGAAAACGGCCGCAAGCTGCCGTTGCTGCGCGACGTCGACAGCTCCTACTACCTGCGTCAGGAAAAGACCGGCTTCAACATCGGTCCCTACGAGCGCAACTGTAAAGCCCACTGGATCACCCCAGACGACCCGATGCCCGACGATTTCTCCTTCCAACTGTGGGCGGACGATCTCGACCGGATCGAGTGGTACGTCACGGATGCCATGGAGCGGGTGCCACTGGTCGGCACTTCGGGCGTGTCCAAGATCATCAACGGCCCCATCCCCTACACCCCCGACGGCCTGCCGCTGATCGGCCCGATGCCGGGCGTGCCCAACGCCTTCGAAGCCTGCGTCTTCACCTTCGGCATCACCCAGGGCGGCGGTGCAGGCAAGGTGCTCGCCGAGTGGATCACCGAAGGCGGGACCGAGTGGGACATGTGGTCCTGTGACCCGCGCCGCTTCACCGGCTTCGTCGATCAGGCCTACACCACCGCCAAGGGCATGGAGGTCTACGGCCACGAATACGCCATGCACTACCCCCGCCACTTCTGGCCTGCTGCCCGCGATCAGCGGCTGTCGGCGGTCGACACGCAGGTGCGGGCGCTGGGTGGCCAGATGGGCTACTACAACGGCTGGGAACGCGCGGCCTGGTTCGCGCAGGACGGCGACGATACCTCGATCGAAGCGACCGAGACGTGGGAACGCGAAGGCCCGTGGCAAAAGCGCGTTGCCGAAGAAGTCGGCGGCGTTCGGGAGGATGCCGGCATCCTCGATCTGCCCGGCTTCTCCCGCTACCACGTCACCGGTGAGGGCGCGGCAGCCTGGCTGCGCACACTGGTCACCGGTGTGATCGCCAAGCCCGGCCGGATCGGCCTGCTCTACTTCGCCGACGACAAGGGCCGCACGGTCACCGAGATGTCGATCATCCGGTTTGCCGAAGACGACTTCATGCTGATCACCGCCGCGACCGCACAGTGGCACGATCTGGCGTGGCTCGAACGCCACCTGCCCGAAGGCTCGGGAATTACCATCACCGACCGCACCGAAGACATGGGAACCTTCATCGTCGCAGGGCCGAAGAGCCGAGACCACCTCGCGCCGCTCACCGACGCTGACCTGACCCAGGGCTGGCTGACCCACCAGAACGCAACCATCGCCGGCAAGAGCGCGCTGCTGATCCGGGTATCCTTCACCGGCGAGCTGGGCTGGGAAATCCACGCAGCGCCGGCAGACCAGCCAGCGATCTACGACGCGCTGATCAGTGCCGGGCTCAAGCCCTTCGGCATGTTCGCGCTGGACAGCATGCGCATCGAAAAGGGTTATCGGGCGTGGAAGGGCGACCTTTCCACCGACTACAGCCTGCTCGAGGCTGGGCTGGACCGCTTCGTGAAACTGGAGCGCAACGACGATTTCCTCGGCAAGGAAGCGCTGGCCGCGCAGCGCAAGGCGGGTCTGGCCAAGCGCTTTGCCATGATGACCATCGACATCGGCGACTATGACGCGCCCTACATGTCGACGGTGTGGAAGGGCGACGAGATCGTCGGCGAAATCACCTCGGGCGCCATGGGCTACCGCACCAACAAGTTCGTCGCGCTGTCGGTCATCCGCACCGATTGCGGAGAACCGGGAACGGCGCTGGAGGTCGAGGTCTTCGGCGAGCGCCGGGCGGCGGTCGTGACCGGCGATGAAGCGCTCTGGGATCCACAGAACGAAAGGCTGCGCGCATGAGTGCCAAGACCATCCCGTCCAAGGCGCGCGCCGTCATCGTCGGCGGCGGCGTATCGGGCTGTTCGGTTGCCTATCACCTCGCCAAGCTGGGGTGGAAAGATATCGTTCTGCTCGAACGCAAGCAGCTGACCAGCGGCACCACGTGGCACGCCGCAGGCCTGATCGGACAGCTCCGGCCGAACCAGAACATGACCCGGCTGGCCAAGTATTCCGCGGATCTCTATGTGCGGCTGGAAGAGGAAACCGGCCTGTCTACGGGCATGAAGCAGAACGGCTCGATTACCGTGGCGCTGACCGAAGCCCGCAAGGAGGAAATCTATCGTCAGGCGTCGCTGGCCCGTGCCTTCGACGTCGACGTGCAGGAGATCAGCCCGACCGAAGCCAAGGCCATGTATCCGCACCTGAACATCGACGGGGTGACGGCGGCGGTGCACCTGCCGCTGGACGGGCAGTGCGACCCGGCGAACATCGCGCTGGCGCTGGCCAAGGGCGCGCGGCAGATGGGCGCGACCATCGTCGAGGGTGTCAAAGTCACTGGCGTCAATCAGGCTGACGGCGCCGTCACCGGCGTGACTTACGAGCGCGACGGAGAACCGGGCAGCATCGATGCCGACGTGGTGGTGAACTGCGGGGGCATGTGGGCGCGCGACTTCGCCGCCATGGCTGGGGTGACCGTACCGCTGCACGCCTGCGAACACTTCTACATCGTCACCGAGCCGGTCGAAGGCCTGACCCAGATGCCGGTGCTGCGGGTGCCGGACGAGTGCGCGTACTACAAGGAAGACGCGGGCAAGATGATGCTCGGCGCCTTTGAGCCCAAAGCCAAGCCCTGGGGGATGGCGGGCATTCCCGAAGATTTCTGCTTCGACCAGCTGCCCGAGGACTTCGACCACTTCGAGCCGATCCTCGAGATGGGTGTGAACCGCATGCCGTTGCTGGGTGAAGCGGGCATCCACACCTTCTTCAACGGCCCGGAAAGCTTCACCCCGGATGATAAGTACTATCTCGGCGAGGCCCCCGAGTTGCGCGGGTTCTGGGTCGCTGCGGGCTACAACTCCATCGGCATCGTCTCTTCGGGCGGCGCCGGCTATGCGCTGGCGCAGTGGATCGACGAGGGCGAACCGCCCTTCGACCTCTGGGACGTCGATATCCGCCGCGCGCAGCCTTTCCAGAAGAACCGCTTCTACCTACGCGAACGCGTGTCGGAATCGCTCGGCCTGCTCTACGCCGACCACTGGCCCTACCGCCAGCCGGAGACCGCGCGCGGTGTCCGCCGCTCGCCGCTGCACGAGCAGCTTCGCGCCAAGGGTGCCGTCTTTGGCGAAACCGCGGGCTGGGAGCGCGCCAACTGGTTCGCCCGCAAGGGGCAAGAGCGTGAATACCGCTACGACTGGGGGCCGCAGAACTGGTTCGACAACGCACGGGAAGAGCACAGCGCCGTGCGCAACGGCGTCGGCCTGTTCGACCTGTCGACCTTTGGCAAGATCCGGGTCGAGGGCGCCGATGCCATGGCCTTCCTGCAGAAGGTCTGCGCCAACGACGTCGACGTCGAGGCCGGGCGCATCGTCTACACCCAGATGCTCAATGAGCGCGGCGGGATCGAGAGCGACCTGACCGTGACCCGGCTGGGCGAGACGTCGTTCCTGCTGGTGGTGCCAGCGGCGACGATCCGGCGGGACATGGCCTGGCTGCAGCGCCACGTGCCCGCAGGCGCCCACGTTTCTCTGTTCGACAATACCGTCGGCGAAGCCGTCATTGCGATCATGGGGCCGAAGTCACGGGAGCTCCTGCAGCGCGTGTCTCCGAACGATCTGGGCAACAACGCCCACCCATTTGGCTTCGCCCAGGAGATCGAGGTTGGCATGGGCCTCGCCCGCGCCCACCGGATTTCCTACGTCGGCGAGCTGGGCTGGGAACTCTACGTCGGCTCGGATATGGCCGCGCACGTGTTCGAAAGCATCGACGAAGCGGGGCGTGATCTGGACCTGAAGATGTGCGGCCTGCACGTGCTCGACAGCTGCCGGATCGAGAAGGCCTTCCGCCACTTCGGCCACGATATCACTGACGAGGATAACGTGCTCGAAGCCGGGCTTGGCTTTGCGGTTAAGCGTGACAAGGACAGCGGCAAGTTCGGCGACTTCCACGGCCGCAAGGCAGTCATGGATACGCGCGAGCGCGGGCTGTCGCGGCGGATGCTGCAGTTCCGGCTGAGTGACCCGGCCGCGATGGTCTACCACAACGAACCAGTGATCCGGGACGGCAAGATTGTCAGCTTCCTGACCTCGGGCAACTACGGCCACCACCTCGGTGCATCCATCGGCATGGGCTACGTGCCGGTGCAGGACGGCGAGACGGGGGCCGAGCAGCTCGGTTCATCCTACGAGATCGAAATCGCGGGCCAGCGCGTGCCCGCCGAAGTCTCCCTCAAACCCATGTACGACCCCTCGGCTGAGCGCACCCGCGCCTAAACGGAGTTCACCCCTATGAGCACAGAAGCTGAAGTCCCCGCTCCACCCGCCGCGCGCAAGGGTCGCGCCGGTGGCCGTTCGGCCCGCGTCGCGCTGCGCGCTGCACCACTGGCCGAGGATATCCGTCCGGTTCGCCCGGGCATGGAGGGCGGCGCCTACAAACCGCTGAGCGACGATGATATGCGGGCGATCTACGAGGCCGCTCTGACCGCGTTGGAGACCATCGGTATTGCCGACGCGCCCGAAACCGGGGTTGAGTACATGGTCGCCGCCGGCGCCAGTTACGGTGAGGACAAGCGACTTCGCTTCCCGCGTGCGCTGGTCGAGCATACCCTGTCGATCGCGCGCAAGGATCTGGTGCTGCACGCGCAGGACCCGAATTTTGACCTCGATCTTAGCGGGCACCGGGTGCATTTCGGCACGGCGGGCGCGGCCGTGCACCTCGTCGACGTCGACGAGCGCGAATACAAGGACTCCACGATCGGCGCGCTCTATTCCGCCGCGCGCGTTGTCGACCAGATGGACAACATCCACTTCTTCCAGCGGCCCATGGTGGCACGCGACATCCTCGATAACCGGGAGATGGACCTGAACACGCTCTACGCGTCGCTGTCCGGGACGCGGAAGCACGTCGGGACCAGCTTCGTTGATCCCGACTACATGCGCGACGGGCTGGAGCTGCTGCACATCGTGGCCGGTTCGGAAGAAGCCTGGCGCGCGCGGCCGTTCGCGTCGCTGTCGGTGACCTTTGTCGTGCCGCCGATGAAGTTCGCGACCGAGTCCTGTCAGGTCATGGAAGTCGCGATCAAGGGCGGGATGCCGATCCTGCTGCTGTCCGCCGGGCAGGCCGGGGCCACCGCCCCTGCCGCCATCGCTGGCGCGGTGGTGCAGGCCGTTGCCGAGTGCCTCGGCGGGCTGGTCTACGTCAACTCGATCGCCCCGGGCCACCCGGCCATTTTCGGCCCCTGGCCCTTTGTCTCCGACCTGCGCTCGGGCGCCATGTCGGGCGGTTCGGGGGAGCAGGCGATTCTGTCCGCCGCCGTGGGGCAGATGGGGAAGTTTCTGGGTCTGCCGACCGGGTCGGCGGCCGGCATGGCCGACGCCAAGCTCCCCGATGCGCAGGCAGGCTACGAGAAGGGCATCACCAACGTCATGGCCGGGCTGGCCGGGATCAACATGGTCTACGAGTCTGCCGGCATGCACGCCTCTCTGCTGGGCTTCTGCCTTGAGTCGCTGATCATCGACAATGACATGCTGGGGCAGGCGCTGCGCTGCGTTCGCGGGCTGGAAGTCACACCGGAAAAGCTGTCGCTGGCGGTGATGGAGAAAACCTGCCTCGAAGGCCCGGGTCACTATCTGGGCTCGGAGCAGACCCTGAACCTGATGCAGTCTGAATACATCTACCCGACGATCGGTGACCGGACATCGCCCAAGGAATGGGCCGAGGTCGACAAACCGGTGCTGGTGGAAACCGCTCAGAAGCGCCTGCGGACGATCCTGCAGGGGCCGAAGCCCGACCACATTCCGGCGGCGGTCGATGCCGCGGTCCGTGACCGCTTCCGCATCCACTTCAGCTGAGCCTGAAGGTCCGATACGCCGACATGAAAAAGGGCCCCGACGCCGATTGGCGCGGGGCCCTTGCTTTTGGTGGGCCTCAGGGTTGGGGAGCGATCAGCCTCAGAAGGCGATGCGCAGACCCAGCGTACCCGTTGCGATCCAGCGGCCCGAGGTCCGGAAACCGCGGATGGTGGCTTCGGAGAACTCACGCACACCTTTGACCGCAAAGTCGAGGGCAACACCCGGTGCAATCTCGGTCTGGGTGCCGACTTCGATACCCGCGTAAGGCAGCGCGTAGTTGTAGTCGAGGTCAGTATTCATCCCGAGGACACCGTTCACCCACGTGTCGGCTTCGTAGAAACCGATACCGATGTCGGTGGACAGGCTGGTGTAGTCCGCCACGGTCGCCGAACTGGCGAGGTACGGGGTTGGCTCGATGCCGTCATAGAAGTCCTGCACTTCCCACTTGGTCGCGGTCGTGCTTGCCGACACGCGGATGTTGGAGAAGGGGTCGTTCCAGGCAACGCGACCACCCAGACCCAGCGACGGGCCGAAGTCGAAGGTGCCAGCGAAGGGGATAGACTGCTCCGAAGACACCGACAGCGCGCTGTAGAACGCGATTTCAGCATTGCCCATGGGGTTACCGAGGCTGACCGGCTGCCCCAACGACCAGATCGGACGCAGGGTGCGGCGCACCGCGTACTGAGGCTGGCTGTAGTAGCTTGGCGCGTGGCTCTTCGAGTAGTGCGGGCCCGACGCCATGACGCCGAGGGAAACGGCACCGCTGTGCGAGAACACGGGGGCTGAGTAGTAGCCCTGCGCCTGCGCAGTGCTGACGGGAAGCGCGATGGCCATAGCCACAGCGCTCAATGCAGCGGAAATGAGCTTCATAAAAATATCTCCGATTAAATGGCCCACCTGCCAGCGCGTGCCGGCACGTGTTGCCCAATCACTGGCGAATATCGTGCCGGAAGCCACCCTTTGAGGGGCTTATGCGAGTCCCGTGGCGCGGATTAAAAACCCTGTTGCATCAATGCTTCAGTGATTTTCGGATCGCATCTCACTACGGTAATGACCTGCATACTTATGCGCACCTTTGCCGCAGGTTGAAAATTGGGTTTGAAAGCGCCTCCACGGTAAGGCGCAGAAAAACGACTCCGCAGGCCTTGCCTTCACGCGGCGATTGGTGTCGCTTTCCGTGCGGCTGTCACATTCGGCGCGCTGATATTCGTTTTGAAACCCATTCTGCGGAGACTTCCCCCATGTCTGATCTTCCGGTCCTCGGCTGTGCCATGGAACTGCACAACCTCGAAAACCTCGCGCCCTGGGTGCTGGAGAAGGATCGGGATCTGGAAATTCAGGACGCCTACCACGCGTTCGTGCTCGACAAGACAGCCGACAAGACAGCCGACCGGGTGCGCGAACTGCTCGGGGATAGCTACAAAGGGCGGCTGGGTATCCACGGCCCCTTCTATGGTTTTTCGCTGGACAGTGTCGATCCGGCGATCCGCAAGGTCGTCCGGATGCGCCTCGAGCAGGCGCTGAAGATGGGACATCGCATGGGCGCGACGCAGATGGTGCTGCACTCCCCCCTGACCCTCTGGGACCGGGACAACATGCTGCACATGGGCTACGAGGCGGGCAAGGTCGCGCTGGTGCAGGACACCATGGGTGACGCGGTGAAGATGGCCGAGGACTTCAGCATCACCATTGTGCTGGAAAATATCGAAGACACCGACCCCGCGTGGCGGGCGGGCCTGATCGACGCCTTTGGCAGTGACCGTATCCGCCTGTCCATCGATACCGGTCACGCCCACTTCATCCACAGCCGCTTCGGCGCCCCGCACGTCGTCGACTTTATCAAGCGGGCGGGCAACATGCTCGAACACGTGCACCTGCAGGACACGGACGGCAGCGCCGACCGGCACTGGGGTCTTGGCGAAGGCCAGCTGCCGTGGTTCCCGATCTTTCAGGCGCTGGGCAAGCTGGAGAGCAATCCGCGCCTGATCATGGAGCCCATGGACGTCCCCTCGGCGCCCCGGCACGCCGCCTGGGCCGAGAGTCAGGGTCTGGCGCAATAGCGTCGCAGAACAAGACCCGCCCGGGCACGGGCGACGTCGCAGCCTTTCTGGCGGCGGTCGAGCCTGCTGGTCGGCGGGAACACGCCGCTCTGCTGCTCGACCTCATGCAGCGCGCCGGCTCGACAACCCGGCGGCCTTCGGTCTGGGCCAGATCCCGGAGGGCCATGTGCCCTATCTGGCGCCACAGGGGACCATCCACCTGTTCAAAGATCCGCGAGGTGCTTCAACTTTTGCCCCATCGGCGCTAAACCCGAAGTAGGTTGAGCCGGCGCGGTCCCATGCCGCTGCCCGACCCCGCGCTTTTGCCCCCTCAACGGGGTTGGTGTGGATGCTTGGGTGTCGGTTGGTACGGCGCGGGTGTTTCATTTCGGATTGGTTCTGATGCTGCTTCGCTCATCCTTGTTTCTGCCTGCTCTGATCCTTGCCGGCTCCGCTGCGCTGCTGCTGGGCGCCTGGGGATTCGAGCTAATTGGCGGGCTGCTGCCCTGCAAGCTTTGTCTGCAGCAGCGGGTGCCGCACTACCTGCTCGCCGCGCTGATCATTCCGGCGGTCGTCCTCGCGCGCTTCCGCGCTTTCCGCTTCGTCTTTTTCGTGGCAGCCAGCGGTCTGATGGCGGCGGCAGCGTTCCTCGCAGCCAAGCACGTCGGGGTCGAATTCGGCTGGTGGCAGGGCCCCATGGACTGTGGCGGCCGGGTGCAGACCATCGGGTCGGCGGACGAGCTGTTTTCGCTGGAACGACCGGACTGCTCCAAGCCGACCTACATCCTGCCTGGGATCACCATGGCGATGGCGCACCTGCTCGCCGTGCTGCCGCTACTGGCGCTGAGCCTGCTCGGTCTGTGGCGCTCGGTGCGGGACCTGCAGGGCGCGCGGGCGGCCTAGTCGGCCCAAGACCAGATAAGCCCAGACCAGAGCCTCAGGACCCTAGGTCCCGGGACCACGGATCACGGACCCTGGATCCCGGGGGAGTGACGGCAGGGCATACAGCTCAACGACCGGGCGACCGCTCCACTCCGATGTCAGATTTTCAAAAATCAGAATTCTGTCTGGTTTGGCACCAGCAGGCCAAAGAGCCCATGACTTTGGCGACGATTGCGCTAGGTTGGCCTTCAAGCCCCGAGAGCCCATCACCGGCCCGGCTGAGCCCGGGCGAGCGGAACGCCGACCATGTCCCACTATCCAAACCTGCTGCGCCCCCTGGACCTGGGTTTCACGACGCTCAAGAACCGCGTGCTCATGGGTTCCATGCACACTGGTCTGGAGGAAGAAAAAACCTTCAAGCGGCTGGCGGCCTACTTTGCCGAGCGCGCGCAGGGTGATGTCGGGCTGATGGTCACCGGCGGTTTCGGCCCGAACCAGGATGGCGCACCGGTCATCGGCGGGGGCTGCATGGAAACCGCAGCAGACGCAGAAAAACACCGCGAGATTACCAGCGCCGTGCACCTCGAAGGCGGCAAGATCGCCCTGCAACTGCTCCACGCCGGGCGCTACGCCTATAACCCTGCGGGCGGGGTTGCGCCGTCGGCGATCAAGTCACCAATTACGCCTGTCGCCCCCCGAGAGCTGACCCCTGAAGGCATTGAGGAGCAGATCCAGGCCTACGTCCGCGCCACCGTGCTGGCCCGCGAGGCTGGCTACGACGGGGTCGAGATCATGGGGTCCGAGGGTTACCTGATCAACGAGTTCCTGGTCACCCACACCAACAAGCGCACCGACGACTGGGGCGGCTCCTACGCCAACCGTATCCGCTTCCCGGTTGAGGTTGTGCGCCGCTGCCGCGAAGCCGTCGGCCATGACTTCATTCTGATCTTCCGGCTGTCGATGATCGACCTGATCCCGGATGGCTCCACCTGGGATGAGGTGGTCACGCTGGCCAAGGCGATCGAAGCGGCTGGCGCCACCATTATCAACACCGGCATCGGCTGGCACGAAGCCCGAATCCCGACGATCGCGACCAGTGTCCCGCGCGGCGCCTTCGCCTGGGTGACGAAGAAGATGATGGGAGAGGTCAGCATTCCGCTGATCACCACCAACCGCATCAACACCCCGGAAATGGCCGAACAGATCCTCGCGGATGGCTGTGCGGACATGGTGTCGATGGCGCGCCCTTTCCTCGCGGACCCGGCGTT
>Ga0163109_10004069_pt1 | contig 11145 bp, 8 predicted proteins | sample CRUFie1St13metaG_FD_108704 | JGI IMG/M metagenome (GOLD analysis project Ga0163109, IMG submission 108704) | Marine microbial communities from the Costa Rica Dome - CRUD Field 142mm St13 metaG | ecosystem: Environmental > Aquatic > Marine > Oceanic > Photic zone | place: Costa Rica: the Eastern... | reverse complement strand
TAAGAATTTCTTTCAACATTGAAAACTCCTATACTTAAGGATCAGGCATTCCTCGAAAGCTACGAGGCTGCGCCTCCACAGACTGATCAATTTGATCTTTGGTGGATGGGCCAAAGTGGATTCCTTATCAAATGGCAAGGACGTGGACTTCTATTTGACCCCTATCTCTCTGATTCTCTCACAGCCAAATATGCAGACACGGATAAACCCCACGTGCGAATGGTTGAGCGTGTAATTGATCCAGCGAAATTAACAGGTATCGCTGCCGTAACCTAAACCCATAACCATACAGATCACCTCGACGCTGAAACCCTACACTCTCTTCTCCATGCAAACCCAAACCTTCAACTCGTTCTACCAGAGGCCAATATTGAATTTGCAGAACAACGTCTCGGAGCAAAGCTTCCCGACTTAGTAGGCTTGGATGAGGGTAAAATGGTCCAGGTCGCTGGGTTTGAGTTTCACGCAGTTGCTGCGGCCCACAACGAAATTAAGCAGGATTCTTCGGGGCGAAACCAATTCCTAGGCATAATTGTAAAATTTGCAGACTGGACGATCTACCACAGCGGCGACACCCTCTGGCATGAAGACCTTGTGCCTACACTACTGGAGCACAACGTCGACATTGCATTTGTCCCCATTAACGGGAATAAACCTGAACGTAGAGTTGCGGGCAATCTCAATGGGACTGAGGCGGCTGCTCTTGCTAAGGCCATAGGCGCTCGTCTAGCAATCCCCCACCATTTCGACATGTTCTCCTTTAATACAGAGACCCCTGATGAGTTCAAAACTGCCTGCGAACGTTTGGGACAACCCTACAAAGTACTTCAAAACGGACAGCATTTACCCTCAACTCGCATCAAGGCCAAAAAGAAGACTGAAGTCCTTGAGAATGATTAAAATCGTAAACATAGCTAGTAATGAAGATAGCCGGTATCAACTTTGACCATATGCACATGGGGGACCTTCTGCGGATGGTCCATGAGCACTCAGATAGTGAACTCGTAGGTATCTGTGATGAACAGCCTGAACGTATGCAAGCAGCGGCAAAAAATTTCTCTGTGGCACCTGAAAGAGTCTTCACGGACTATCGCGAGTGCATTGAGAAGGCGAAACCCGACATTGTAATACTTTGCCCTGCCACCGCGGAACATGCGCTTTGGACTGAACGAATTGCTCCATTTGGCGTACACATCCTAATGGAGAAGCCCTTCGCCGCTAGCCTTGCCGATGCCGACCGCATGATTAAGGCTATGGCAAATACGGGAAAACAACTAGCCATCAACTGGCCTCTACGTTGGCTACCTGGTAACTACACGGCACACAAACTCGTGGAGGAAGGTCGTATTGGAAAAGTCACTGAAGTTTCTCACTATGGTGGCAACCGAGGTCCCCTTTACCACACTGCTGACAAGATCGAGACTAATCCTACCACCGAAGAGAAAGCTGCGTCTTGGTGGTACAGTAAGGATAAAGGAGGTGGCTCGCTACTGGACTACCTAGGCTATGGAACAACTCTAGGCACTTGGTATCATGGAGAAAATAAACCAATCGAAGTTCAATGCATGACCGATGTTCCTGCCGGTCTTGAAGTTGACGAACACAGTATCACAATGATACGATACAATGTAGGCTTGTCCAAATTCGAAACTCGCTGGGGAACTTTTACAGATCCCTGGGTGCATCAGCCCCAGCCTATGTGTGGATTTGTCATAAAAGGTACTGGAGGCACCATATCATGCTACGACTACGCGCAAACCCTCCGTATCCAAGACAATACTCACCCAGAAGGCTACGATGAACCCGTACGTGAGCTAGATTTCCAAAATCCCATAGAATACTTCACACACTGCATCGAGAACGGAAAAAACGTCACAGGGCCTCTATCGCTTGAAGTCTCACGAACTGGACAACTCCTCGTGGATGCCGCCTTCAGGAGTGCCGAGGAACGGAAAATTATCTCAGTAGCCTGATTGAATCCTGTCTGTAGATAAAGGCTGGGCTTTAGACGAACTTAGTCACGCCGGGAGTAGCAATCGGCGCAACCGGAAGAGGTTTGTCGAAATCATAATGAGGCGGACTCAAGTCCTCCTTCGAATTCAGCATTTTTTCCCAAGAAATGGTCTGACCAGTATAAGCTACGGTTCGGCCAAGGATGGCAAGAAGAGTGCTATTTGCAGCTCTCTGTCCGTCATTGATAGGGTTGTTCTCTCTGATTGAGGCAAAGAGCTCATTGTGCTCAGTCTGGTACATGTCATTAGAGGGACCTCGATAGCGCCATGTCTCATCTGTAAGAACAGCATGGCGATTCTTCCCTGAAGCAATACCCTTAGAGCCATGCACTTCGCACTCATAGCTTCCTGCAGTACCCCGTTGTTGGCGACTGAAATGAAACAGCTTTGATTCATCCTCGAACTCAAAGGTGACACCAAAATGGTCGTAGATATTACCAAAGGTGTCGAAGCTGTCATCATATGTCTGACGGCCTCCAGTACCAACTGCTTTCACGGGTGTCTTCTCACCCATTGCCCACATCGCCATATCCAAACTGTGTACGGCTTGCTCTACTATACTGTCCCCGCTGAGCCATGTGTAGCCAGTCCAGTTGCGAAGTTGAGCTTCCCAGTCACTCCAACCCTCTTGACGTTTCTTCTTCCAAACAGGTCCAGTGTTGTAGGTAGTGTAAACCGTACGGATATCCCCAATAGCACCCTCAAGGATCTTGTTGAAGACCGCACGCTTTGGATAGTGGTATCGCCAGCAAAAGCCTGACATCATGGCTGTATTCTGGGCTTTAGCCTTTTTAGCTAGCTCAATAACTTTACGCACGCCAGTAGCATCAACAGCAACTGGTTTCTCAAAAAAAACATGTCGGCCTTGGTTCACAGCTTGCTCCAACTGCATAGGACGGAACAAAGGCGGCGTCGTCAAAATGACCACATCTACCATTTCAATGACCTTCTTGTAAGCGTCAAAACCCAGAAACTTATTCTCAGGCTTAACATCGAAACGCTCTTTCCCACGACCCTTAAGGGATTCCCAGCTTCGGTCGATACGATCTTGAAAAAGGTCTCCCATCGCCACAAGTCGAACGTTGGGGTCTGCCTTCATAGCTTGAGAGGCAGCGCCTGTGCCGCGACCCCCGCACCCCACAAGTCCTACACGCAGAGTGCTTTCTTTTTTGTCGCCCCTAAGAATTCTAGGTGCAGCCAACGCTCCAGCAACGGCAGTTGATTTGATAAAGTTTCGGCGAGTGGATTCAGGTTGATCGTTCATATTTGTTATACAAGTGGGAGTGGAAGTTTTTGAGGTAGTCAGGTTGGAGTTTATAATCATATGAATGTACTGAGTTGCAAGAATTGTCAGATGAAAAAATTGGTCATCCTGCTCACCTTTTGTATTTCAGGCTGTAATCACCTTGCCGACACCCACCTGAAACAAGTCCGACAACTGGAAAAGGCGCACAGTTTTGGAGAAATCAATACGGTTCAATATTTGAGGGAACGCATCAAACTGGATGCACAAAATGGCATTACAAAAAGTACTAAGTGGCATGATGCCATGCTCCGCTACACCTACTTGGAAAATACCTACGATCCAATGCGCCATAGCAATAACTTCAAACTTATTGAAGACGCTAAAGTCTCAGGGGAAATCACAGAAATTCAATACACCGAACTCCGTCAACTAGCCGATAAAACCCGTCAAGCCAGAAGCAGTAGGCAAAAGAAGCGCCGCATGGACCGTTTCAAACTTGGTTACAGGTAGTTCCAATTTAATCATTCAGAACTTGAACCTTGAACTGTCTACTTCCCCAGCCGAGATTTTTGCCAACCTTGGAAGGAAATTCCCATCCTTTCGTGTCACTGGTGTAAATGCGCACCTGACTACGTGATGCAGCATGAGCCACAGTTTCAGGAATGTCGAGATAGCGAAGTATTTGAAGGTATTGCGGACCACTTTGGTGGGAAGCGGGAAGATTATGGAGATCTAACCGATGAATGCCTTCTTCGTATAGCGACGCATAGAGGGCAAGACCAGCGGAACGCCCATCGGCTTGCATCCATCGCTGAACCTTCTTCATTCCATGCAATACGCTCAAGGCGCGTGATGCCTGACGCACGTCCCAGGTCTGCATGCCTTCAAGGGTCTGGCCGAGAAGATAAAATCGACGTTGAATTTGTATACCTTTGTGGCTTTCTATCGGAAATCGTGTTGGACCTACACCTCGTGGAGCAACATAAGCCATACCCCAATTGAAGTTGTTGAGCATTTTGCGTTGCTCGTTCCAGCCAGCTTTGTCGAGGGTTTTGGTCTCGTAACTAGCTAAGGTCTTTTCAAAACCAACTTTGGCCCAAGCGAGGAACTCTCTCCAACTTGTCTCATCAAGGACATTTAGTACGACAAGATCAAGGTCTTCTAGCTCAAGACCATCGCGATGCATTAGGAATAATTGAAGTTGAAATGGTTCCTGGGCAGTGAAGGAATATTGTTGAAATCGAACACCATCAAAAACTGAGTTTTTATAGAGTTTCGGCGCTGGGTCGATGGAGTCTTCGTCAGGCCATCCCGCGAAGGTTGTTGCGCGAAGCTTGGTAAGTAGTTGATCACCTCGAAGTTTCCAAGCAGCAGCATTGTTTGGGAGTTCCGGGGCTGAGGCGACAGGAACAAAACTATCGTGGATTGTAGATGTAATTTCGTCCTGTGGCAGCTCAGTGAAAACCTTAAGATTTTCTGGCTCAAAGAACTTTTCAGCGGTAGTCTTTACCAGCGAACTCTCACCTTTCAAGTGCTTGTTGAACCAGTGAAAAGCACCCATACGCAGTGGTTGCGTATCGCTGTGACCTCCATCGGTTAAATGTAGGCCAATGTTGTTCTCAACACCGAGTAGCTTGTAAATACGTCGTGTCTTATTGTAGACGTCGACGACACCATCTAGGGGAAAGATGATGTCGTTATCGGTATTGCTAATGAGAAGCTTCCGAGGAGCTACCAATGCGGCAACTTCCGCAAAGTCCCATTGACTGTAGTTGACCATAAACATGCAGTCGCAATGGCCCTCGATACAACCATCGATGATGTGATTACGAAGACTGGTAATACCCGCAACAGGGACTGAAACCTTAACACGCTCGTCTAAAGCAGTGATCCACCAAGAATAGGCTCCACCACCAGAACGCCCAGTGACTCCGATACGAGAGCCATCAACTTCAGTCCGAGTCAGTAAGTAGTCGATTGCACGAATTCCATTCCATGCCTCGACACCAGCAGGCGTGTAACCACGAGACATCCACCAAAGCATTTTCCCCGAGTGAGTACCGTGATGATATCCCTCGATTTCACCAAGCTGGATAGTATCGATGGTAAGGCAAACATAGCCGTTACGTGCAAACCAAGCACCGTGGTGCTGGTAGTGTGTCTTGTTGCCGTAGCTGACACCGTTTTTCTTAACCCTTCCATGTCCACAAACGTATAGAACCCCAGGCAGTTTCTTGGCGCGGACTGAAGGTAGATAGAGGTTCCCAGTAACATACAAACCTGGTAATGACTGAAAGTGAAGTTTTTCCACGATAAAGTCATCACTCTTGATAGTGCCCGTGACCTTCGCCTTCAGGGGTGGACGATTTTCCATGGGAGGCATACCCAGCATTTTCTGCATCTGAAGTACTCTTTCAGAACGCTGAGCCTTCCAGTCCACAGGCGTCTCAATTTCAGCAAGGCTTCTGGATTCCAAGCGAGCTGTCTCCAACTCGAAATACTTGCGCAAAGTCTTACCTCCCGGTGTATCTTCCGGAATCTCCCAACCAGAACGGATAGCACCGTTGGATGTGTAGAGACCAAAGATTAAGAAAATCCCATAGATATAAAAGCCTCTCATGCCAATGAGCTATCATTTTTTTTCACACGCGCACAATGTTTTTCATCATTGCACAGCTGAGAATACCACATCATTTTCCAGCGCCCTCAATGATGACCATCCGTCCAGCAAAAATTGAAGACATGGCCGCAGTCGCGGACATCTACAATCACTATATAACCGAAACCACCGTTACGTTTGAAACAGAGGCGGTAACTACCAGCGATCGGGAGAAATGGTTTGAACAGTTCTCAGATAACGGCCCCCACCGCCTACTAGTAGCCGAGGAGAATGCGAGACTCATAGGCTTCTCTAGCAGTGTACGCTATCACGAACGTGCAGCGTATTACACTTCGGTCATGACCAGCGTGTATTTGCGTAATGGAGAATCAGGTCGTGGAGTCGGCAAACTCCTTTACAAGGAACTGCTGAAAAATCTGGAAAGCCACCCAGAACTTCACCGAGCCTATGCGCTCATCTCTCTTCCAAACGATGCGTCGTTGAGGCTACACAAGAAATTTGGATTTACTGATGTCGGGACCCTTGATGAAGCCGGAAGAAAGTTCGACCGTTATCTAAGCGTAAAAATCCTGCAGAGGATTTTGTAGCTAAAGATACCTGACTTGCCTAGATACTGGGGCGAGGACAGTCGGGCCAAAACCTTCACCCATGCTTGCGGGTTGACTAATCGGTGAGAAGAACGCTACGAGATGGATGACGGAGTTTACGCAACGCCCGAAATTCAATCTGTCGAACGCGTTCACGGGTAACCCCCATAAGGTTTGCAATTTCCTCCAATGTAAATTCGCGACCAGGACAATTCTCCGCCGCCCATATGTTGGCTTTATTGAGACGTTCGTCGGTAGAGCCTTTGAATTTTGGTATATCCATTAATTGATATGGCATGATTGTATCCTGGGTTATTAGGTTAAGGGAATGTGAGGCGCGCTAGAACGTACGCATACTCCACTATACACTCTTTTGAAGACTAAGCCAAAAAAAGTGTAAATTTCTTCCTTAAGGCAGTCTATTACTGCCATCCCATAACTCTAAAATTGGTGAACCTTAATAGTCCAAAAATATAAGGCTCAGCACGTTATAACGGGCCTGAAGATGCTCAAACGACAATCAAAACAAGTGCAAACCTAAGTGCCTGAAACGTAGTCGACCCACGCCTTAGAAATATCAGCCTCGTCAGTATTGCCTTCGTGGAAAATGACGCGATGGCGCAGACTAAAGGACTTCCCTTTTTCGAGAACAAAAGTACCATCTTTTTCCTTGGCAATGGAACGAGTACCAAATGGATTTGCTGTGAAAAGCCCGTAGGTGCGGACATGCCAAGGGGTGGGATGGCGAAAACTTTCAGGATGGTTGAGGATAGCTATCCCTCTGACCTTGCCTTCGACCTGGCCGGTGTAACTGACCCATTTGGCACGCTTACCCCATGCATTTTTGTCAGTAAGGCCCTCGCTATTGATAATGCGTCCATCGTACTTGCTATCCACGTCCATGGAGGTTGGCACGCGAACACTGAAACCAGAGTCTTTCATGTCTCCGATACGGCAATCCCCATGTTCTGCCGTAAAGACAATATCAAAGTCCAACAAGAGTTGTGTCGGATATCTTTGGAAGGTTAAGGTTCGCTTATCAGCTAGCAGTTTTCTACCGTCACTGGCTAGGTAATCATTCACTGCCACAATAACGGCATGCTTTCCCCCAGATAGTTTTAAAAATTTGCGGTGTGCAGTTGAGCCAAGTTTGGCCAACCGTCTCTTCTTTTCATCATCTGAACCCCGTCGCTCCATATAGGTTTTGGGCTCGTGCCAAGTATCAAATCCATCTATACTTTGGTGACCAAACCAAATGGATCTATGGTGTGGATGATCGCGGCGTTCACCTTTAATATCCTTCATGGGATAAGCCCGGGTCATCTCAATATCGCCAGGCCCTACCAACGGCCACAGAAATGGCTTGTTGGACTCATTCACGATATAATTGGTTACGAGCTCACCCTCGAAGGTAACCACCGCCCCAGATTTAGTCTCCTGAACCACAAAGTCTGCACGGGATATAATGGCACAGGTGAACCATAAAAAAAATGAGAAGTTCAGTAACTTGATTTGCATTGTTATAAAAACTACAAGCCTAAGCCAAACTTCTCACAAGTTCAAAAAATGGAATTTAAGCGATATTAACCTGTGCTTGTTCTATTACTAAAGCACTTGCGGAGTGCGTCCTAGAACCCTAAAACATTAACCAGTCTTTATTTAATGACTTCCTAGAGGTATTAGATTCAAAGAGCGAGCATGAGGATTTTAACTATTTCTAAAACGATTGTCGCGTGCGCTTTGGCGCTTATATCGGCTATTTTCGCTAGGGCGACAGAACTTACCTTTAATCAGGACATTCGTTCCATCCTTTCGCAAAACTGCTTCCAATGTCATGGACCGGATGCCAACTCTCGGGAAGCAGGTTTACGCTTGGATGAATTTGAATCAGCCACTGCTGATAATAATGGAGTGCAAGCTATTGTGCCAGGTAAGCCTGCAGATAGTGAAGTCATTGCACGCATATACAGTAACGACATTAATGAGGTCATGCCTCCTCCTGAAGCTAAACTCGCGCCTTTAACCCCAAAACAAAAAGAAAGCCTTTCCACATGGATCTCTCAGGGTGCAAAGTACGAAAAGCATTGGGCCTACATCCCACCTGTACGTCCAGAAACGCCAACACCAAAGAACGACAAGTGGTCCACTAACGATGTCGACAAGTATATCCTTCGAAGACTGAGTAAAGTCAGACTCCAGCCATCCAAGGAAGCAGACAGAAAGACACTTATCCGCCGCCTCTCTCTTGATCTTACAGGACTACCGCCTACCCCAGAGCAAGCGGATGCCTTTGCAAATGACAAATCTCCGAATGCCTATGGTAAACTCGTCGACCAACTTCTAGATTCTCAAGCTTATGGCGAGCACTGGGCCAGAATGTGGCTTGACCTTGCTCGCTACGCCGACAGCGCAGGATACGCTGACGACCAACCGCGTACGATCTGGGGTTATCGTGACTGGGTCATTCGAGCCTTTAACCATAACCAACCTTTCGACCAGTTTACGATAGAGCAAATTGCTGGTGACCTTCTCAAGGAACCTACCAACGCTCAACTAACGGCAACAGCGTTCCACCGTAATACACAGACCAACAATGAGGGCGGCACTAATGATGAGGAGTTTCGCAACGCTGCAATTGTCGACCGAGTCAACACCACAATGGCCGTCTGGATGGGGACTACCATGGCATGCGCGCAGTGCCATGACCACAAATACGATCCCCTCTCGCAGGAGGAATATTTCCAGTTATTCGCAATCCTCAACAACACTCAAGATGCGGACCGTCGTGACGAGTCTCCCACTCTCAAGGTCTTTTCCGAAGATCAAAAGAAAAAAAAGCAAGAAATGATGGCCAAGGTGGGAAAACTTGAGGCAGATGTCACCGCCTTGAAAGCTCGAACACCTAAGAGCTTCCAGCCTTGGGTAGACAGTTTCTCAAGCCCTGCAGAGACAGTTGATAGGGAATTTAAAAAGACTGGTGAAAATGAGTACACATTGCCCCTGCCAAAAGGTACTTTTGAGGGACTTGTTATAGACAACAGTCAACTGCACCTTGATGAAGCTTCCTTTGCCTTGGACCACCCAGATGGGACCCTTGGGCAAGAAGGTCGCTACGTCCGGGTGACAAATCTTGTCGGTAGTGGATTCCTACACTTGGCTGAAGTCCAGGTCTTCAACGGCAAGGAAAACCTAGCGCTTAAGGGCAAGGCTAAGCAAATTAGCACGGACTTTGGAGGGCCAGCTAACTTAGCTAACGATGGCAATACCAATGGTGATTACGCAAAGAAATCAGTCTCGCACACAGGTCAGGCAAAAAATCCTTGGTGGGAGGTCGACCTTGGCAAGGTATACAGCCTCTCAAATATTATCGTCTGGAACCGAGTGGATGCTGGCACAGCGGATCGTATGCAAAAATTCCGGATCGAAATCTTCGATAACGAACACAACTCCGTCTGGAACCGAGAAATTAAAAAAACTCCAAACCCTTCTCACGCCGAGCAATTAGATAGCACCAATCAATTGGCAGTGGTCCCCTTCCCCCGACCGGGACAGAATGGCTGGCACCAATTTGGAAAGGCCCTCAACCCCAAGCCAGGCCAAATCTTAAGAATCCGATCCAAGAGCTTCGCCAAACACCCTCCGAATAAGATCGCTCTTATCCCGAAGCTACCAACCCGACTTGAAACGGCCCTTCCCAAACCAATATTCACAGTCCTATCTACCCTCGCTGGGTTACGAACTAATGCACAGTATGACCAGCTCCGTGCACATCACGTTTCAGAGGATCCTAAAGTCAAAAATGCAGAGAAGGCCCTTTCTGACGCGACCACCAGCATCCGAAACATGAAGCCCTACACCTCGGTACCAATTCTTCGCGAAATGGATACCAACCGGCAACGAAAGACTCACATTCAAGTCAGGGGTAACTTCCTCATCAAAGACAAAGAAGTCAAAGCAGGCCTTCCCAGCATCTTCCACAAAAGCGTTGAAAAGCCCACGCGATTAGACCTCGCCAACTGGCTTGTCTCACCCAGTAATCCACTAACAGCTCGCGTAGTCGCAAACCGCTACTGGGAGTCACTTTTCGGCACGGGAATTGTGGCGTCTAGTGAGGAATTCGGATCTCAAGGGGAACTGCCCACGCATCCAGAGCTACTTGACTGGCTCGCCACTGAATTGGTCCGTCTTGACTGGGATTTGAAAAAATTCCTCAAGCTCTTAGTCACCTCCTCCACTTATAAACAAGATGCTCGCGCAACAAAACACCAACTTGAAGCCGACCCATTTAACCGATTCCTCGGTCGAGGACCTCGACTCCGTCTGACCGCTGAAATGGTGCGTGATCAAGCGCTCCTAGCTAGCGGGCTACTGAGCCGCAAGATGTATGGCCCTCCAATAAAACCTCCGCAACCGAATATGGGTTTAAAAGCTGCATTCGGGCCAGGCCTTGATTGGCAAACTAGTAAGGGAGAAGATAAGTTTCGACGAGGCATTTATATCCATTGGCGACGAACCAACCCATACCCATCCATGGTAGCCTTTGACGCCCCCAATCGCTTCGTATGTAACGTCCGACGCACCCCAACAAACACTCCACTTCAAGCGTTAGTTACCCTGAACGACCCTGTATACGTAGAAGCAGCTCAGGCACTTGCACGCCGCATGATCAAGGACGGAGGT
>Ga0163109_10004068_pt1 | contig 11148 bp, 12 predicted proteins | sample CRUFie1St13metaG_FD_108704 | JGI IMG/M metagenome (GOLD analysis project Ga0163109, IMG submission 108704) | Marine microbial communities from the Costa Rica Dome - CRUD Field 142mm St13 metaG | ecosystem: Environmental > Aquatic > Marine > Oceanic > Photic zone | place: Costa Rica: the Eastern... | reverse complement strand
ATAGGTTTCAGCATGGATGTTTTCCATAGCTACCTGGAAACCATAAAAGCATCGGGCCTCTGGAATCGTAACATCTTGCATAAAATTGACAACCAAGTTTTCGTTGACAATTCCATCACTTGCTGCAAAAAAGGCTAAAACATGCTTTATAAAATGACGCTCGTTGTCGTTGAGCTTTTCCTCCCAATCGATCATATCATCGGCCAAATCAATTTCTTCAGCTACCCAGAAACTGGCTTCAGCACATTTGTACATGTGCCACATCTCTTCGTATTGAATAGGAAATAATACAAAGCGATCCTGGGTATCTTGCAGAATGGGCTCTTGAGCGTCAAAATTTGTTGCTTGGGTCATTGTTTTTTCAATTGTGCTGTTCTCCATGGTTGTTTTTCTTATTGTCTTATTACTATTTGTTTTTTTTCGTCGTTATCTTTTAATGACTTTTTTTTGCTTTGATCTCTTCTTTGTGTCGGTTTGTCTCGCTTCTGCCAGTTTATTGAGTTCTTTGTAATTGGACTTTTTACAACAGTATCCAACGCAATAAACCTCACAATAGGGACAAAAAATCCCTGTCAAAACGTCAATACATTTTGAAAAGGATATCTATCTTTATGTTAGGTGCAAGGGATAGAAAATGAAGAATATTTTCGGTAATCCACCCTTAAAATTGCGCGAAGCCAAATCCCACAATCTCCGTTGCTTCTGACTCTAATCTAAGAGCATATTTCTCGCTTTGCAAGTTCTGTTTTCAACACCTTAAAAGTGAATAAACGTATCTGTCTATTTATTAGGAAGTTAGGGTGTTGATTACATTTATTTTACGTCCAGAAAACCTAGTCTTAACACAAGTTGGTGTAGAGTTAATGACCATGCTGATTAGTACCCCTGGTATCGAGACTCGACCAGATCTAATGTATCATGTAACTCATTGATAATCATGGATGTAACTAGAATTTTTCGGAATTCTTTTACACCAGGAAGCCCCCTAAAGTATGGTCCATAATGACGGCGGGTTTCTAGAATTCCTAACTTTTCGCCCTTCCAAGAAATCGCTGTATCTAAGTGTTTTCTCGCCGTCTGTACGCGCTCAGAAATCGATGGATTTGGTGCATGAATTCCCTCTGCCATAAAGGTCTTACATGCTTTGAAAATCCATGGATTGCCAATGGCTGCCCGACCAATCATAATTCCATCCACTCCGTACTTGTTTTTATACTCAATCAACTTTTCAGGATGATCAATATCTCCATTCCCAAAAACGGGTATGTGAAGCCTTGGATTATCCTTCGTATTGGCAATTAGGCGCCAGTCGGCATCCCCCCGATACATTTGCTTGCGTGTCCTACCGTGAATACTAATGGCATGGATTCCTACATCTTGTAATCGCTCAGCAACTTCTACAATAAATTTTGTGCTTTCATCCCAGCCAAGGCGTGTCTTCACCGTAACGGGTAGGCTAGTGTTGTCCACAATCAACTTGGTTAATCGCACCATGCGAGGAATATCTTGTAAAATTCCCGCTCCGGCCATTTTGCACACAACCTTTTTTACCGGACAACCATAATTGATGTCGATCACATCTGGATTGGCCTCCTCCACCATTTTTAAAGAGGTTAACATAGCTTGTTCGTCCGAACCGAAAATTTGAATTCCTATCGGGCGTTCTTCGGGGTAGATATCTAGCTTTTGTATACTCTTGGCGGCCCCGTGGGCGAGGCCATCAGTTGATATGAATTCCGTGTACAGCATATCGGCCCCCTGATCCTTGCACAGCGCTCTAAAGGGTGGGTCACTCACATCCTCCATTGGCGCCAACAGCAAGGGGAAGTCACCTAAATCCAAGTTGCCTATTTTAACACCCATAACACAAAATTACACTACTTAATTAAGCTCGTGGCCATTACCTTCGCTAAAAAGGGTCAATAATTCCTTATGATGAATACACCATCACTACAAGCAAAAGCAAAAAAGGAAGTCTTCTTAATCAGCGGCTATTTACTCTTTCTTGCAGGACTATCTCTTTATCTGATGCTCATCCCATCAAATACGCAAGAACCAAACTTTACGCTAGAAACCTTGTTTCTTAATGTTGTTGGCACGGTGGTGATTTTCTCGCCGATCCTTTATATATGGTGGCGGTCTTCAGACGAAGTCACCCTAAACCCCATGGTCAGTCAAGATATTAAGCCGAAACCTGTGCTAAGTATCATAACTCTTGCCGCCATACTTCCCGCAGCCTTAATGCCTGTAGACGTATTGGTTGACCATTTTCTCACTTTTTTGCCCGATGACATAAGCACGGCCGCTCAATCCATCAACGAGCAATCAAATGCCATTTATATTGTTCAGCAAATGGAACATTCTGCACTTGTTATAGTTAGCTTATACATTGCCTTAGCTGCCATGCCTGCCATCATTGAAGAAATTGTATTTCGGGGAATCTTGCAGCATCGAATGCATGCTAGTGGTCTAAAACCGATGTGGGCAATTGGGCTGAGTAGCTTGATCTTTTGCATCATGCATCTACAACTTGTCAACCTATTGCCCATGATGATTTTATCCTCTATTCTGGGATGGTTATACTATCATGGACAATCCCTACACTATTCTGTGCTTTTTCATGCCTTGAACAATGCCATCTCCATCACTTTATTAATTGGTTTTGGAGGAGAGCCAAGCACTAATGAATCAAATCCGTGGTTTTGGGTTATTAGCGTGGGGGCTATATTTATAGCTATAATGCTATTGAAATCTTTGCATACAACTCTACGCTCAGAGGATATTGCCCATCCAAACCAAGCGCAATAAGTCATGAGTAACTTATTGAAACGAGGCATTACAGGGAGCATACTAGTGGCTAGCATTATTGTCATGCTGTTTCTTGGTTTTCGCGTCTTTACTCTATTCACCATGTTGCTCGGCCTAGGCCTTAGCGCTGAACTAATTGGATTAACCCAAGTGGATAGCCCACAAAAAAAGATACACAAAACGCTCACAAAGCTCGGCTTTGTTTTCCTTTCTTCTAGCTGCATTGGTGTTGTGGGCTTGTATATCGTAGGTGCGCCGATTGATTGGCCCTTGTTATTGCTCTTAGCTGTTTTTCTTTCTTTTTTCTGTATGCATGTCATCTTTTACAAAGGAAACTCCCTGGCCTATCTGGCTAGCCATTTTCTAGCCCTAGCGTATGTTACGCTTCCGCTTTGCCTTAGTCTATTACTTAGTCGTCATGAGGGTGGACTATTTCGACCTCAAAATATATTGGGTATTTTCCTTCTTCTATGGGTCTTTGATTCTTCGGCATATGGATTTGGATCGGTGTTTGGGAAACGTACACTAAGCCCCAATATATCTCCAAAGAAGACCATCGAAGGGTTTGGACTTGCTCTAGTCGTCACGCTGGCCATTGGCTATATGATACCCTTAATCTTTGTCAAAGCGTCGTGGTCCGCAATAGATTGGACGATTATTGCTGCCATAGCGGGTATTTTTGGAACCCTTGGCGACCTTTTTGCGTCCAGTATAAAGCGAGGCGCCGGAGCTAAGGATTCTGGAAAATTACTCCCTGGACATGGCGGATTGTTAGACCGATTTGATAGTTATCTAATGACCATTCCTTGGGTATATTTATACACACAAACCACAGCCCTTTTATAACATGACTGCCACCCGTATACACCGAGAGGTTAAACCCTATCTCATTGGACATAGCATCTGTGTACTTATCGCCTCAGGACTCTTTTATTGGTATACAACACCATGGTACTATCCCCTTGCATGGTTTTCCGCACAAGTTTCGTTGCTACTTTTTACACTTTACTTCTTTAGGTATAGAGATGCTGCACTTCCTGAGAAGTTTTCTTCACAATCATTGCTATCTCCTGCAGACGGGCATGTTGTCGCCCTTGAGCCCTCACTGCATGAAGACTTAGATGCGCTGAGGCTTTCCATCTACCTTCATGGAACGGATACGCATCTTATTCGAATTCCTTGTTCCGGTAAGGTAGTAAACGTGACCTACCACCCAGGCAAACACTTGGTTGCCTTTAACCCAAAATCATCCTTGCTTAATGAACGGCTCGAAGTTGGCATAGAGCATGCGAACGGAAAGATAGTGACATTGACCCTTGTCGCAGGTCTTCTTGCCCGCCGCATCAAGCCTTATATAACAGTTGGTCAGGAAGTTCGTGCCGGAGAAGAATTGGGCTACATTTTACTCGGATCAAGAGTAGATATGGACATCCCCAATTCTTTTCAACCTACCGTGGAATTAAACCAAAAGGTTTTTTCAAGTGAGTCTATTCTAGGGGATTGGAGTTAGTCAAAAAGCTGGCATAATTCCAACAGGACCCCTTCCGTTGATTTGGGATGAAAAAAGAATATTCGTCGATTGTCTGCCCCTTGGGTTATGGATTGGGAAACAGGAAGAAAGCCCTCTTTGACCAATCGATCGATTTCCGCCTGAATATCATATACCGCCAATGCCATATGATGTAATCCGCTCCTATGTTTCTTAAAATATTCATGCAATACGGAATCTACACCTAGCGGAGCTATCAATTCAATTTTGTTTGGTCCACATTTAAAAAAAGATGTTACAACGCCTTGGTCTTCAACAACCTCTCGTTTATAGGGTCCCTTGCCAAACAATTTGGTATAGGTTGCCTCTGCTGCATCAATATCCTGAACCGCAATTCCTATATGTTCGATTTTTCGCACGATGATTAATTTTATACAAAATACGTTTCATGCTCTTTATCTCCGACAAAGCAGCACACCAAGTGCAAGAAATCCTAATACAAAACAAACAACGTGGCCAAGTGAAAGAGGGAGAAGAGCAGGCTGTAAGAATTCGTGTGCTTGGTGGGGGATGTTCTGGACTAACCTATAAACTGGAGTTTGACCACAACATTGAGGAGGCTGATCAGGTGTTTTTCGATAAAGGCGTAAAAATGGTAACCGACCTAAAAAGTTTTTTATTCATTGCCAATACAACGCTTGATTATAGCGATGGCCTCAATGGAAAAGGGTTTCATTTCATCAATCCGAATGCAGAACGAACTTGTTCCTGTGGGGAGAGCTTTTCTGTGTAGAAGAAGGCGACTAGATTTAAACACCTACGATGCATGGTGCTTTCTCCTCCTCATCTTTATCCCGTATATGATAAGGGTTAGCAGGAATACAAGGGGTATCCAAATCATCCATTCAGCGCGTAATACTTGATAGATTCTTTGCAACAAGTTGACAAATCGCTGAAAAAAAGTTGAAGAGAGCAGTTCATTTCGATCATACTGTGTAAGCAAGGCATTGTTGGGGTCAATTTGTTCTATCGTGTCGTATATGTTAGAGGCCTGCTCATAGTGCTTCAACGCGTAGTAACAATAAAACAAAGCCTTTAACAATTCTAGGTCGTTTGGATATCGCTTGATAAGTTTTTCCAAATCATGTAAAGCCTTTTTATGCCGTTTTGCAGACAATGCCTCAATAGCGCGGTTTCGCCATAACACATCATTATTATTATCCAAAGCTATGGCCTTGTCATAATCAGCAATCGCTTGGTCGTATTCGCCACCTTCGCCATAAAGAATCGCCCTTCGCCAATAATACTCCACTTGCTGACTGTCTAAATCAATAGCAGATGAAAAATCATCGATTGCTTCTTGTACGTTGCCCAATTCAAGCGCAACTACAGCTCGATCAGCAAAAATATAAGCCCTAGGATTATCCTCAAGTCGGTCTGAAAGCAGAGCATGGGCGCGGCTAAAGTTCTCCGACTCTCTATGATAGCTCACTAAAAAGGCCCTGGCGCTATCCCGTAATTCCTCATAGTGTAAGACGATATCTTCCATGATAAAACGTGCTTTATCCACCTCGCCCAAATTGTAATGACAATAAGCCCTCAATATTTCTGCCCTGCCCATTTGCTGAGAGGGTGGGTTCGCTAGGCCTAAATGATAAAGTGCCTGTTCGTAGTCTTTAAGCCAATAGCGGCTTTGTGCTCGGTATAAGTGGGCTTCAGGTCGGCTAGGAAACTCAGTTATGATATCAGCAAACAAAGAATCAGCAAGCAAATAGTCCTTGTCCTCAAGAGCCTGAATGGCGATAGGCCAGGGGTTACTTGCTTTAACTAAAACGTGCCCTAAAAGAAGAAATAGGCTGCAAAAAACTACATACTTGCACCTAGGCATGAAGGGGAAATGATTGCGCTAAAGCATGAACCTCTTTCTTTACTTTCTCTGCTTCTTGCTCACCTTGAGATAATACTCTGTCAATCCATGATGCAATTTGCACCATTTCCTTTTCTGCAAAACCCCTAGTAGTTACCGCTGCGGTTCCCAAGCGAATACCCGACGTAACAAAAGGCGATTTGGTGTCAAAGGGAACCATGTTCTTATTGGCTGTTATATCTGCCACCCCTAAGAGCGCTTCGGCATCTTTTCCTGTGATTCCTTTACTTGATAGATCGATTAACATTAAATGGTTGTCCGTGCCTCCTGAGACCAAATCATAACCAGCATCGATCAGAGCTTCTGACAAAATTCCAGCATTTTGGATGACGCGCTTTGTGTAGTCTTTAAAAGAAGGCTGTAATGCCTCCTCAAAAGCAACTGCCTTTGCTGCGATAACGTGTTCAAGTGGTCCACCTTGAGTCCCAGGGAAAACACCACTATCAAGAACCGAGGACATTTTTCTGATATCACCCTTTTTGGTAGTTTTTCCCATTGGGTTAGGATAGTCTTTACCCAACATAATGATTCCACCTCGTGGGCCGCGTAATGTTTTATGGGTTGTCGACGTTACCATGTGACAGTGAGGCATAGGGTTGTTAAGTTGGCCCGTTGCAATAAGGCCTGCTGTGTGCGCAATATCAGCAAGCAACAAAGCGCCTACTTCATCTGCAATCTCTCGAAAACGTGCATAATCCCAATCGCGAGCGTAGGCCGAGGCGCCACAAATAAGAAGCTTTGGACGAACAGTTCGGGCAATTCGCGCAACATCATCCATGTCAATTCGCCCAGTATCTTGTTGGACACCATAGAAGTGAGCATCGTAATACAACCCACTCAAGTTTACAGGAGATCCATGAGAAAGGTGACCACCATGGGCGAGACTAAATCCCAAAATAGAATCGCCAGGATTTAATGTGGCCAACATAACTGCCGCATTCGCTTGAGCACCACTATGTGGCTGGACATTCGCCCATTCCGCCCCAAAAAGAGAGCACAGCCGGTCTATACAAAGCTGTTCAATATCGTCAACAACTTCGCAGCCTCCATAATACCGCCTTTTGGGCAGCCCTTCGGCATACTTATTGGTCAAAATGCTTCCCGCCGCCTTCATAACATTTGGACTTGCAAAGTTTTCTGAGGCAATCAGTTCGATTCCCTCGAGCTGGCGTCTGTGTTCTAGTTCTATTAGATCAAAAATCTTATCGTGTTGCATGGTTGAAATCTAGTTATTCTTCTTGTACATCGTTTTGTTCGCCTTGTAATTTTTTGTAGGCTTTAAGTCGTTTGATTCCCTGCATTAAACGAACGAGGCCATAAACTCCCAAGGGAAAGGCCAAGAGGGCTTGCCATCGAAGTTGAGGTGTATTGGAAAGCAAAAATTCCGATACAGCCATAAAGACCCCTAGGCCGAGAAAAGCAATTCCTCGAATAACAAAGGATATTCCTTGATATTTTAAGTTCATAATCTCACGTCTTGTTTGGTTAATCTATCCATTCCCACATAAGCATGTAGCACTTTGGGCAAGTGCACCACTTCTCCATCCCAACCCTGCTCTAGCAATCCCGACACAATACGAGGAATCGCCAAAGCACTTCCATTTAATGTATGGGGCTTAATCTTATTGTTGTCTTGGTCACGGTATCTAAGACGAAGGCGGTTTGTCTGAAATGTTCCAAAATTAGATACAGAGCTTACTTCAAGCCATCGCGACTGACCTGGAGACCAAATTTCAAAATCATAAGTGATTCCCGCGGCGAATCCTAGGTCTCCTGCACATAAATTCAGAATTCTAAACGGCATTTCCAAAGCATCCAGCAAGGCCTCTACATGGTGTACCATATCTTGGTGAGCTGCCTCGGAATCTCCTGGCGGCACAATTTGCACAATCTCCACCTTATCAAACTGGTGCAGGCGGTTTAATCCACGAACCTCCTTTCCATAGGACCCGGCTTCCCTTCTAAAACAAGGAGTATACCCCGTTAACTTAATCGGTAAGTCATTTTCGTGAATCAGGGCATCTCTATAAAGGTTAGTTAAGGGCACCTCGGCCGTTGGTATCAGGAACAATCCATCTAAGGTAGCTTCATACATTTGAGCTTCTTTGTCAGGCAATTGCCCTGTCGCTCGTGCAGAGTCTTCATTGACTAAATGAGGCACTTGAAACTCGGCATAGCCTGCTTTGTTTGCTTCATCCAAAAAATAGGAAACCAAACCACGTTGTAGCTTAGCCATATCACCTACATAAACAGGAAATCCACTCCCTGAAAGCTTAACTCCCAAATCCATCCGCAGCAGATTCAGGCGCTCTGCAATTTCCCAATGAGGCGCACTGGCCTCTTTACATGGTCTATCTGACCGACGAATTTCTTGATTATCCTCTTCATTTTTTCCCTCTGGAACCTCGTCAAAGGCAAGGTTGGGAAGTTGGATCCAGTGGGCATTAAGGGCCTCATTTGCCTCCCGCATAGTATGTTCTAAAGAAGCAATCGTAGCCTTTAATTCTTTGGTTTTTTCTCTAAGAAGTTCTGCCTTGTCTTTCTGGCCTGTCTTAAATAGCTTACCTATCTCCTGGGCTGCCGCGTTTGCCTCTGTTTTTGCCTCATCCAATTTGCCCTGAGCGCTTCGTCTTGAGGCATCTAGAGCAATCAGATGGTCGATCTCTTCCGAAGAGGTGCTTGGGCGTTTACTATGTCGAGATTTAGCGAGTTCTGTGTTGGCCCGGATCCATTGTAAATCAATCATGATATCTTTCTAGCGTAAAAAACGGCAAATCCTTCTAATTGTACCCTAGTTTTTATCAAAATATTGCAACTATTGGAAGAATTAGTTATTCTTGCAATGGAAATCAATCAATTCATTCTCGATTTCCCCTCAATTCTCAATTTATTTCATGTACGATATTGAACAACTGAACGCGTTTATCGTTCCAGAACTCAAAGAAATTGCTGAGCAGTTTTCTGTAAAGGGCTTTAAACGTATGGCAAAGATGGACTTGGTGCACGCCATTTTAGATGCGCAAGCTGATAAAGAGCCCGCCGGTGGTGGTGCCACCGAAGAAAAGCCAAAGGCACGTAAAAACACAAAACGTCCGGCCAAAAAGGTAGAAGAATCAAGTTCTTCCAGCAAGGTTGACGAAAAGTCCTCTGCTTCGAAGGAAAATGAGAGGGGTCAACAGGAAGAAAACCACCCAAAGGATAATAAGCGACGTCGGAATGCTCAGAAAAACCAATCATCTAATGATCGAAGAAAGAACAACGACAAAGAACAAGGTCGAGGTAGAGATCATTCCCATGACTCAGATTCAAAAGGACATCAAAACGACAGAAAGCCACAAAAAAAAGAATACGTATTCGATGTAAAAGTTGATGGGTGTATCGCTGGTGAGGGGGTGCTTGAGTTAATGAACGAGGGCTATGGCTTTCTGCGTTCGGGCGATTACAATTACCTAAGTTCCCCCGATGACATCTATGTTTCTTCGGGACAGATAAAATCCAATGGCCTGAAACCGGGAGATACGATAAAAGGTTTTATACGCCCGCCTCGACCAGGTGAAAAGTATTTTGCTTTAACCAAGGTGGAATCAGTCAATGGCATGAGTCCAGAAAAGATTAAGCATAGAATTCCTTTCGATTACCTAAAACCCCTCTTCCCGGAAGAAAAATTAAACCTCTCACTCGAAGGAGATAATGGTACCCTATCAACTAGGGTTATGGATCTTTTTACTCCGATTGGAAAGGGTCAAAGGGGTATGATTGTTGCTCAGCCCAAAACAGGTAAAACGTCCATCCTAAAAGACGTAGCAAATGCCATAGCGAAAAATCATCCCGAAGTATACCTCATGGTCTTGTTAATCGATGAAAGGCCGGAAGAAGTAACCGACATGGAGCGCAGTGTACGAGCTGAGGTTTTGGCATCAACATTTGACGAACCTGCAGACCGACATGTAAAGGTTTCTACCATTGCCCTTGAAAAAGCCAAGCGACTAGTAGAAAGCGGCATGGACGTGGTGATTCTACTTGATTCCATAACACGTCTTGCTCGAGCTCACAACACGGTATCCCCCGCATCGGGTAAAGTTTTATCAGGGGGGGTTGAGGCCAATGCCCTACACAAACCGAAAAAATTCTTCGGGGCTGCACGAAATATCGAGCACGGCGGTTCTCTAACTATTCTAGCTACTGCACTTATTGAAACGGGCTCAAAAATGGATGAAGTGATTTTTGAGGAATTCAAGGGGACAGGAAACATGGAATTACAACTCGATCGCCGTCTATCCAATCGCAGAATTTATCCTGCCATCGACCTTGTTGCCTCAAGCACACGAAGAGAGGATCTTCTCTTGGGTAAAGAACAACTGCAGCGTATGTGGATCTTACGAAATCACTTAGCAGACATGAATAGCGAAGAAGCCATGGACTTCATTCTTAATCACATGAGGGGAACTCGATCCAATGAAGAGTTCTTGGTGTCTATGAATGGATAAAATTTCTAGTCGAGATTGCTTTGGTCGGGATAGATAACCAATTCTTGCCCTATGCGCAAGCTCGCCGCATCTGTAATATTGTTCCAGCCTATAACCTGCGACAGGCCCACATTATATTTCTCAGCAATCACGCTCAATACCTCTCCAGACTTCACCGTATGAATCACCTTCGACGATGAGGACGTGCTTGAGGATGAGGTGCTTGAGGAGGTGCCTCCCGTAGTGAAAACACTTTGTCCAGGATAGATGGTCAATTCTTGCCCCACTTGTAAGCTGGCCGCGTCTGTAATATTGTTCCAGCCTATAACCTGCGATAGACCCACATTATATTTCTCAGCAATCACGCTCAATACCTCTCCAGACTTCACCGTATGAATCACCTTCGACGATGAGGACGTGCTTGAGGATGAGCTGCTTGAGGAGGTGCCTCCCGTAGT
>Ga0163109_10004067_pt1 | contig 11148 bp, 12 predicted proteins | sample CRUFie1St13metaG_FD_108704 | JGI IMG/M metagenome (GOLD analysis project Ga0163109, IMG submission 108704) | Marine microbial communities from the Costa Rica Dome - CRUD Field 142mm St13 metaG | ecosystem: Environmental > Aquatic > Marine > Oceanic > Photic zone | place: Costa Rica: the Eastern... | reverse complement strand
GATTGAGTTTGTTACGCAGTCGGAACCTCGTTCCGTAATATGTCATTGCACCGATTGCCAGATCATGTCTGGAGGACCCTATCGCGCAATTACTCAGACCTCAGAGGATGACTTTCGATTAACGAAAGGTGTCCTCAAGAAGTACTACAAGACTGGCGACAGCGGCAACAAGAGGGAATTGGCTTTTTGTGGGGATTGTGGGTCCCATATCTATGCTACGTCAGCACGAGAAGATGGATCATCAGCACCAAGATTTTTAGGAATTCGTGTCGGAGTTCTACGAGAGATGGAAAAGTTAAAACCGGTGGCTCAGGTTTGGACTGACTCAAAGGTGAGTTGGATAAATGAATTCGATATGTTGCCCGGCACGCCGCAGCAATAGGAAGAGTAGGATGCCGATCCTTTTTAGTTTTAGACGCTGTCCCTACGCAATAAGAGCGAGGCTGGCTCTAGCTGAGTGCAGAATACCCGTAACCCTGAGGGAAGTATCTCTCAAGAACAAGCCTGCCGAATTATTGCGGTTCTCAAAGAAAGGAACGGTTCCGGTCCTACTTACCGATTTAGGTCAGGTTATCGACGAAAGTGCTGACATCATGATTTGGGCTCTCGAGCAAACGTTCGGTCGGAGTGATTGTCTTGTAGAAGAGAGAGCGGATAGTCTGGCCTGGGTGGGTCGCTTCGACAATGAGTTCAAGCCTTCGCTTGATAAGTACAAATACCATCGCACGACTGATGAAAAGTCGAGAGAATATTACAGGGACAAGAATCTTAGATGGTTGTCTGCTATCAATGATCGAATTCCCGCGTGGGTCGGTCGTCGATCAGATTCCTTGAGCCTTGAAGAAATGGCTCTTTTGCCTTTTATTCGTCAGTACGCGGCAGTTGATCCGCTATGGTTTCAGTCGTTACCGTATTCTTGGCTTTCGGATTGGCTGGCTCAGTGGTTAAAAGATCCTATGTTTATGGGAGTTATGAAAAAATATCCTTTCTGGGACGAAGGGAGCGAGGGAATTGATTGGCGGCCCTGGGCTGCCTGAGGAGAGAGGAAATGCAACAATGGCTGATAGGAGTTGTGGTGAGTCTGTTTATTGTGACAGTCTCCGCAGGCGTTGCTCAGTTAGGCGGCGATGGAGGGCAGCAATTCAGAGGTTTATCTGTATTTGTTTGGTGTGGAATTTTTGCGTTTGCAGTTCAGTGGATATTGTTCGTTCACGCTTGGTCCATTCGCAGTGAAAAATATTTTGATCTAGCAGGCAGCTTGACTTATGTCACCGTCTTTCTCTCGGCCCTGCTCCTAGTTGGTCGCTTGGACCTTCGTTCATTATTAATCGTATTGCTGGTTTTAGTTTGGGCGTTACGATTGGGCCCCTTTTTATATTCTCGTATCAAGGCAGCGGGACACGATAAACGTTTCGTTTCGATACGTAATTCTTTCCCTACTTTTTTAATGACCTGGACTTTGCAGGGCGGTTGGGTCTATCTCACTGGATGCGCTGGTTTGGCGGCAGTGACTTCGGGTGTTTCCGTGGATCCGGACTGGACATTATATTTAGGCTTTGGCCTCTGGTGTTTTGGTTTCATCGTTGAAGTTGTCGCTGATCGGCAAAAGACCGCATTTCGAGCAATAGAAGAGAATTCGGATCGGTTTATATCGACCGGACTTTGGGCGTGGTCCCGTCATCCAAATTATTTTGGTGAGATCGTGCTGTGGCTGGGGATCGCGATAATAGCTTTTCCTGCTCTTCAGGGTTTACAGATCTTCACCATGTTGGCGCCGCTTTGGGTCATTCTTCAGATGACGGTGATTAGCGGCACACGGATGTTAGAGCCCCGCGCAGACAAAAAATGGGGTAATGACGAAGATTATCAGACCTACAAGAAAAGAACTCCATTACTGATGTTATGGCCACCCAGACGATGAGCGATTTTGATAGAAGATTGGATAGAGACTGGTCCGCGCCGATCAGGTACCCCGATCCAGCTGTTGAGGTGTTAGACAAACGGTTCGCTGAGTGTCTCGTCGGTAATGCTTCTCTCGAGCGGCTTTGGACTGGCGGTAGATGGAACGAGGGACCAGTTTGGTTTGGAGATCAGCGTTCTTTGATATGGAGCGATATACCTAATAATCGAATGCTTTGCTGGAGCGAATCAGACGAAAGCGTGAGGGTTTTTCGGAGTCCATCTGAGTTCTCAAATGGCAACACGAGAGATCGCGAGGGGCGATTAATTACTTGCGAACACGGCACTCGCCGGGTCACGAGGACGGAGTACAGCGGTGTGATAACGACGCTGATAGATAAATTTGAAGATAAAAGACTAAACGCGCCCAATGACGTTGTTGTGCATCCAGATGGGGGAGTTTGGTTCACAGATCCCGGATATGGGTCACTTGGACACTATGAAGGTCACCTGGGTGATCTAGAACTGCCGACACGAGTTTACCGATTGGATCCTGAGGAAGGCTCTGCTTCGGTTGTTGATGAGTCTTTGGAGAAGCCGAACGGCCTAGCATTTTCCCCCGACTTCAAGACACTTTACGTTAGTGATACAGGTGCCTCTCATAAAGACGGGCATCCCAGGCAGATTCATGCATTTGATGTTTCTACTAAAAATGAACTGTCGGGTCACCGGGTTTTTTGTGATCTTGGGCCAGCCATGCCTGATGGTTTTCGATTGGACCTTGCTGGAAACGTTTGGACTAGTGCCGGTTGGGCAGGACCGGAACATGATGGCGTACAGATTTTTGCTTCGGACGGCACCAAGATCGGAGCAATACATTTGCCTGAAGGAGTATCTAACTTGTGCTTCGGTGGAATTAAACGAAACAGATTGTTCGTCACTGGTGGGCAATCTATTTTTAGTCTTTATGTTGCGGTCCAGGGTATGCCTTACTTTTAGATAAAGCTGGCGCGCGTTAATTTATTATTGCCACGCAGCGTGTCCAACCGGCCGAAGCGCCCTCTATCTTGACGGGAAAACAGGCCACGATAAAACCGTCTGCTGGGATTTTCTCCAGATTGTGGAGTTTTTCCATCTGCCAATATGGAATTTCTCTGCCAGCTTTGTGTCCTTCCCATATGATCGACGGGTCTTTTGTCTCGAGCCATTTTTTTGCCGTCAGATTAAATGGAGGGTCCCAAGACCAGCCGTCGGTTCCAACCACCTTGACGCCACGGCTTGTGAGATAGAGGGTTGCCTCTCTCCCCATCCCGCAACCCGCGTCTACATATCCCGGTTGACCGAAGATAGAACCAGCCCTTGTGTTCACCAAAACAATGTCCAGAGGTTTCAGTTTATGGTCAATTCTGTCGAGCTCTCTTTCGATGTCTTCCGCGGTAACGAGATAGCCGTCCTCAAAATGTCGGAAGTCCAACTTGACGCCCGGTTGAAAGCAATATTCAAGCGGTGTTTCATCAATGGTGGGTGATTTGTCCCTCCCATAGTTGGTTGTTGAATGGAAATGCCATGGGGCATCCATATGAGTGCCATTGTGGGTAGACAACTTTACGCTCTCTACGGCCCAGCCTTCTTCGTCTGGTAAATCTTCTGGCTTTAGTCCAGGAAAGAAATGTTCGAGCCCTGAGGCCGTTGCCGAATGATCAATGTAAGTCACCTCCGGACTGCCGCCGGGGTGGTCCGTGTGAACGTTGTTTTTTATAGAGACCGATAGATCAATGAATGTAGCCATATTCTTTTCTAATTAGTTGGGGATTTGGAACCGGCGAATTGCAATACGACGGAAATCAATTGGGTGCGATTCGCTTTGAATTGCTATAAAGCCCTTTGAAATTTTTCTATTTTCTTTTTTATCGTTGGTAAGAAATGGGCTCTTGTAGCGCATCACCAATTTATTTTTTAGCCAGTGTTGGATTTCTTCGCCCGCATTCACTTTGACTAGAACTTGGACCCACTGATCCTCAAGGTAAGTCTCGCTCTGGGAGTAAGTACAATGCGTTGCTAACCTTTTTTTCTGATAAATGACCTCGGTCCCAGGAGTACAAAGGTTCGCTGTGGGGCGAGGTCGGTCAGGTTTGATACCCCCAAGAAACTGGACCTCCAGTGAGTCTGGAAAGTCTTGATCTATCTGCATGCTCTGTGGAGATTGCGAATGAATCATGACACCGCTGTTTCTCTCAGCCCATTGGGGGCCACCTTCGAGCTGCTTCCCAACGAATCGATATTCAATCAACAGATCGTATTTACTTACAGGGGTTGAGAAAAAAAGGTGTCCAAATTGATTGTCAAAAGCCGAATAACCGTCGTATCGAACTTTTAGTAACCCGTCCTCTACGCGGAAAGTCTCTCTCTCATCTGTGCCAAGAGGATAGCCTTTTATTTTTGGTTTCCAACCGTCAAGGTTTCTTCCATTGAAGAGTTCTACCCATTCGCTGGTCATCTCCCATTTCTGTAGGTTTTCAGCGTGGCCGTCTGCGGCTTCTGTAAGCGCAAAAAAAAAGGGTAAGGCGGGGACTAGATATAGTTGCCTACCTTTCAACTTGAAAAGGTTCCTAACCATTGTTTATTGCACTGCGCCTTTTTTCTGGAGGCGAGCTATTTCCTCTTGAGAGTATCCTATCTCCTCCAATATTTCCTGAGTGTGCTCACCAAGGCTTGGCGCTCTGCGATGCGGAGCTCTTGGCAAACCCTCGATATTAAGCGGGTGCTTAATGAGGTTTTGCATCCCCATAGTGGCGTCGCTTGGAGTCTCTATCATCCCGTTTGCGACCAGTTGCTCATCACTTTCGAGGTCCTCTACCCTAACAATGAGATAAGCGGGAACATCATATTCCTCAAAAATTCGAATCCAATCTGTAGCGTCTTTTTGGCCAATTCTCTCTTGTATTTCATCCCCCAGGGCCTCTCGATTGGGCCATAGGTCTTCCATTGTTGCGAAGCGGGAATCGGACAGAAGTTCTGTGGCATCGATGGCGACAAGCAGCATCGCGAGGAGCTCCTCATTTCTTATCATGTTGAGTTGAAGCCATCTATTGTCTCGCGTTCTGTAGGGCCTGAATGTCGCGCTATAAATCAGATTATTCTCTCGATAGGTTTTCATGTCACCGCCGGTTAAAGCGCCCTGAGCCACACCTGCAGCGGACCATAGGCCATTTGCCAAAAGCGAAGTATGAACCAAGCTTCCCTTGCCTGTTCTCTCTCTTCTTAGGAGTGCCGTAACAATCGAGGCGTATAGGGCTACCCCGGTAGGGTGATCTCCCATTCCAGGAAGTCCTTGGGAGGGCATCTTGCCCGGATTACGCATCAAGTCCATGAGCCCGCTTCTACCCCAATAGGCTACCTGATCAAATCCCTTTCTAGCTCTATCTGGGCCCTTTTCGCCGTATGCGGAAAGTGAGGCGTAAATCATTTTTGGATTCAGTGCCGACAATTGCTCGTATGTGATTTTGAGAGAGGAGCGAACCTCAAACGGTTGATTGGTAATGAAGACATCACAGCCGGCGACTAACTCTCGAAGAATTTCTAAAGCTTCCGCATCTTTCAGATTTAGGGATAGAACCCTCTTGTTTCTCCCATCGAGATTCCAAAACCAATCGTTTCCAGCTTCTGGAGCGGTCGGCACGTGGGAGAGCATGCGTAGCATATCCCCCTCGCCAGGCTGCTCGACCTTTATGACATCGGCTCCAAAATCGGCCAGCATCATGGCCGCGGTCGGAGCGGCAATCACCGTCGCACAATCGATGACTCGCAGACCTTTAAAGAGATAGTCGTCCATGGTTCTAACTAACTGTTGACCCGATTAACCGTATTTTTGCACGAAGCTCATCTGCCATTAAAGTTCGGCTTTCTGCGTTCTATAAAAGACTTCATGCCCTCCTTGGCATCTTCTGAACCAAGAGTCGTCTCTCTCATTTTCGGTATCTCTTTGAATGCCGCTTCCTCCCCTTCCGCTAAATAAACTTGCGCTGCTCTTTTTATCTCTTTTAATGCCAGTGGAGAGCATTCGCATATTTCTTCGGCAATCTCCAATGCTCTCGACACTTGATGTCCAACCGGTACAACTTCTTGGACAAACCCAAGATCCTTTGCACGTGTCGCGTCGAATTCATCCGCTCTAAGAAGGTGATACATTGCGTTTCCCCATCCCGCTCGTTGCACGTAACGCACATGGGCGCCCCCAAAAACCGCAAGCCCTCGCTTGGGTTCGAGTTGACAAAATCGACAATCTTCAGAGGCGACGACGATATCTGAGGCGAGCATCATTTCGATACCTATCGTATAGGTAATACCTTGGACTGCCATGATCAACGGCTTGCTGCACTTTTTTCTGATCCCAAAAACGTCCGGGTGTCCGTCCGAATTTTCAGTTGGCTTAGCATTCGGACCGAAAAATTTGGGCAGGTCCAGGCCCGCAGTTGTGTGCTCACCCTTGAAGGCTATGATGCCTACCCACAATTCTTCCTGTCGTTCTAACTCAAATAAAGCGTTTTCAATGCCCTCGAACATGGTTGGTGTAAAACCGTTCATTTTCGCGGACCGATCTACTTCAATTAGCAGTGCATGCCCTTCAATTTGGGTAGATACATCGCCTTCCTCGTTCATCTCATTTGCCTCCCAAAATTATTCAGCATAAGCATAACGAACTTGTCGGTTCGTTGAACGACTAAAACCACTAGTCATGGCGTGTAAATTACCAAGGTTTTTTTGGGAGAATGGTGGCCAGAGGCAGAATCGAACTGCCGACACGAGGATTTTCAGTCCACTGCTCTACCGACTGAGCTATCTGGCCAAGTTTCAGTATCTAAAACTACAGCGGTATTAGATCCCCGCCGTTTACGACAGTCAAATTTAATTGTCATTGTCAGGAGGAGTATAACCCTCCGCTCTGTCGATGGGTAAGTTGTTGAAGAATCTTTCTCGCTGCTCATGCAGATATTCGCGAGCTTCCTTTTGAATCAAACTGAGATGTTTTTCGTTGATAAGCATAGTCTGTATCGCCAGCCATTCATTCCATGCTTTCTTCGAAACTTCTTGTTGTAACTTCTCTCCAACCGGACCGGGCATCGGTGGTTGCTCCAGAGCTTCAAGCTCTTCGCCATATTTCTTGCAAATAACGGTCTTTTGCATAGGAGCTACCCTATTGGCGCGTCTTTTATAAGTTTAAGAGCTAGCGCCGACATTCCAACATCAACTGTCTCTTTTTTGATCATATCCGAATTTATCCAGCGAAACCTTGCCCCTAGTTCAGAACAAGCTGAACTACTGACTCGAACATAGATTGGTGTAGCCTTAATTTGAAAATGAGTGAAAGAGTGTTTGATTGGTCTTTCAGTGGCCGTGTCCAGAACAGAATCCTCATGGAGATTAAGCTCCTCTAAAATCTTACCTAGCGAATATTCTTTGCATCTCTCAGGTGGGCTCCATAGTCCCGCCCACACCCCTGATTCTTCTCTCTTTTCTACTATCACTTCTTTCTCTTCATTACAGATTACAAAAAAGAGCCTGTCCTTAACCGGTTTTTTTCTCTTCGGTTTTCTTCGGGGTATCTTCGTCGCCTCATTACGCTGGTGCGCCCCGCATCGATTTATCAGAGGACATTCTGGACACGCCGGAGCAGATCTCTTGCAGATTGTTGCGCCGAGATCCATGATTCCTTGGGTATATACATTCGTCTCCACGGCTGGCGTATGACGGTCAGCGTGCCGCCAAAGTGCATTCGTTGTTGCCCTCTCCTCAAGGTATCCATCTATGACATGGAACCTTGAAAGTACTCTTTTTACGTTGCCGTCTAGTATCACGCCTCTCTTTCCCATCGAGAGAGCGAGAATAGCTCCAGCTGTTGATCTACCAATTCCCGGCAGCTCAGTGAGTCTGTCGAGGCAGCTAGGAAAAGCTCCTTGATAGTCCTTATGAATGATTATTGATGTTTTATGGAGGTTTCTAGCTCTATTGTAGTAGCCAAGACCGGTCCAAATGGCTAGCACGTCGTCTGTAGAAGCGTGGGCCAGATCACTGATTTTTGGATACTTTTCGAGGAATCTAATGAAGTAGGGCTTAACTGTCTCGACTTGTGTTTGTTGAAGCATGATTTCGCTCAACCACACTCGATAGGCCGAGATGTTTTGTTGCCAGGGCAGATCATGCCGCCCATGTGCTTTCTGCCACGTGATAATTTTGCTCGCGAACCAGTCCAAATAACCACCCATTTTTAAATCGATCCAGTGTAGATCCTCTGGTACCCGGAGTGAAGTTAGGAAAACATGGATGTGTTAACCTTAGCACCTCTGATTTGCTAAAAGGGGTACTCAAGCTTGAGCGTTGATGTTTTTGACCCTTCCATGACCGACGGCGAGTTGGTGTCTGACGAGTTTGAACTCTGGTCCCGGTTAGCCGATGAGTTCCAGCTAGCGGAGAACCCCAACGAACTAGATTTTTCCTCCGAAGATATACTTGGTTGTTCCTCATCGATAGCCAAGCCTGGATGGGAGAAGTTCACGGAATCGTTGGGCGTCGACGAAGTGATAAGGTTGATCCGTTTGGCAACACTAGCGGAGATGCGATACGCCTCGATGCAGTGCGGCGCAAAGTCCCCAGTTATTAAATTAGTAAAGATATTGAAGTCGAAATCAGCATTTTCAGACCAGCTTCAGCAATGGATTAAATCGGTGACCACGAATCGCTATTTGCCGTATGGGGATTTGATGGACATGTTATAGAGGCGGAACTCTATCCAGACTTTTTTGAGTTAGACTAACACTGATCGAAACCAGCACCAGGGGGGTTGAAAACATCCGAGATGCGAACGGCAACTATTCAACGAGATACGGCCGAGACCCAAATCAAACTGACTTTGTCTCTCGATGGGTCTGGAGAGTGCAATCTATCAACAGGCCTGCCTTTTTTTGAGCACATGTTGAGTCAAGTTGCCCGTCATGGGATGTTTGACCTCGAGATTGATGCAAGTGGGGATCTGGAGGTTGATGCTCATCACATGGTAGAAGATGTCGGTATTGTTTTTGGGCGCGCACTAAGCGACTCGATAGGGGACAAATCTGGCCTCGTTCGATACGGGTCTGCTTACGTTCCGCTAGATGAATCTCTATCCAGGGTGGTCGTCGATCTGTCTGGTCGACCTGGTCTGTTTTACGATGTCTCTTACACGAGAGCTAGAGTGGGCGATTTTGATTTGGATTTGCTTAGGGAGTTCTTTCAAGGTTTTGTAAATCATGGAATGCTCACTCTTCACTTGGATAATTTAAAAGGGGAAAACGCTCATCACCAGGCGGAGACTCTTTTTAAGGCTTTTGGAAGAGCTTTACGTGTTGCCGTCAGTGAAGACTCCAGAATGATAGGACGGATCCCCTCTACGAAAGGTAGTCTTTAGGTTTGTTGTTGATTCCAGCGATTGATTTGAAGAACGGCTGTTGCGTTCGTCTCCTTCAGGGAGACATGAATGCTTCAACAATTTTCTCGGAAGACCCTGTTTCGATGGCGAAACATTGGATTGAAGAAGGGGGAAGAAGGCTTCATGTTGTCGACCTAGATGGAGCTTTTGCTGGGCGCCCTAAAAATGAACGCTTAATATCCCAGATCGTTGAGGCGGCTGGAGAGGTTCCGGTTCAAGTGGGTGGTGGAATAAGGACCAGGGCTATTGCTGAAGCGTATTTGGCTGCGGGGGTATCCTCTTTGATAATAGGTACAAAGGCGGTAGCGGACATGACATTCTTCGAGGCCCTCGTGAAAGATTACCCGGGACGGATTGTTTTGGGTTTGGACGCTCGAGGTGAGCAGATTGCGACTGAGGGGTGGGTCACGGATGTTGGGATTTCTATAGCCCAATACCTTTCTAAAATAGAAAATTGGCCAATACAGGCTATTGTTTATACCGACATTACAAGAGACGGAATGATGAAAGGCATTAACTTTGATGTAACCAAAAGGGTTGTATCCCTCTCAGGTATTCCTGTCATAGCATCTGGAGGTGTTAAGTCGATCGATGATCTACGAGCCTTGAAAGACTCCTTCCGGGACGAGCCTGAGAATTTGTTTGGTGTCATCTCTGGGAGAGCGCTTTATGAGGGTGAACTCTCCGTTACAGAGGGCCAGGCGCTGCTAGACTTGAAAATTAAGGCGTGAGTATTTCAGTTTCTGAACCAGCCTTTTAGATCAATCGGTAAGCCGCCTTTTCTGATTTCGAAGTAGATTCCGGAAGTGGATCGTCCAGCGGTCTTGCCAGCAATAGCTATAACCTCTCCCGATTCCACTCGCTCGAAGGGCTGCCTCAAGAGTTGATCGGTGTTGGCATATAACGACAGATATCCTTCCCCATGATCTACTAGGATCATTAATCCATAGCCTCGAAGCCAATCGGAAAAAACTACCGTGCCATCGTAAATATTTTTTACCTCGGCATCTTTGCCGCCGTGAATGAATAGCCCTTTTTCGAACAAATCGTTTCGAAATGATATCGGAAGGTTTTTGGGAAGACCTGAGATTTGGACTATGGGTTTTTCAAGAGTCCCTTTTGCGTTCTCAAAGCCTCGGTCCTTACGGCCGCTGGCTAGGTTGTCTAGCCTTTTAATGAGTTCCACTAATCTCTCTTGGTTAGCGAGTAGATTTTCTCTCTTGGTAATCTCTGATGATTGCTGTTCTCTTAAAGCATCAATAGATTGTTCTCGTTTTTCATAAAGTATCTCTAGTTTGCGTCTCTCCCCACCTAGTATTGTTGCGTTGTCCTCTAGAATTTTTTTTTGTTCAGTTAAGAGAATTTCTTTCTCTTTTAGGTCGCTTAGGGCCTTCGTATATTTACCTCTGAGGTTTATAAAGTGTTTTATCAAATATTTTTGATACTCGATCAGAGAAGAAAAATCCTCCAGAGACTCTGACTTAAGTAATATTTGGAGAAGACTTGGTGACTGAACTTTCTGCATGGTCCTTAGAAGTTGGACCAATTGTAGTTTGTTCTCATCTGCCGAGTTCCGTTGAATTTCGACAGATCTAGATGTTTCTAGAATGGAGTCTTTAAGACTGTCTTTTCTTGTATCTAGGTCATCTATAGTAGAATTAGTCTCATTGATCGAATAGCTCAGTTGCCTCAAATCCTCCTCTAATTTAGATTCGCTAGCTCTCGAAGAAGTGAGCCATGATTCGACGATCAACAGTTTCTCATTTACCTCGTCGAGTTCGATTTTC
>Ga0163109_10004062_pt1 | contig 11150 bp, 7 predicted proteins | sample CRUFie1St13metaG_FD_108704 | JGI IMG/M metagenome (GOLD analysis project Ga0163109, IMG submission 108704) | Marine microbial communities from the Costa Rica Dome - CRUD Field 142mm St13 metaG | ecosystem: Environmental > Aquatic > Marine > Oceanic > Photic zone | place: Costa Rica: the Eastern... | reverse complement strand
AGTATAAAAAAGAAGGCTGCTAAACCAATCCAAAAACCTCTTTTTTTATAGGCTTGCATTATTTTAATCTTGCGTAAAACATTTCAGCTGCATATGGCACCATTTGCTCAGTATTACCATGACCTTTTTTTGTGGGAACTTCAACCATCCCCCATTTAAAAAATTGATTTACATCTTTTGATTTTGCAACAGCAGACTCAAAAAAGTTCCTCCCTCTAGCTAATCTATGCTCTCCTTGAAGATTAATAGTATCCCAGTGCTCTTTCACATATTCTGAGTTAGGCTTTGTAGATGTATCAGATCTTCCAAGCATGAGTAGAAAATATTTACTAAAAGCTTTTTTTAGCTTTCCATCATCAATATTTGCATTGGTTAAACCAAATGGCCAGTCTTGATCAGTCATAGATAAATACCAACCTAAATTTGCAGCAATTGCCAAGGTATGGGTTGCTTCTGGATAGTGAAGAAGGTACCTATGAACAAAATGCGCACCTGCTCCATGACCATAAATACCCCAATGATCTGATTTGATATTGAATTTTTTTAAAGAAAATTTTACAAGAGGATCAATTATGGAAAATAAATGCTCATCGGATGATAGGGGTTGATTATCTTCTGTAAAAACATTCCCATAATTAAAGCTATAAACACCTGGAAAATTTGTTTCACTAAATTGAGGAACAAGAACAAATAAATTTAATTCTTTTGCTTTTTGTATCCATTGATCTCTATATTCCTTGCCATTTCTTTTTCTTCCATGCATTACAACAACCAATCTTGTGTCTTTGGTAATCTTTTCTGGTGCAACATAAAAAACAGGTATTTCTGAGAAAGAATTATGTGAAAAAATAAAAGTATTATCGCTTTTTACTTCGAGAGTACAGACGAGTATTACTAATAAAATGAATATTTTCTTCATATCAATAAAAAGGGAGCATACGCCCCCTTTATTATATTCCTAAAAAAGTATCAGAATTTTTTATAGAATTCTAAACTAAAGTTTCTTCCGTAGTCTGTATGAAGGTCTCCCCAAAACATACTGAAAGTTTCATCCGCAAGTGGTGCTCTTTCATCCTCGATATTTTTAACTTGCAGTCTAACCCTTAGATCATTTTTAAATGTATATCCGAGAGTTACATTAATCATGGTCATTGAATCAACTGTCCACATAACTCTTTCACCATCGATTGTCTCTGTATGAGCTGATTCAAAGAATTCTCCCCATTGAGTACCAGAAACAAGTACTTGGTAGGGACCATTTTTCCATGAAAGTTTCATAGTATATTTATCTTCAATTGAACCATTTAAGCCAAGAAGATCGTTAACACCTCTTACTGGAGCTACGCCAGCTAATGTTCCGCCGGGCTGACCCGCATCGCTAAGTCTTTTAGCGTCTCCGCCAGCTTCTTGATTTTTGGTATCGTAATGAACATTCACTAGTTTTGCAGAAAATGCTCCGATGTCAGTATCTATAGAATAGATCACGCTTGTATCAAAACCTTCAATAGTTCTTGTATCACCATTTACGTAATAATCATTAACTTTTTCAACAAGACCCGCTGGGCATAATCCAGCTGCAGCCCAATCTACACTGTCTTCAGCTACAGGATTACGAATTACATTTGGATTTCCAATGCACTCACTTGCACCTCCTTCAGCTCTAATAAGAGTATCGAGCAAAATTGCGTTGGTCATACCAAATATTCCTACAGTGTCTTCTGTTTCAATGGACCACTGATCAAGTGTAATAATTAAATTATCAATAGGCTCTAATACAAGACCCCATGATTCATTTTCACCAAGTTCAGGTTTTAGTCCAGGATTACCTTCTGTAACTCTTTGCATTGAGTAGGAATCATAATCATCTCCACTTGCATACTCTAAAAGAGCATCATTAGTAGAAGTGCTTCTTCCTAAAAATCCCTCATTGACTAAGATTAGTGCAGGCGCTCTAAATGTTTCAGAAGCAGAATATCTTAATTTAACCTGATCAAGAGGTTGCCATCCAATAGCAAATTTTCCAACAGTAGCATCTCCATAGTCATCAGAATCTTCGTATCTCACAGCCAATTGCGCATCAACTGTTTCATGAAGGGGAATTTGTAATTCTCCAAAAAACGAACTTGTTGATCGCGAACCGCTTGAGGCTGGTGTCGCACTTGAATTAACAACATCAGAAATTAGAGGGAAAGTAAGACCTGCTTTTGGGCCAGTCGGAACTACATAGGGCATTGTTCCATCAATTCTGGGATCTCTGCCATCAGTGTATTCCTCATCTCTTGCCTCGAAGCCAATTAACGCACCAACAGGACCTGCAGGCATTTCGAATAAATTATTATTAGATAGTTTGAAATCAATTAAAAATAGGTTTGTGGTATTTTCTCTAAATATATCTATGGTAAAAGCGCTTTCATCACTACATCCACCGCCACAAAATGGGTTATATGCATTTGGAGTCGATAACGCCAAAGCTTGGTTTAGCAACGTCATTGATTGTCTATTTTTATTCTTTTGTTTTGACTTGGCGTCTGACCATAGAACCGCAGTATCCCAATCCCATTCACCAATAGTCCCTCTGAAGCCTTGTAGGAATCTTAAAGTGACTCTGTCAGAGTCATATCCTCGAGGAGCATCAAATCTATGTCTTGATTTCCATAAACCCAAACCATTCGCTATTTGATTGGAATCAACAAGTTTATTCCCGCTGCTATCAACTAATTGATTTAGCCAATAGTTTGATAAAGGTACCAATAATGGTTGTGTACAAGAACCTGTTTTTGCGCAATTGCCAGCACCAAGAGTTGTTCCACCATATAGTTGCTGGGTAGCAAATGAATGGTAGTATCCTATTTCGGTATATGCCTCAACGCCACTATCAAGTTCAGTGTTAATAAAAACAAAAAGATTTTCTCTTTTTAAGTCAGGCCTCATCCATCTAGTTTCATTATATTTAGCTCTTAAAGAATCAGGAGGATTATTGCCAGAGGCTAAATATAAGCAAGTATTCCCTCCAGTTCCGGTATAAGCACAGCCGCCTGTATTAGGTCTTGTATGGATAAATCTAGTTCCTCCTCCATGCCAGACTCCATAGGGTGAGGCTGCATTTGTATTTCTCCATGAAGTATCATCCCAAGCAGTACCATCAAATTTTCCTAAACCAGGAGAAACTCTAGCATCTTGAGCTAACCATTTTGGATCTTCATTTCCTCTTATCTCAGCTCTTCTGAAGGCATCAAAATAAACAGAAACATTTGTATTATCAAAATCTTGACCCCATTGGATACTCAGCTTTTGATCTCTTGCATCAAAATGCTCGTAGCCACTGAGCTTGTATCTAACTCTTGTACCAACAAAATTTGTTTTAAGGACTGTATTCACTACTCCAGCCAATGCATCAGCACCATAAATAGCTGAAGCACCGTCTCTGAGAATCTCAATTCTATCTGCGCCATTAACAGGAATAGCATTAGAGTTAGTGGTGAATACTGGCATTGATCCACCAAGAATGGGTTCAGTTTGATAGCCAGGCGAAGTGATTATCCTTCTACCATTTAAAAGTGTAAGAGTATTACCCGTACCAATGTCTCTTAAATTGAAAGCTCCAATGTCTCCTCTTGAAGCATTGTAACCACCACTGAATTCATTCTGATTGAATGTGTTTTGCCCTAATTCAGCAATGTTATCAAGGAGTTCATCACCAGAGTCTACACCTAATGATTCAATGTCTTCACTTGAAATGACTGAGACTGGTAAAGCTCCCGTAATCTTTGCTCCTTTGATTTGAGAACCAACAACAACGACTTCTTCTATGTTTTCAGCACCACTCTCTTGAGCAGAAGTATTAACATTGAATGCGATAGCTGCAACCAACAAAAAAGATAATTTAAATATTTTCATAATTTTCCCCTAAAACTTATGAAAATATAGCAATATGCTGACAATTTGTCATCTTAAAGTTGATTAATTTTTGAGTGAAAAATTAAAAATCAGTTCCTGTAATTCAAAGGGGGATCTCTATCTCCTAGCAAAGGATAATACTGAAAATCTTTACCAATTCTGTTTTTGTATTCATCTTTTGCTAATAAAATTATTTTTGGATTTAGATATAAATCTTTTGCGGTGTCAGCAAGCACTTGAGCAGCTAGCTTCGTTCCCTTAAGACCAATGGAATGACCCCCTGCAGAGACTGCTTGCCAAGAATGAGCAGCTGTTCCAGGGACCCATGTTGCGGTTCTTAGACCAGCCTGAGGAACAATCCAGCTTACATCTCCCACATCTGTTGAGCCATATGAATGACTTGTTGAATAGGGCTTAATATTTTCTTGATCTCCAATCTTGCCACCTGGAGAGATTAACGTCTTATGAATTTTTTTTGCATATTCATTCTCTTCTTGCGAATACTTAATTCCACCTCGTGAAAGAAGGTTTTTGTGCATTATCTTTTGAAGAGTTTGATTGGGAAGCTTGGAATAATTTCCGTGCATCACTTCATATGAAACTTTGGTTTGTGTTCCAATAGCAGCACCTTCAGCAGCTTCAACCACCCAATCAAAAATTTCTTGAACTTTTTCTCTTTTAGGATGCCTAACGTAGTAATAAACTTCAGCTAAATCTGGTATTACGTTTGGAGCAAGACCTCCTTTGGTTATAACGTAGTGGATTCTAGACTCTTGGGGTATATGCTCTCTCATCATATTTACCATAAGGTTCATAGCCTCAACTCCATCTAAAGCAGATCGACCTTTATGCGGAGATCCTGCAGCATGAGCTGAAATTCCAGTGAACCTGAACTTTGCAGATTTGTTTGAATTTGAAGATTCAGCGTTTGCTGCATTGGAACTGCTAGGATGCCAATGTAATACCGCATCAACATCGTCGAAGAGTCCCGCACGAACCATGTAGACTTTTCCAGAACCGCCTTCTTCTGCTGGAGTACCATAGAACCTGATTGTTCCTTTAGTATTAGTTTCAATCAGCCATTCTTTAATTGCTATGGCAGCCCAAGCAGATGCTGCACCAAATAGATGATGTCCACAGGCATGACCAGCAATGACATCATCTCTCTCCTCTTTGAATGGTGATGCAGTTTGCATTAATCCTGGCAGGGCATCATATTCTCCTAAAATTCCTATTATTGGACCTCCGTTTGAGTATTCTGCAATGAATGCTGTTGGAATTTCTGCAACTCCTGATTGAATGCTAAAACCATTTGCTAATAATTCCTCTTTTAAGAGCGTTGAACTTTTGTACTCTTGATATCCGACTTCAGCCCAATCCCAAATTTTTAATGCCACATCCTCGAATGTTTTTTGATGTTTATTTAGTGCTTTATCAAGGCCTGGATCGGCATGCAAATTAATAGATGCTATTAATGCAATGATAGTACTTGATTTAATGAGTGCCTTACTTTTAATCCTATACATTCTTCTTTTTCTACCTGTCTTATAATTTCTTTATCGTCAGATGTTAATACTAATCTGTGACCTTTGGAATCTTCTGCATAAAAAACAGCTTTTGATGCATTTTGTTTTTCATAAAGACTTGTACAACCAATTACCAAGGCGTCCCCTTCTTTTTGATCAGACATTGGAACAGCGAGCTCCATTCTTTCAGCCTGTTTGGTGACGTCCTTGGATTCAAAATCCATTGCTGGCTCTTTCCCCCAAATTGCCAAAGACTGTTTTGTCATCATTCCTGAAACTCCCGTAACTAAACCTATTTCATTTGTTTCATCACGAATCTTTAGAAGCATTTGTGCTGAAGCATGCAACATATAGTTATTTAGCGGACCACCTGCAAAGGGCATGCCTCCAGTCACAGTCTTATTTATATCATCGGAGAGATTTAATGCCATCGAAAACATTTGAACAGATACAGGAAAGCAGCTATATAGTTCATAAATTGATGGATATATTTTATTTTTCTGCGCAGTCTCAATGATGAAATCTGCTGCTAATTTAAGACCCAAGGGATTTGTCATATCAGGTCTTTGTATAAGACCAACCATATGATTTGTTTCACTTGAAATTAACGGATAAACCCTTTTTGAAACAGGAATATTAAGCTTATCTGCGATTTCATCGCTTGTCAGTATAAAGGCTGATGACTGATTAACATTCCAGCTAGAATTATGAAGTTTATTATATGGATAAGCTATTCTAGGATTTTTCTTTGAAGGTTTTTGAATTTCATCCGAGGAATAAATTTTTTGATTCCATGCGTGTTGGTTTTTAGATGCAGTTTTTGAAAACTTTGCATAGAGATCACCAAGAAATTTTTCATGATCTTCTATAGATTTTTTTTGTTTATAACGCATTGCGCTCTCAAGAATAGCGTAGTAACCAACTGCCATCATACCTAACGCATCAAGTTCCTCCGTTACATATAAATCATCCTTTGCCTTCACATAGTGATCAGGATTTTTAAGTAATTCTGTTTCTTTAAAATCTATTCCTTCTTTTAATGCTTGTATTTTTTTATACCTAGCTTCTCCGCCGACAATAAGGCAAGCCCTTATCTCTTCGTTGATAATTTTTTTACATGCTGAATTGATTAAGTTCTGTTGCAGAACTCCAATTTTAGTAACGCTAGTTATTGCACTAGAAAATCCATGTTTTTCTGCAATCCATTTTCCTGGATCCCTATAAGCCCAATATCCTTTGGGAATTTGAACCTCGTCTATGTAATTAACAATTGCAGAATTTTCAGTATCTTCGATAGCATTTAAAGTAGCTTGTTCCATCAAGATTAATGCCTCGTCAAGTTCAGCAAAAGATCCTTTTTGTTGCAAGCAACCTATACCAATTAGAACAGGTCTATTTTTCATGAAGAATCAATATATCAAAAAATCTGCTTCACAGATATTAGTGATATATAATTCATGTTTTTGGGGCTATAGCTCAGCTGGGAGAGCGCTTGCGTGGCACGCAAGAGGTCGGCGGTTCGATCCCGCCTAGCTCCACCAAATAATCTTATAAATTATTTGCGTATTCATGATTGGTCTTACTATGATGCTGTTCATCTGCTCTGACACATCTAATTACATCTGATAATTTTGCATCAGTTGATAGCTTGTAATAACTAATTGCCAAAGCAGGAGCCGGGGTATCTTCAACCTTTCCTGATTTAACCATATCAAGATACTCTGTATAACTATTAACTGCTTCATCCTCAAAATATCCAATCATTCTGTGTGCTGTTCTTGTAAAGCATACATACATGAATAGATAAAATATCCCAAATACTATTTGAGAGGATAGAACTATAAATCTTTCAAAAATATTTGGTTTAGCAATTTCTATAAAAAACATTAAATGCATACGCTCATTTTCAGCTTCTGAAAGCATCTCCCTAATTTGCTCTCCATAGCCTGCTTTCATCTTTCTTAAGCTTTTGAAATGCATCCAAACTCCTGCAACCATACCAGGGACACCTGCAACTGTTTCAAGAACAACAGCTCTATGCCCATACCTTTTTAAAAAAAAGCTATCAGCTATGAATCTAAAGAATTTTGTCATTGAGTATGCAAAAGTATCCGAGATACGTGCACTACTAGTTTTAATAATAGAATACATAATAAATATTGATTATATTATATTATAATAAATATCTATATTAAGTAAAGTAAATATTGTTTATTTGTATTAATTTGGATTAACTAATAAGCTATCACTTGTCCCGAAACACCAACGGATGAATGAAATTGAACAATTTTCCATTCATTTTCGCGTTTTTCCATCACTCCAGTGTATCTAACCCCTTTGATTATTTGTTTTTTACCATCTAAAAGAAACTCCCAATCAACAATCTCAGAAAACCAGGCTACTTCACCAGAGTTGCTTAAATTAAGTTTTTTATGCATTCGTTTAACATTTAATATGTTAAAAGCATCAAATTGATTTTTTACAGATTTTTGCAAATCATCCCATCCAACCCATCTTTCAGAGGCATCTGTTCCAAAAGTCACCATATCTGAGTCTTGTGCCATGGTTTCTGCAAACATGTTGTGATCACCTTGTACAAAAGATTCCCACATTTTGCTAATTACAAAATCTGCTTCATCAACAATTGGTTTTGGATCGGCTTGAGCAGTTAAAAATGATGAAGAAATTAAAAATGTAAAAAATAGTTTTTTCATAAAAATCCTTATATTTATGTTAATGGAACAATGTATCATAAGTAATTAAATAAATTACTTTCTTGATTTTGAAACTTAAACTGTTTTATTTTTTTCTGCTGATGCTTCCAAGCATTTCAATGTATGCAAATTCTGTTGCTACATCTAATAAGATCTTAGAGGATAAGAACATTAAATCTATAATGTATGTGGGCAATAGTTTTTTTTATTACAACAATAGTCTTCATAATTATGTAAGTTCAATTGTAAAAAATCATAGTTCAAATAAAACATTAAGACAGCGTTCAATCACTATCAATGGATCATCTCTTTCTTGGCACCCTTTAGATTCTTATTTAAATAATAAAAATATTGGGAGCTTTACCATAGACACAGCTAATAATAATAAATACAAGCAAGTAGAAGATACCTCAATTGATGCTGTTATATTTATGGACTGCAGTCTATGCCCAATTCACCCAAAAACTAAAAAGGATTTTCATGAAAATGTTACTAAATATACCAATATCATAAGGTCCAGAGGAATGGAACCAATTCTTTTTATGTCTTGGCCATACAAAAATAAACCTCTAATGATTAATGAGTTAAGAGAAGAATTTTTTAAAGCAGCAAAAACAAATAATATATTTTTAATTCCTGTAGGCGAAGCATTTTATGCTTTTCAAAAAAAATATCCTGAAATAAATCTTTATACAGATGATTTTAGACATCCATCAAAAGAGGGGACTTACCTTGCTGCGGCAGTAACTTTTGCAAGTTTATTTAATTTAGACGTCACTGGGACCCAAGGAATAGAGGGAATTGATGCAGATATTGCGCACAAAATTCATAAAATGGCTGACTTAACAGTTCAAAATTTTTTTAATTAAATCCCATGATACAAACTTCTTATTGCAATAGGTATTTTTAGGCGAATATAAATATCTTGAATTTGATTGACTTTGAGGCATTTTTGTCACAGAATTGTCAAAATTATGGCATAGCTGCGTGCGCGGCTATTATTTAAAGGAAAGGGGATATTATGAAAAACAAACTATTTTTATTGTTTGGGTTATTCGCAGTTACTGCATTTGCTCAAGATAACAACAGCGATGCTGATGTTGAGCAGGTTGTAGAAGTTGAAGAAATAACCATTATCGGTTCAAGAATTAAATCAAAAACTACTTTTGAAAGTCCAGTACCAGTTACCATTGTTACTGGTGAGGATTTTGAAAACAGACTTTTTGATTATGCAAGTTCTGCCGTTACAAGATTGCCATCAGCTGCTGGGACAGAAAGTGGTCCTAATGGAAGTAGTGCAATTAATAACTTAAGACTTGGTTCTCAAAGAACTCTTGTAACAGTTAACGGAAACAGGTTTGTTTCTTCTAACGGTTATGGTGGTGGACAGGTTGATGTTAACAACATTCCAACTATGCTTATTGACAGAGTTGAAGTTATTAACATCGGTGGTGCAGCTGTATACGGTTCTGATGCTGTTGCTGGTGTTGTGAACTACATTCTTAAAGATGACTTTGAAGGATTTAAGTTCCAATATAACCACAATAATATATTCGAAGACTTAGACCTACAAAGAGGTTATAAAATGCTCTTTGGTGGTAATTTCCTTGATGGCAAAGCTAATTTAACATTCTCCCTTGACTACACTACCACTGGTGGTTCAAAAGTTTTGGATATCCCCGCAGATGTTAAATGTAAGGCTCTTGGAACTGACTCTAATGGCAGAGTCCCAGGGCAAAATTTCGTATTTCCTGCCTGTGAGTCTTTCACATACTTCGGAATTAGTCCGAACGGAAGTATTGCATTTGGTGACTTAATTGACACACCGGGCGCTCTTGGATATGGACCCAATCCTTTTGGTGTTGCTGAGCCAGGTATACCACTTACTGAATTCTACGGTTTTGGCCCTAGTGGAAAGCTACAAATTAACACTCCAGGTATCTCAACTGATGGCTCATTAAGATATAGAGGTGGAGATGGTCTAAACTTTGGTTTAAGACATGATCCAGATGCTTATACAGTTCCAATTGAGAAGTTTAATTATGTAACTACCGGTAGATTTGATGTTACTCCAAGAATGAGAGTATCAGGCTCCGTTTATTTAACTTCATATGAAGCTATTGATGAAAGCACCCAAGGTTTCTATAACACAGGTTTATTCGGATCACCTTCAGATACACTTGTACTTGAATGTAATCATCCTTTCTTAAGCGCAGAGGATTCAGCATTTATTTGTGCAAACCTAGTTCAACCTAATGGAACAAGCCCATACGGAAATGAGACATTCAGATTTGGTAAGGCTTGGGGCCCATATTACAAATCATTGGGTGGAGAAGATCAAGATAATGTAGACAACAGAGTCTTTAACTTGAGAGTTGATGGGGACTTTGACATTGGAGACAGAACTTTTAATTATTCTGCTGGTGTCACAGATGGTGAATCAAGAAGAGTTAATTCAAGACCAGACATTATTAAATCAAGATTGTTTGCTGCTCTTGATTCAGTTCTTCTAGCTGATGGTACTATCGATTGTAGATACAATCAGTTAGGCGCAGGGGCATACACAAATGATTTATATCAAAATCCTTATATGCAGCCTGGTGGAACAAATGATCCATCATATTTCATTCTTGGTGAGCCAGGTGATTGTGTTCCATTAAACCCTTTTGGAGACGGTACACAAATGTCTGATGCTGCTATTGATTACGTAGGCGGCATGGTTTCAACAAGAACTACAACGGAACAAAATTATAACTTTGGTTATATTTCAGGACCTGTTGCAGATCTTCCAGCTGGTGAACTTTCGGTCCTTGTTGGATATGAGGAAAGAACAGAATCATACAAATTTAAAGATGCTCTATTTGATGAAGCTTATGTTGGAGATGGATCCGGTGGTATGACTGCCTTAACTGGTAAGTTTTCTACTTCAGATACCTACATGGAGGTTGTTGCTCCAGTCGTCTCTCCAGATATGAATATCCCATTCCTCGAAGAAGTCACTCTTTCAGGTGCT
>Ga0163109_10004061_pt1 | contig 11151 bp, 8 predicted proteins | sample CRUFie1St13metaG_FD_108704 | JGI IMG/M metagenome (GOLD analysis project Ga0163109, IMG submission 108704) | Marine microbial communities from the Costa Rica Dome - CRUD Field 142mm St13 metaG | ecosystem: Environmental > Aquatic > Marine > Oceanic > Photic zone | place: Costa Rica: the Eastern... | reverse complement strand
ATTGCTGTCTAAGGCGGCGGCTAGCGGCGCAGATGCGGTGATCATGGATCTTGAAGATGCGGTATCAGAAGCTGACAAGCCTGCCGCCCATGAGGCACTGGCAGCACGCTCTACATTGCGGGTTCCCCTTGTTGTACGATGTAACGGTTTTGGGTCAATCTGGTTTGAGAAGGACCTTGAGGTGTTGGCCGAGACTCCACCTGACATGGTCATGCTGCCCAAGGCGGAGTCTGCAAGCCATATCGGAGCTATAGCTCAAAAGCTTGGCAGTGAAATGCCTATCATTCCGATTATTGAGAGTGCCCTCGGCCTTGGTGCCGTTGAGGATATCATGGCACATCCATCGGTTTTGCAATGTGCATTTGGCCATCTTGATTTCTCGCTTGATATTGGTGCTGAGTCGCATTGGGAAGCGCTTCATTATGCGCGTGGTAGAGTTGTCCTTGCATCACGCCTTGGCAATAAGGCACCTCCTCTTGATGGGGTTTCCGTGCGGTTTGATGATGAAAATATTGTTGCAAGTGAGGCTCGCCGCGCCCGTGATATGGGCTTTGGTGGAAAGCTGTTGATTCATCCAAAGCAGATTAGTCCAGCAAAAGGAGTGTTCCGGCCTAGTGATGATGATTATGCATGGGCCAAGCGTGTAATGGGGGCTGTGGCCTCAAATGCATCAGCCGTTCAGCTTGATGGAGCAATGATTGATGTTCCGGTGATAAAACGTGCTGAGGCTATTATCCGAGATTATGAAGCGTTGGCATGATTAGTTGGGTAATATCAGGCCAATACTTATTTTATGTGGGAGATAAAAATGGGTGAAGGCCAAAGCCGTGATTTGGACGGGCTGCTCGTGGTGAGCCTTGAGCAAGCGGTTGCCGCTCCTTACGCCGCCAGCCGACTTGCCGATGCTGGAGCACGGGTGATCAAAGTTGAGCGGCCCGAAGGTGATTTTGCTCGTGGTTATGACGCTGATGCACGGGGTTATAGCTCTTACTTTGTTTGGTTAAATCGAGGCAAGGAGTCAATTGCGCTTGATTTGAAAAATCCTGATGAAATGAAAATTTTAAGACAAATGCTCGTAAAAGCAGATGTGTTTATTCAGAATTTAATGCCGGGCGCATTAGAGCGGCTTGGGGTGTCGATGAAAAATTTGCGTAAAGAAAATCCAACAATAATTACTTGTGATATAAGTGGCTATGGTGCAACTGGCCCCTTTGCCCAAATGAAGGCGTATGATTTTCTTGTACAGGCTGAGGTGGGGTTAGCCCAGATTACTGGTGCGCCCGAAGAGCCGGGCCGAGTGGGTGTGTCGATTTGTGACATTGCCGCTGGTATGACTGCGCATGCAGCTATCTTGCAAGCACTAGTCGCAAAAGGGCGCACTGGAGAGGGCCGTTCGATTGAAGTCTCGCTGTTTCATGCGCTCGCTGACTGGATGAATGTCCCCTATCTGCAGCATCATTACGGCGGACGTAAGATTAAAAGACCGGGCCTGCATCATCCTACTATTGCCCCGTATGGTGCATATCTTTGCGGTGATGATCGAATGATACTCATTTCAATTCAGAATGAGCGCGAATGGACACGGTTCTGCGCTGAATTGCTTGATGCTCCATCTATGCCAAACAATCCAGACTTTAATAGTAATGTATCGAGGGTAAAAAATCGGATTGCACTTGATGATGTAATAAACGGTGTGTTTCAGAGATATTCAATTGATGAGGTGGCTCAGAAGCTCCAAACAGCAAAAATCGCATTCGGCCGGCTAAATGATATGGACGCATTTGCACAGCATCCACAAAATCGATACATCGCTGTTAAGACATCGGTTGGGGATGTTAAATTATTGTCGCCGGGTGCTGTCGTTAATGGAAGAATGCCACGGCTCGGAGATGTGCCTGATTTAGGACAACATTCAGATCAAATCCGTCGTGAATTCAGTTAAATGTTTAAGTTGACGCCGGTTTATGAGTATTAAGTCGACTATTTCTTTGAAACAACAAATTAACTGATGAAACAGTTTGCAAATATTGATTAATCACAGGGGTTGCTCAGGTTTTGAGCTCCCCAACCTTTACTGCATCTAAAAGTGCTAAGTGTACTTCTTTGATCACATCCGATTTTGGGTGGTCATTATTGTATGCCAACCCGAGTTGGCGAGTTGGGGCGTGAGCGCCAAGGGAAAGCCGCCGGATTGGCAGCGGATTTACACTTTGAACGCAACTCTTTGGAACAATTGATAAGCCTAGATTCGCAAACACCATACTTGAAATCGCCTCAAGTCCATCAAGTTCCATGGACTCGATTACCTGTATGTTATTTTTTTGAAGCCATTTCTCAACCATTTGGCCAAAAAGAGCATCCCTGTCGAATCTGATGAAAGGCAGGGTGCGAAGTAAGTGCAAAGGATCACAGCTTGTAGTATTTGGTGGCGCAAGGAGTTGCATTGGTTCTGCTGCAATGTCCAAACAATTAAGTCCGTCGGGAAGCAGTTCTGGTTTTCCTATAATTCCCGCGTCGATAGAACCCCTGTCAATTTGAGTCATCAGTCGTGTCGATAATGCTGGATAAATCACTACTCTAAGCTCAGGATACCGCTGCTTTAACAAATTTACTGCCATAGGCATTAGACCAGTCAATGTTGTTGGTACAGCGCCGAGTTTTAGTTGTCCTTTGAAACTGTCACCGAGAAGCGCTGAGTTTACGATGTTGTCATATGCTTTGATGGCTAATTCCGCTTCTTTTGTCAGAGCTTTTCCAACCGCAGTCATTTGAGGGCTCCTGTTGCTGCGATCAAAAATTTCTTTATCCCACATCTTTTCCAAGGATTTGATTTGTTGGCTCACAGCAGGCTGACTTAGATACAGTGCCTCGGCCGCAGCTTGAAAACTTCCATATTTTTTAATCGCAACGAGTGTGCGAAGATTCCTTATGCTCATGCAAACAGCTCCTGATTTCATAACGTCAAATACTTCATAAAAAGTAAAGTAAATTGTAATTTTTTTTTACTATAATTCAAAAATTTAAATGATTAAGATAAATGAAGTTGTGGTCGCAATGTGAGAAATGATTTTCGCAGACCTGTTTATTTTAATGTTTTGGATCAGAAAGTTAGGCGTTCTAATGCTTGATACAGTGGAAAATAATTATCAAACAATTTCAGTGAAAAGATTTGCCCCAAATTTAGGTGCAGAGATATCTGGCGTTGATTTGTCAAAAGATATAACAGACAAGCAATTTGAAGAGATTTTGAGGGCATTTCATGATCACCAGGTTCTGTTTTTTAAGGATCAAAAAGAAATCTCCCCCGAGATGCAGGTTATTTTTGGAAAGCGTTTTGGTAAACTTCATGCCCATCCTGCGGCACCAACAATGAAGGGCCATCCTGAAGTTTTTGAAATTCACGCCACTAAGGACTCAAAAATAGCTAATGGTGAGTTCTGGCACTCCGACGTGTCATGTGATGAGACTCCCCCACTTGGTACGATGCTTCAAATACATATTTTGCCATCGTGTGGCGGTGACACTATGTTTAGTAACATGTATTCCGCTTTTGATACTTTGTCGGAACCGATTAAAAATCTTCTATCTGGAATGACTGCAACCCATGAGTCCGAGCATATTTACAAAGGTCGCTATAGTGACAGGGGAAAAAGTGATGCAGATATAGACTGTCCTATGGCAATTCACCCGGTTGTTCGGACACATCCAGAAACAGGAAAAAAGGCATTATTTGTCAACAGAACTTTTACAACCAAGATAAATGAGTTGTCAGCGCATGAAAGTGAGAGCATTTTGGAGATGCTCTTTCAGCACGCAGAACATATTGACCATCAAATTCGTTTCCGATGGTCGCTAAATGATATGGCGTTTTGGGATAACCGTTGTTGTATGCACCGTGCAATATGGGATTATTGGCCCGAGGAGAGAAAAGGCAGGAGGGTTACTATTTTGGGTGATAGGCCAAGATAGGTATTAAAAACCGCCTTTCATTGTGGAAAGTTTTTAGATGATATCCATTGAGGTGGTTGAAGAGACAGCCCAATCATTGATGAAAAAGGCTGCAATTGAAATCCCAAATGATTATCACGCAGGGCTGAAAAAAGCCGCGATTGAGGAAGATGGTGATCTATCAAGCTTTGTCCTCGAAGCTATGCTGGAAAATTATGCTGCGGCTAAAGAAGATGGTCGCGCTATGTGTGGTGACACTGGGTGTCCGCGCTGGTATGTCAAAATAGCTAATGAGGCTAAAATTGATGGAGGCCCAGTAGCTCTTGAGGCGGCGCTGCGCCGAGCAACGGCTAATGCTACGCATTCAGTGCCCTTACGACCCAACAGAGTTCACCCTCTGTGGCGGACTGATCATGATAATAATGTGGGCATTGGCGCCCCTGAGATTGAATATGGGTTTGAACCTGATGGTGACTGGATTGACCTTGTAACAGTCCACAAGGGTGGTTTGTTTGGTACAGATTACCGGATGCTCTTCCCCAGCGATGGCATTGAAGGGATCAAGAGGTTTTTTCTAGACTCCTTGGTTGCCTTTGGCAAACGCGGCCTTGCCTGTCAACCCGCCATAATTGGTATTGGGCTAGGTGGGTCAAAAGATAGCTGCATGGTTTTAGGCAAGCGGGCAGCCTGCCTTCGAATAGTTGGTGACCGAAACCCTGACCCAAAGATTGCTGCTTTAGAGGATGAATTTAAAGAGCTTGGCAACAATATTGGTATGGGCGCAATGGGGTTTGTTGGTAAATCTATGGTGATTGATTGCAATATCGAGGTTGGTTATTGCCATACTGGCGGTATGCAAATGAGTGTCCACGCTTTTTGTTTGTCTTCGCGTCGCGCTGTTGCTCGAATTGCTGGTGATGGTTGCGTTACTTACCGTACAGACCCAGCATGGTTCACTGCCTATCAAAGGCGGGAGACGGTTGAATGGTAAAGTCAAATAAACCGCGGAAAATACATTTAAACGCAAATCCTACACCCGAAGCGCTGGCAGAACTCTCAATTGGTGATATTGTGTATCTTGATGGTACAGTTTATACGGCACGCGAAGGAATTTATAAGCGTGTGTTGGAGGACGGCATTGCCATGCCGCTGGATTTGCCAGCAAAAAGCGCTGCCAATTTTCATTGTTCACCCGCTGCGACCCAACATGATGATGGTAGTTTTGATCTTGGTGCCGTTACTGCTACTGCGTCTTTTAGATTTTCCAAATGGATTGGCCCATGGTTGGCAGCATCAGGTGCCAAATTGATCATTGGCAAGGGTGGAATGAGTTCTCAGGATTATCGCGATCATTTTGTACCGCATGGGGCGATTTATTTGACCACCGTTGGGTATGGTACGGGAGCGCTTCTTGGCCGAGGTGTAAACCAGGTGCGGGATCTTCATTGGAGAGAGGAATTAGGTCTTGCGCAGGCAATGTGGGTTCTTGATGTGGAAAATTTTGGCCCATTTATTGTGGAGAGTGACCTTGAGGGGAACAGCCTGTTTGAGAGAGAAAATGCACGTATTGCCGCGTCGCTTGATAAAGTTTATGAGGGAACGCGGCCAGCAGTTTTGAAAAGATTTGGTGAAACCGATGACCGAAGCGATGAATTAATTTAATCGCAAAAGGTATTACTCTAATCAGCATCACTAAAGGTCATAATGGTGGCATCAACGCTTAAAATGTCACCCTCGCCCGCGAGAAGGCTCTCGATTTTGCAGCGTTTGTCAGCTGTGAGGGCATTTTCCATTTTCATCGCCTCGACAATACATAATGTCTGGCCAGCCTCGACGACATCACCCGCCTGAACAAATAACTTCATCAGGCTGCCAGGCATTGGGCACAGCAGCATATCTGACTGATCAGGTTTCAAAAGTGGCTTCATATAATGGGCAAGAGCGGCAATGTGCGGTGCACGAACATGGGCACATAGGCTGGTACCCCGATAATAGAGGTGCCAGCTATCCTGACGGCGCGATAATTCGCAAATATAATTACTTTTAACGCCATCTTCGGTTATCACCGCGTTAAGGCGTGGATGGTCAGTGGCTCGGTAAAGGTCAAGCAGGACGCTGTCATCACCCGTAAATGTGCTGATGTTAAAACGCCCATCATCAGTCATCGTGATAGTAAGGGCCTGGTCTTCTGCTGGATCATGACTACCTGTTTCAATGTCAATAAATTGGACGATCTGGCGGTGCGCGTTGTCATCATGGCGTGGATGTGTGGGTATGCTAACCCTTTTAGGGTTAAGCCGTGAGGCTTCGCCGCAGGCCGCGGCCGCCATTATCATCCCCAGATGGCGTTTTCGAGCTGGCGATGCACTAACGCCGCAAAACCCATCTTTATATTCATCTTCGATAAAGGCGGTGGTGATATTGCCACTTACGAAGCGGGCATGTTCCATCACCGCTGACAGGAAGGGGATATTATGTCCTATGCCGCGCATGGTAAACGCATCAAGGGCCGTTTGCATCCGCCCGATGGCCGCCTTGCGGTCTTTGCCCCAAGTGCAGAGCTTTGCAATCATTGGGTCATAGTACATAGAGATAGTATCACCCTCGCCAACGCCGGTATCATTACGGGTCAGTGTGCCATCATCATGAGTTTGTTCGGTGGGTGGGCGGTATAGCGACAGGCGGCCAATAGCAGGCATAAAATTGCGGTAGGGGTCTTCGGCGTACAGCCTGCTTTCCATGGCCCAGCCGTTGATCTTGATATCATTTTGTTTGTGGCGCAATGGCTTGCCAGCGGCAATAAGGATCATTTCCTCAACTAGATCGAGGCCGGTAATCAGTTCGGTAACTGGGTGCTCAACCTGCAAGCGGGTGTTCATTTCAAGAAAATAAAAATTTCGCGCATCATCGACAATAAATTCGACTGTTCCCGCACTGTAATAGCCAACCGCCTTAGCAAGCCGGATGGCCTCGGCTCCCATCGCTTCACGGGTGGCATTATCAAGGAAGGGTGAGGGTGCTTCTTCGATGATCTTCTGATTGCGCCGCTGGATCGAACATTCGCGTTCGTTCAGATGAATGCATTGCCCATCTTGATCGGCTAGCACTTGAATTTCAATATGCCGAGGGCTGGTGACAAATTTTTCAATGAAAACTCGGTCGTCGCCAAAACTGGACGCGGCTTCACGCATAGCTGTGGCATACCCATCAGCAACCTCGTTTGCTGAGTGAGCAATGCGCATGCCCTTGCCGCCGCCGCCGGCACTGGCCTTAATCATCACCGGATACCCAATCTTATCCGCAATCTTAACGGCCTCTTTGTCGGTTGTTATCACGCCGATATGCCCCGGAACCGTGCTTACGCCAGCCGCTTTGGCCAGTTTTTTTGACTCAATCTTGTCACCCATTGCTGCAATGGCAGTAGCTGGCGGCCCGATGAAGGCAATTTTTGCCTTATCAAGGGCTGTGACAAATCCGGCCTGTTCTGAAAGAAACCCATATCCAGGATGCACCGCATCGGCACCAGTTTGTTTGCATGCGCTGATAATTTTATCTGCCTGGAGATAACTGTCTGTCGCACTCATGCCGCCAAGGGCAATTGCTTCATCAGCGAGCTGGACATGCTTGGCGGTTCTATCTGCATCAGAATAAATAGCTACTGTGGCGATGCCCATCTTTCTCGCTGTGTGCATAATACGGCAGGCAATTTCCCCTCGGTTTGCTATCAGGATTTTTTTAAACATAACCGTCTCTTTTCAAAACATTTGGCTAATAAAAGGTTTGAAATCTAAAGGGGAATATTTCCAAATTTTTTGGTTGGATTCTGCTGACGTTTGCCGCGCAGTTTTTCAAAGGCCTGAATAATCCTGTAGCGACTATTACTTGGGATAATCACATCATCAACAAAGCCACGTTCAGCCGCAATGAACGGGTTGGCAAATCGCGCTTCGTAATCGGCGGTGTGGGCTGCAATTTTTTCTGCATCATCGAGTTCAGACCGGTACAGAATCTCAACTGCGCCTTTAGCTCCCATCACGGCAATTTCGGCGGTTGGCCATGCGTAATTGGCATCGCCACGGAGATGTTTGGAGCTCATCACGTCATAAGCTCCACCGTATGCCTTCCGGGTGATTAGAGTGACTTTGGGAGTTGTTGCTTCGGCATAGGCGAATAATAGTTTTGCGCCATGTTTTATAATGCCCCCATATTCTTGGCTTGTTCCGGGCATGAAGCCGGGCACGTCAACGAGCGTTAGAATGGGGATATTAAACGCATCACAAAACCGCACGAAGCGAGCTGCCTTGCGGCTGGAGTCAATATCAAGACATCCCGCTAGTACCGTAGGCTGGTTTGCAACAACTCCGATTGGTGCACCATTCATGCGGACAAAGCCAGTTAATATATTTTTAGCAAAGCTCTCCTGCAATTCGAAGAAATCACCATGGTCGGCAAGGCTAGTAACAAGTTCGCGCATATCATATGGCACATTAGCATTTTCTGGAACCAGACTATCAAGGGCAGGAATTGTTCGTGCTGGATCATCATCAACAGTGAGACGTGGGAGGGGTGCGGCGTTATGTGCTGGCAAAAAACCAACAAGTCGGCGGATTTCAGCTAAAGCATCTAGATCATTGTCAAAGGCGCCGTCAGCAACTGATGATCGCGTTGTGTGTGTATTTGCTCCACCAAGCTCTTCGGCGGTTACATCTTCACTTGTAACGGTTTTTACCACGTCTGGCCCAGTTACAAACATATAGCTACTGCCCCGAACCATGAAGGTAAAGTCGGTCATTGCTGGCGAATAAACAGCTCCGCCGGCGCAAGGTCCCATTATAACTGAAATTTGCGGGACTACGCCCGATGCAAGGGCATTTTGTAAAAACACATCAGCGTAACCGCCCAGCGAGTCAACACCTTCTTGAATGCGAGCACCACCACTGTCATTTAGCCCAACAACTGGAGCGCCGTTCTGGATCGCGAGTTTCAGGATTTTTACAATCTTGCTGGCATGAGCAGCCGATAAAGAACCACCAAAAACAGTGAAATCTTGGGAAAAAACATAAATTAGCTGGCCGTTGATCCGCCCCGATCCGGTAATAACGCCATCGCCAGCAATGGTATTGCCATCCATGCCGAACTCACGGGTGCGATGCACAACAAACATATCAAGTTCTTCAAAGGACCCTGGATCTAAAAGCACATCAATACGTTCACGGGCAGTTAGTTTGCCAGCGGCGTGTTGGCGATCAATCCGCTTAGTTCCGCCGCCAAGACGCGCCTGTTCACGGCGTTCTTGCAATTCCTTGATAATGTCCTGACCGGTTAGCTTCATGCCATATCCAATCTTCTTTTGTTGCAATACTTATTTAGCAGAGGGTGGACGTTCTCGTTATTATGATCAATTACAACAATACAAACCAACGGGCCAAACGTCACCCGCTTAATGTAATGTTTTGTGGTCACCGGCTAATTGAATACTCCCTTTGTTGATTTTAATAGGGAAAAGCGGCATTCTTTGCCAGTTATTCATTGGATTAATTTATGTTACGTTTTTCGGCCAATCTTGGGTTTTTGTGGACTGATTTGCTTCTGCCAGAGGCAATTGACGCTGCTGCAAAGGCCGGTTTTGATGCTGTTGAATGCCATTGGCCGTTTGATGTGCCCCCTGCCGATGTCACAGCAGCTTTGACCGCAGCAAACATACCAATGCTGGGTTTAAACACTAGGCGCGGTGATGTCGATGCTGGTGACTTTGGTCTTGCTGCCTGTCCAGGACGTGGAGATGAGGCTCGCGGCTATATTGATGAGGCAGTGGCATATGCTGCGAAGATTAACGCCGCTGCGGTACATGTGATGGCTGGCCGAACTGATCAAGGGGAAAAGGCTGAAACAGCGTTTTGCACGATGCTTTCTTATGCTGCGGCATTAGCTGCCAAGCACAATATTACAGTTCTAATCGAACCGATAAATCAGCGCGACGTTGCCGGTTATCACTTATCCACAGTCGAGGCTGGCATTGCCACAATCGAGCGGGTTGGCCTTGATAATATCAAGTTGATGTTTGATTGCTATCACACGCAAATCATGCAGGGCGATATAATCCGGCGCCTTGAGGGAAATATTGATTTCATTGGCCATGTCCAAATTGCCGGTGTTCCTGATCGCGGTGAGCCTGATTGTGGTGAGCTTGCCTATAAAGATGTTTTGCTGGCGCTGGATGCTGCTGGGTATGAAGGGTATGTGGGGGCTGAATACCGGCCCCGTACAACAACAGCTGCAGGTCTTGACTGGCTTGCTGAAGCAAAGGCGTGGCAAAGATGACACGACTGGTTGTTGATATTGGGGGTACATCAATCCGCCTTGCGCACTGTCGTGATCACAGCCCCGACCTATTCGACATTTCCCAATTTGCCTGTGCCGATTATAAGAGGGTTGATGATGTTCTGCTTGAATACTGCGCGCGTCATAAGTTGGATAACGATGAATTTGTTTTAGCGGTTGCCGGTCCCGTAGATGGTCCATTAGTTGATATTACCAATAATCAGTGGGAGTTTGACGCTGGGTTGTTAGCGTCTGTTCTTGGCATTAATCGCTACCTGATAATCAATGATTTTACTGCGCAGGCCCTCGCTCATCGCGGCTTGTTTCAGGATCGTCAAATACCGGCGAACAGCAAGTTAAAAATGCTACGTTCAGGCAGTGCGGATTATAGTACTCCATTGCTGGTCATTGGCCCTGGCACTGGGCTTGGAGTTGCGGCATTGGCACCAGTCGGCGATGATGTAAAAATTATCCAGGGCGAGGGTGGACATGTCAGTTACGCGCCGCGTAACTCAACTGAAATGCACGTTCTTCGAACCCTACAGGACCGCTTTGGACATGTATCCGCTGAGAGGATTGTCAGTGGCCCGGGGCTAGCGACGATATTTGAAATACAAACAGGTCAATTGAAACCTGCGCCTGAAATTGGTGCGCTGGCTCTTGCCGGGGATCCTGATGCTGTAGCGGCGGTTCATCTAATGCTACAAAGCCTTGCAACTGTTGCGGCAAATGCTGCGATAACCCTTGGGGCGAGGGCTGGAATTGTAATTGCTGGTGGAATTGTTCCGAAGTTGGAACCTTTATTTGCTACAAGTGGCTTTTTTGATCGGTTTGATGATCATGGCCGCCGGCGGTCTTATTTGCAGCCCATACCAGTTTATT
>Ga0163109_10004059_pt1 | contig 11155 bp, 19 predicted proteins | sample CRUFie1St13metaG_FD_108704 | JGI IMG/M metagenome (GOLD analysis project Ga0163109, IMG submission 108704) | Marine microbial communities from the Costa Rica Dome - CRUD Field 142mm St13 metaG | ecosystem: Environmental > Aquatic > Marine > Oceanic > Photic zone | place: Costa Rica: the Eastern... | reverse complement strand
TTGTATTCCATAGTGTCCTTGTCAATCATAATGCTATTATCTACCATCCTTCCCCATTTGTCAACAACTTTGTTAATCTTTTTTCGTTTTGGTCAAGCAAACGATTGTATGTTTGAACTTGCTCTTGAATCTGATCAGCAATATTTCTATGCTTTACAAGTTCACGAAAGAGTTGTGCTCTTTCTTCGTTGATTGCCAGCAACAATTCATCACTAACTTCTTTTTTCATCAAGTCAAATATTTCATTTCTCGACAACTTCATGATGGTATTGTCTCATAGAGCGATCCTTTTGTCAACTATTATTTTAATCTTTTTGACCTCCGCAAAAGGGCGCAAAAATGGGACAGTGATTATACACCATCGGCCATATGCTTGTCAACAAAAAAATGAACAATTTATCCCATAGGGATTCCCTAGCCTTCCCAATAAATCGTCAATTTATGGTCGATTTTGCTTGACAATTATTGGCAAATATGCTATGGAAAATGGCTTAACATGAGCTATTCTTTGTAAGTTATTGATATTAAAAGGAATATCGAGAGAGGGTCAAATACACTCCCACAAACTCCCATTATCCCCATAATCTCACTCATTTTCCTGTCAAATAATCTCAGCCAATAAGACTAACAGGAATCACTCAAGCTATCCCACCGATCCCCATTCTTCCCCATTTACTAACACCATTCACCACTTTTCAATTTATTGTCAATAGACTGGCCAATCTTCAGGAAAATTTAATCTTCCAAACATGTGACCATACAACTCCATTGCTTTCTTATCATATGCTTTGGCTGCTATTATTGGGTCTTCATATTCTCCTATAAGGATGTTCTCTTTTTCGTATACAATATTGGCTTTCCATGTCGATTTATTATCTGCTTTTTCTTCAGTAATGCCGATGTAGCTATTGGTCTTTTTTTTCATATTCTTTTATAAACCAAATTGAAAGAGCTAATACTGAGCCCCATAAAACAACAAAGCCTATTGTCTCAAGCATTCCTTTCATTTCAATCAATAGCATCTCAGCTTGTAGTGCCGTATCCATCTTTTATATTCCTCATTGTGTTCACCGAAAGAATCGAAAATGCTATTACATAAAAAGAACCTTTCAATAAACTTTTTTTTATTCTTTCTCGATTAATCAAAATCACCTTTATAATAGCTCCATAGAATAGCCATTGCTGCTGTTGGAAGAGTAACTGTTAGTCCAAGCAAGAATACATCGAATAAGTCATACATTATCATCTTCCTCTTTCTCTTTTAGCTTTTCAATAAACCTTTGGATGTTTCGATATCCTTTTCGATTTTCTTTTCTTTGTTCCTCGGAAAATTCGTTATAGAAATGGTAATGAACTTTCTCTTGGAATTCATGGAGAGCGTTAATTCTATTTTCTTTTTCTCTCTTCCTTTTTTCTTTAGCGAAATCTACGATCTTTTCTGACATCTTCTTTCTTCCTTATTACATGCTCATCTGTCCAATTCGATGTGTCGTCTGGAAACTTTATAAGAACCCATTGAGACTCTTTTGCTGACCAATAATAATCATCAACCTGAATTGGTTCGCCAACCTTTAAGTATTCATATCCTTCTGGAAGGAACTTGTTTTCTTTCACCCCAAAACCCCTTTTGTTTTTTATTATTCTTCTTTTTTGCTCGCAAAAACTTTGTCGAGCTTGTTTGAATCAAATGTAATAATCCCGCCTTTATAAAAAGACAAGAATAGAGTTATGGCCCCCAAAGTGGCCAATCCTGAAATTCCTGACAATACAATCACTTTTGTTATTTCATATCCCATTTTAATTTTCTCCTTGTTTTAGGCTTGCGCTTTCTGAAATGAAAGCAATGTCCCATTCGTCGGTTTCTGCTTCTGCGGCACCGTCGGATGTTTTTGTATCCTCAAAAATATATTCTTCTTCCTTATTGAACAAAAGAGGCTCATCACCTCCTGCTGCTGCATTATGAAGCGCCGTGTAAATAACAATCTCCGATTCATAAAAAGTCTGATCAAGCTCGCAACCTGGAAAGAATGTGTGAGCGATGCGAGCGGCATCATCGAAATCGAATATGGTTAAGTCTTCCGCAATTCTTTGAGCAAGCATCGTTCGATCATTGGAATCATTTGTGCAATATGACTGATGCTTTTCTAGGATATCCAAGAATAGTTCTTTTATTTTCTCATTTGCTTTTGGTTGAACCATTATACTTCTCCAAAAAACAGCAACTCGAAATTCTCTGTCGAACCCTTGTAGTTGTTATGTAATGCAAATAAATTGCGAAGCAATTGTTGCAAAGGTTCTTGATTAGTGGCTGTTATTTCTTGCGTTTCGCCGTACTCAATGTAAATCATTTTATAGCTTCTCATTCTTTACCTCTCTCAAAGCCATCTCCAACGCTCGAATATACCCAAGATAGTATTGCATAATTGGAAATGTCTTATTTTGCTTTAGATTTTCTCTTGCTTTTTCTAATTTGTTCTTTAGTCTCTGTTCTAAGCTCATCTTTATATGCTTTGTGGGCTTCTTCGGGTGTCTTAAAATATCCAATGACTTGATTGTCTATGACTGCAACCCAACGATGAGTATCTGATTGTGGTCCTGGTTTGCGTTTTGTGAGTGAAACTCCTTCAAAATTTGCAAACTTTATGGATCCAATTGGATTCTTGCGTGGTCTACCCCTCTTCTTGGGTGTCGTATCAATTTTTGGCTTATTTTTAGAACCTTTTGGTCTACCTCGTTTTCGTTTTGGTTGATTGTCTGTTTTGGGTTTATTTTTTGAACCCTTTGGTCTTCCTCTACCTCTTTTGACTGTCGTCATTAGTCACCCTTATTGTGTGGGGAAAATTTCCCGCGAAGTTTTCGGGCTGAAACCGAGGCGTCTGCCCCGTTTGAACTCTGGTACAAAATGACCGTCTTTGCGTAGGTTCGAGGCTTTTACCGTGGCACATGCCGTGCTGATGCCGAGTTCTTCTGAGAGAGTCTTGAGTGAACCCGTAATCACATGCTTCTTCCAAACATCGATAAACTCTTGGGGCGTATGCTTTGCGGGTCGGCCTCGTTTCTTCGGCTGAGACTTCTTCGATACTCCTTGTGCTTTTAGCTCTTGTGCAATAAATTGTGTGAGTGACATTCTAGTTAATCTCCTTTACATTAATTTTCTCTATGTTTAATTGTGCAAGGCTCAATCGCGCTTTCAATGCTTTGATTTCCGGCCTTGATGCAGTGTTAATATCTGCTAATTCTAATAATAAATCTTCAATCTCTTTTTGTCCATATCTATCGGAAGCATCGGCCAACACATCAGCAGAACCTGCTATATCTCCATAATGACTCAATAGAAGCATAGCTGCCTCAACATATGATATGGAATTTACATCCATTAATATACTAATCAAGAATCAAAACCCTTTCGCCTACAGGCGTAAAATAAGTATGTCGAGCACCATATCCATCGGTCAACCACATTCTTTGACATTTAGAACGAATTGGTTTTGGAGCCAACATATCAGTTATAATAATATGTCCATCAAAATTTCTAGCGTTTACATATTCTGTTGGAGCATTAAAATCAGTTCCACCGGACAAGACTCTTTCTCTTGTTCTTCTCTCGCCCTTCTTCCAAACATAAACCTTCTCATCGAACACCTCATGATCAAAAGGGACAACCGTAAAACTTGCAAACTTTGCAAACTCACTTAACCAATCAAATACTTTGCTCAACAATTCATCTGAAACTGAGCCAGATTGATCAATGCTGATCGCTATGTTTGCTCTTGTTTGTTTCTTTCTGCCAAATTTTGTTCCTGGTAATCGTCGGCTTCTTCTGGTCACAGAAGTCACCTTGTCCGTCTTAACACTAGCTTTTACAAAACTCGCAAGCACTTGTTTTGGATCAAGTTTAAATCTATTCTGAACGGATTCTCTAATTTGCTTTTGAACCTTCCACGAAACAGAACCCCAACCTTTAGCTTTGGCACCATCTGCTGTACCAGCATCACACTCGCGAACTGCCTTGGACAACGCTTCTTCCATTTTCTTGGAAGCAATCTGACGACCTGATTGGTCATCGTCACTTGCAGATTCTCCAAAGTCATCATGATCGTCAAATTGGCCATCACCAGAGAACTTGTCCGGGTTCTCTTTCATTTCTTTTTTGATCCAGTTTGCATACCATTCAGAAGCCATTCCAAACATTGTCAACTCTTTAAACTGGTCACGACCTGGCATTAGAACAAAATCGGGAGCACCTCTTCTCATATTGTCAAGAGAATTAATTGCCAAGTCCATCGACATGTTGGCGACTTTTCGGCTTACATCATCCAATGTTCTATGTTCGGTGTGGCCGAAAGATGCGTGATAAAGTTCGTGCATTAAAACCCACTTTTTGTGTTCTCCTGATAGAGACTCAAAGAAAGATGGGTTATAAATCAATTCATACGACAATCGTTTTTTATTAAATTTAATCCCTGCTGTTGGAATTGCTTCTGTTGGTCTTTTATCCAATTGCCTTGACAAAGCCGCGAAGAATGGCTCATCACGCAAAAGCTGGAATATATCTTTCTCTAATTGATACTTCTCTTTACTCATGATATGTATTCTCCCATATATTTAATCTTTTGTCAAGTATTTATTTAGTTTTATCTTCTGAGTTTCCCACAATGCTTGCAATATAAGAACCGAAGGTTTCTCCATTGGATAGCTTGATACTCCACATTTTGGCAATTGAGTCGCCGTTTGCACGAGTTAGGGATTCCCATGCCTTCATCGTAAGCTCTGGTGTAATGTTGATCACAAACTCTGCGATGTTGGTTAATTGGTCAAGAGGTAATTCACCTTTGAACTCCTCAGACGAGGATACCTTGTCAATCATAGCGTTAGCATCATTGATGCTGAATCCCTTGACAATATCTTGTCTTTTGCCCTCAAGAATATCTCGAACAGTAACTTGGATATCCAACTTCTCAACGAAATCACGGAATACAATTGCTGCCTCTTGGCCGACAAAACCCTCCGCAATAAAATATAGTTCCATTGGAACCTCTTCTTCGTCATCCCTTTTAAGCAACTCGTAATCAGTGAGCGCAAGACATTTGTCAAAATGTGCCCATGAGCGACGGGAAGGATAAACTTTGTGTGGCTCAAACTCTCCATCATGCTCAAGATGTTTTTGGTTATGGCGAATGAAATCCACAACAATTGGATTAAGTTTACCATCGGCCCAATTGGTCCAATCATCTACAGTTGGCTCAAGATTGACATGCCACCAACGATCATGTTCTGCTGGATCAAGCTCAGATACTTGATAAGAATTGTTGCTATCATGTGAGCCACCGTTAACCATTGCAATCACAATTGTATCAGGGTGTAATGTGTGACCAGCAATCTTTCGAGAGTCTGTCAACTCCATCAATGATTGGCGAACATCATTTGCAGCACGATCAACCTCATCGAAGAAAAGAATACAAGGTTCAGTACAAGCACGAGCAAACCACCCCATTGGAGCAAACTGAGTTATGCGACCATATTCAGTGTCCTTTGGTTCGGGAACACCAATAACATCACCAGTATCGGCCATTTGACTAGCACGACGCTCGATGACTGGAAAAACATAATCATTTCCATACTTTGATACAAAATCATTACCAAGGATGTCGGCTAGCTTGTCGGCTAACTGATAAACTAACTCTGATTTACCAATACCATGCTTGCCGTGACCCATAATAGGTTTACGAGAGCGGATAATGTATGGTGCGATTTTTGTGAATTGTGCAAATGAAATACCTTGTGTCATAGTTGTTTAACTCCTTATCTTTTTTGTAAACCTATTCTCTCATAGTATCTATCTTTTGTCAACAGGAAAAAGATAAATATTTATTTTTTTTGTGTAAACCCTTACGCTCGCAAGAAATAATCTGGACTGTCTAGGCCGAGCAGCCAATCATTATTGACAGAATTAATAAATGAATTCTTCTTTGTTTTACCCGCAATCTTTATTAGCGGAGCAGCAAAACTATCTATGATAGATAAGAATTCTACTGGTAATGTATACCATTTAGTACTGCCATTTGGGAACCTCACTTGAACACATTGAGTATATCTTGTAATTTGCCTGTGATCTAAGTCTCTGTTTCTAAAATCGACAACAATGCCATAACAACCATTATGGTCAATCTCTGCCTTGATTCGCCCTTTACGCCAATTATTATCTATTTTATCTGGATCTATAAACTTGACCAATGAGCCAATCCCAAAGCCAAAATCATTACACAGCGTAACAAACTGTGCTCGCCAAGTAGATGACTTTTGAGCAACTGCTTTCCTATCTAGCTTTAGCTTTTCACAAGTGCGCTTTGTATGTCCCTCAGTAGAGCAATAGCTGCACTTTCTTTTAGACTTGTTTGCATTTTTAATTTTTTCTCGTTCGGCCCAAAAACCATTGGGATTGTCACGAATTTCTTTTTTGAGTTCGGGACAACTTCTACGATTATGACCTCTTTGGCCACACCACCCACATCTTCTACTTGGCATTAAAATCTCCTTTCCTAATTGTTTGTGTGCCAATAATAACTTATCTTAATCTATTTGTCAACTCTTTTTTTAATCTTTTTATCTTTTTCCAACTTAATGGTTTCCTCTAATTCTTTGATCTCTGACATGATATCGTCTATATCTTCTGCCATTTCAGAGTGACATGTGCCCCACCAAGTTACAAATTCCCAAACCTTTTTATCTAAGATACCCTTTAAGTCAATTAGGCGCTGTTCAAGACTCACTTTTTATTGCGTTTCCTTGGGTCAAACCCTGCAAGTTGGGGATTCTCCTCAAGCCATTCACTGTTGATTGCCCATCGATGGCCCCACAATCGTTTACGAATTGAATCAATGCGAAACGGATTATTAGAGTAAACTGCTCTTACTTTTTCGTCGTGTTTTAAATCACACTTGTATTTTTTGGCAAGTTTAAAGAGTTCTGACAATTCAGCCTCTTTTACAAAACCAAGAAAAAACCAATCTTGTTCAAATCGTGGCATATCAGACATGTTATTCTCCCTGCGCTTGTTCATCATTATATTAGCATTGTCTCACAATAGATTAAGAAAGTCAAGATAAAAATTAATCATTTACCAATTATCTTTAATATCTTTCATCGATACCCATATAACAAAGGCCAAAACAATGATGACTGGGATCATGTTATAGAATGTCATTATTTATTTTCCTTGTCGTTGATTGGATTTTCTGCAATAATGTCCAGATAATCTAGCTCTTCATCAGTCAGAGGCTTCTCTAAGTCTATATCATCAAAGTCAATCATGTTCGTATTATTTCATAATGTTAACCTTTTGTCAACAAAAAAACGCCTGATGTTTATCACACCAAGCGTTTCCTTAATAAAAACAGTAAGTTATAGATTATTTTTTATTTGTTTTTCTGATGATGTCTGCCGTGACTTCAAACTCTTCACCAGAAAAATCATATTTTGGACTGGTATCATGAGCATCATCACTAATGCCAACTCCATCAATTGAAGCAATGTTGGTCACACCAGATTCAACTTTTGGATATAATTTCGCTGCCCATTCATTGTGCTGCTTGTATGGATCCTTGTTTGCATCTATATGGTGTTGTCCGCAACCACACATAATCTGAGTTTGAATCTCTAATTCTGTCTCGGTATCCTCTTCATCTTCGACTTCTAAAATTTGCTTGTTTTTCAAATTAACATAATGGTTCATTGTTAAATCCTCGGCTCATATATTTCTTTTATTGTCTCTATCATATCTCTGTAATGGCTATGAAGAATTTGTTTTCTTTCTCTCACTTTTGCTTCATATCTCTTTATCTTATCGATATTTTTTGATTTTGGCCAACCTGGGCCACCATTATAACATCGATATCCCAAATTGCCCTTGCAATGGTTATATCTTTTTCTGTACGAGGTTAAAATGTGAATTGCTGCATCAATATTCTTTGATGGATTCATCATATCCTCCTTACATGACTTCATGCTGTCATATTTAAACTTCTTGTACCACCATTTACAATTAACCTGGAACAGCCCTGAATCTTTTGTTCTGGAATATGCTTTTGGGTTCAAGGATGATTCTGTAATTGCTATTGCCAAAAGCTCATAAACATCTTGATTTGTTTTTGAAGCTTTCTTTATTATGTTGTGGACTTGCAGATTCTTATGCTTCCTCTTCAGGCCATAAGGGTCTTTCGCTGCCACAAAAGAAGTTAAAAGCATTACACTAATAGATATTTTCATTACTTTACTCGTATTCATTTCTGAAAGCTGTCTCTATAATTGAATTCTTATATTCACAGTCATTTTGATTATCGAAAAAGCTCTCAAGATCAACATCATCAATATCGCACTCTTCAATAAGTTCATTGTCAATTAAAAACTCTGAGATTGTTACCCTAATCTCGTGTGTTTTCTCGTCTGAGATTGATTCTCCCATGTCTTCGAGAAGGTTCCACAATTCTGAGATTGTGGTGTCGCCTGATTGAAAGTCTTCAATCATTTGATCGATTATGAAATCATTCACATATATCCTCCTAAGACTTTTGAATTGTAACAAATGTTACCAAGTCTGTCAAGAATTAAATACAAATATTTTGAAAGATATTCCTTAATATTTGCGTATATCTTGTCGGATCTGGTGGATAAATGCTAACTAATCTATCTAAATTGCCACTTACGATGTCGTCCCACATGTAAAAATACGAATCAGGAGTGATAATATATGTCTCGTAGGCATCACCTGGTTGACAATCTCCAACTTGACAATTTATATTATTCGCCTGCACTTGAGACTCCTGTAAATTAATCCAAGATTGTGCTGGCTCGTCTGTGATTAAAATTATATAAGGATAAGCGTCTGGCCTCCAACTGATGGCTACTGGGTCTCCAGGATCTGTTAGGGCGTTTAGAACATCGTAACTTGGTTCATTCGGTGCCCCATCGCACCCCAAGGCAAGTAGAACTGCCTGAAAATCATTTACATCAACTAAGGATGGAGATGTTCTTAGCTCATAAATCAAATTAGGGTTCACTGAATATTGGCCAGGATAAGAGACAAGGGCAAATCTATGCTCTGTGTTTTGAAATTGGGCGACATATTGTGAGATACCTTGAGCCAGAGCTGTAATGTATGGGCACATTGATCCAGATATATCAATTGCGAACACCATATCAACTTTATCATGTGGATTTAAATCTTCATCAATTAATCCGTCGCAGTCATTATCTAGCTGATCACACACTTCTGTTTGTGGAGCAACTGCGCCGACGCAATCTGACCATGTTCCAGCGGTGCAAGAGCTGGTGCCGACTCGACATTCTCCGATTCCAGCTTGCGCAACTGAACCGCAAGTGTCAACCATTCCATCAATGACACCATCACAGTCATCGTCCCAATTATTGCATTGCTCTGGTTGTGTGTTATAATAGTAGCACGGACCCCAGTTACCATAAGCATCACATAGTTCAATGCCAACACCACAATTAATTGGTTGATTTGTTTGAGGATCTAAGATATTATTGTTGCAAAGTCTTGCTGCTCCTAGTATACAACTGCATCCCTCATCAACTTGGCCATCGCAATTGTTGTCTAATCCATCACATAATTCTGGTTCTGGTTGTGGGGCATCGCAGTTTTCCCAAGAACCCGCACTACATTCTTCGACACCATTTCCGCAAGCAGTGGAGCATCTCCTAATTAAACCTTCGTCAATTGCACCATCGCAATCATTGTCAGCACCATCACATTCTTCTGCTTGTGGATAAATTGCGTCAATGCATTTTGACTCTCCCTCTGTGCATATAACTCTTCCATACTCACATATGCCGACAGATTTTGATGGTCCGCAATTTGTAATCCTGATATTGTCAATAATACCATCACAATCGTCATCAAAATCATTACAGGTTTCTCTTTCTGGTAAGACTTGGCCATTACATGGACCCCATTTGCCAGATACACAAAATTGTTGGCCTTTCTTGCAGGAGGCTGTGTCGTCTGTTACAGCATTAGGATCGCCTGTCCAACATGCCAATGGTTCAATATCGTCATCGACCTTGTTATTACAATCGTTGTCGTATCCATCGCACACCTCTTTTGCATCAGGATTGATTCCTCCATGCCTATCGTTACAGTCGCCATTACATGTAGTGTAGCCATCAAAGTCAAGATCAAATGATTCATCGACCGAGCCATTGCAATCATTATCAATTCCGTCACAGATTTCATCTGTTGGTCCAATGAAGCCGACACATATTTCTTTGCCGTCATCATCGCACTCGAACTTGCCAAACTGACATGCGCCGATGCTATATATTGAATTGTTTTTTAATTCTTCTGAAGAGATGTGGTTGCCGCCTGGAGTAATGCCACAGGGATAATTAAGACGACAATAGTTGGATATACCGCCATCGTCGCAACCTCCGCATCCTGCTAAGAGAGTCGCAACCGCGATTGAAAAAATGGGGATTAAATTTTGGGAAACCCGAACTCCCATATTAATACATATTACTCCGAATCATAAAACACCATCATCAAAACCCAAAAGATTTCAATTCCTTGATAGCTTGTTGTGTGCTTTTGTAAAGAACTGTAAGTCCACCGTTGCCACTAAACTTACTTGTGTTGCTCTCAAAGTCGTCAATCAATATGCCAACCTTTCCTTCATACTTTGCATAAGGAGATTTATCATATCTGATCTGAACTCTTTCTTTTGGAAGCGCGAGATGATCTTTAACCCATTTCTTTTTGCCGATGACAGCTTGCAAGTCTGTCGGCTTTGAAAGAATAACTGGTTCATATTTCTCAATGAAGTTCCACAACTCTTTTCCTTCTGGAAGCCACTTCAAGTTAATCCAGAATTGTCGATTGTCTCTCAACACTCTATACAAAAAATTCCTTGATTCTTTGACAAAATTTGGATGAGCCTTGTCAAGATGCTCTGGTGCTAGAGTGGCACCGTTAAGTTTATTTCTTGCAGAAATTTGAGCTTTTTTGTAGTTCTCAGACGCATCCTTTGGAGGTTCTGAGTATAAAGCGTCGTTAACACCTCCAACGAGGTCAACCAAGACACCATCCATGTCACAAAATATTTGATATTTTTCTTTTACTTGTACCATATCCATCTCCATC